>SXGQ01031595.1_pt1 | contig 43238 bp, 26 predicted proteins | sample 3178371 | NCBI WGS metagenome assembly SXGQ01 (sample SAMN11356859, study PRJNA531348) | freshwater metagenome | isolation source: freshwater sample F1-20 | place: China: Fuxian Lake, Yuxi | collected 2017-12-25
ATGCGGGGTCCAACGCCTCCCGGGGGGCAACACGATGATCGCCAGCTACCACGTCGGCAAGGGGGGCGAACGGCTCGTCGAGGTCACGCCCGACAGGAAGATCGTGTGGGCGTGGAAGGCCGACGTGCCGGCGGTCCACCACTTTCAGGTGCTTTCCATCAACGGTGTGGCGGTGCCCGGGCCGGCGCTGCGCTGACACGTGAGCGAACGTGGGTAGGCGGACGGTGTGGCGGTGCCCGGGCCGGCGCTGGGCTGACACGTGAGCGAGCGTGGGCTGGCGGTCGGTGTGGCGGTGCCCGGGCCGGCGCTGGGCTGACACGTGAGCGAGCGTGGGCTGGCGGTCGGTGTGGCGGTTTTTCCCGCCGGATCGCGACCCCAGGCCCATCCCTGGGTGGGGTAGAATCCTGGGGTCCGTCCGTTTCCCTGCGCCCGCGTGTCGGCCGGCGGCGGGAAACGGCCCTGGAGGCAGCGCCGTGTCCCCGTGGATCGCGTCCCCGCGGATCGAGCCGGTCGGTCGAGGGTGGACTGCCACCGTGATCGCGGTTCTTGCCGCCATCGCCGTCGGCATGGCTGGGGCAGCGGCCGACGGCCCGCTGTCGGCCGAGGATGCCGCCTTCTTCGAGGCCCGCGTCCGGCCGCTGTTTGTCGAGCACTGCGCCGAGTGCCACTCGGGGGCCGCCGGCGAGCCCGAAGGGGGACTGTCGTTCGACTCGCGGGCCGATTTCTTCGCCGCCGACGGGGTGGCGGTCGCCGGCAAACCCGACGACAGCGTGATCATCCAGGCGGTGCGCTACGACGGCGACCTGCAGATGCCCCCCTCCGGGCGGCTGCCGGCGGAGGCGATCGCCACGCTCGAAGAGTGGGTGCGCCGCGGGCTCCCCTGGCCGGCCGACGGCAAGCAGGCGGCGCGCGGGGGCTTCGACCTCGACGCCCGGCGCGCGGAGCACTGGTGCTGGCAGCCGCCGGTGGCGGGTGATCCCCCCGCCGTGGCCGACCCCGGCTGGTGCCGCGGGGAGATCGACCGCTTCGTCCTCGCGCGGCTCGAGAAGGCCGGTCTCCAGCCGGTGCCCGAGGCGCCGCGCACGGCGCTCGTGCGGCGCGCGGCGGAGGTCCTCACCGGCCTGCCCCCCGATCCGGCCGACGTCGAGCGGATCGCCTCCGATCCCGACCCGGCCGCCTTCGACCGGTATGTCGACACGCTCCTCGCGTCGCCGCACTACGGCGAGCGCTTCGCCAGGCACTGGCTCGACATCGTCCGCTACGCCGAGACGCGCGGCCATGAGTTCGACTTCCCGATCCCCAACGCCTGGCGCTACCGCGACTGGGTGATCCGCGCTTTCAACGCCGATCTGCCCTACGACCGGTTCGTCACCGAGCAGGTGGCTGGCGATCTCGTCGCCCCGCCGCGGCTCGACGGCGCCGGCGCCGACGAATCGGTGCAGGGGACCGGATTCTGGTTCCTCGGCGAGGAGGTCCACTCGCCGGTCGACATCCAGCAGGACGAGGCGGACCGGATCGACAACCGCGTCGACACGTTCGGCAAGGCGTTCCTCGGGCTGCCGCTCGGCTGCGCGCGCTGCCACGACCACAAGTTCGACGCCATCTCCGCCGCCGACTACTACGCCCTCGCCGGCACCGTGCTCTCCGCCAGCTACCGGCAGGTGCCGTTCGAATCGCTGCCCGCCAACCGCATCGTCGCCGAGCGCCTTGCGGCGGCCGATCCCGCGGAGCGCGACCGGCTCCTCCCCTTGGTCGGTCGGGCGCTTGCTGCACGACCGGAGGCGGAGGTGATCGGCAGGCTGCGCGCCCGGCTGGCCACCGTAGCGGCGGCCGTTGCCGCGGACGGAGCGGCGGTCACGATCGCCGACTACACCGCTCCCGACACGAGCCCTGCGCTCCTCTGCGACGGTGTCGCCTGGCGGCACCTCCCGGCAGGGCAGCCGCTGCCGCGGGGCGACGGCCGGGGCATCACGCTCCTGCCCCACGGTGCGGCCCACTGCGATGCCGTCTGGTCGCGGATGACCTCGGCCGGTGAACGCGATCCCGGCGGTCTCGGGGGTCTCGATCGGGCGGGGCGCGTGCTGCGGACCCCGAAGACGTGGCTCACGCAGGGGGTGCTCTGGCACCGCGTCCGCGGCCACGTGCAGATCTTCGCCTGCATCGACGGGCACGTGATGGTGCTCGGCCCGCTCTACGGGGCCACGGTGACCAGCGTCGACACGCAGGGGCAGTGGCGCTGGGTGCGGCAGGATCTCAGGAGCGCCATCGACTGGTCGCGCGGGCATCTGGTCCATGTGGAATACGCGGCGGTCGCCGGGCCGGTGGACGTGGCCGAGGTGGTGGCGGCGCCTGAGGAGCCGCGGCGCGCCGATCCGCTCGCGGCCGAGGTCGCCCGGCGGAGCGCCGCCGGCGCCGGGCCCGACGGCGATGCCGTGCTGGGGGCATTGATGCAGGAGGTGATCGCCGCGTGCTCCGGCGGCGGCGGGGCGGGGCCAGCGTCAGCGCCGCTCGTGGCGGAAATCGTGAATACCGTCCTCGCCGACCCGGCCACCGACTGGACCGGGGGCGACGCCGGGGTGCTGGCCGCCGCGGCGGGCACCGTGCGCGCGGAGCGCGAGGCGATCGCCGCGGAGGCGCGGCTGGCGTCGGCGATCGCACCGGCGATGCTCGATGGCAACGGCATCGACCAGGCGATCCTTCTCAAGGGCTCGGCCGCCCGTCGTGGTGCCGCGGTGCCGAGGCGCTTCCTCGAGGCGATCGACGGCCGTGGCCAGCCGCCCTTCCCGGCGGCGGCCTCGGGGCGGATGGAGCTGGCGGCGCGGCTGGTCGATCCGGCCAATCCGCTCACCTCCCGGGTGATCGTCAACCGCGTCTGGCACTGGCTCTTCGGCCGCGGGTTGGTCGCCACCCCCGACAACTTCGGGCGCCTCGGCGAGGCTCCGGCCGACCCGCTCGCCCAGGCGCTGCTCGACAGGCTCGCCGTCCGCTTCCAGGCCGAGGGGTGGAGCCTCAAACGGCTGATCCGCGAGATCGTCGTCAGCAGCACCTGGCGGATGAGCAGCGTGGCGCGCTCGGAGGCGCTCGCCGTCGATCCGCTCAACCACCTCCTCCACCATGCTCCGCTGCGCAGGCTCGAGGGGGAGGCGATCCGCGACACGATCCTCGCCGTCTCCGGACGGCTCGACCGCACGGTCGGCGGGGCACCGGTCGAGGTGCACCTGGCGGAATACCACGAGGGGCGCGGCAAACCGGCCTCCGGCCCGCTCGACGGCGCCGGCCGGCGCAGTCTCTACACGAAGATCCGCCGCAATTTCCTCCCCGCCTTCCAACTCGCCTTCGACATGCCGGTGCCCTTCCAGGCGATGGGGCGCCGCAACGTGACCAACGTCCCGGCGCAGGCGCTGGTGCTGATGAACGATCCGTTCGTCATGGAGCAGGCCCGGCTCTGGGCGCGGCGGACCCTCGCCGACTCTGCCGCGGGACCGCGCGAACGGATCGCGGCGATGTACCGCGACGCCTTCGCCCGGCCGCCCCGCCCCGACGAGATCGATGTGGCGGCGGCCTTCCTCGCCGCCCAGGCGGCGCTCCATGGGGCCGACTTCGTCGCCGATCCGCGGCACGAAGGGGCGTGGGCCGACCTCGCCCACGCGCTGTTCAACGCCAAGGAGTTTGTCTACCTGCCATGAATGATCCGGCTGCCATCGCCCACCCCGGGGTCCCCTTTCCCTGCCGGCGCCACCGGCCGCTCCCCTCGCGGCGCCGCTGGCTGGCCGAGGCCGGCTGCGGGTTCGGCGCGGTCGCCGCGGCCGCGCTCCTCGATCGGGACCAGGCGCGCGGAGCCGGTCTCTCCGCCGTCCACCATCCGGCGCGGGCCACGAGCGTGATCTTCCTCTACATGGATGGCGGGGTGTCGCAGGTCGATTCGTTCGATCCCAAGCCGCGCCTGGAGCGCGACGCGGGCAAGGATCCGCGCAGCCTCTTCAAGGTGGATGCCACGCAGTTCAACAGCGTCGGCAACGTGCTGCCGAGCCCGTGGGGATTCCGCCGGTATGGGCAGAGCGGGATCGCCGTCAGCGATCTGTTTCCCTCGATCGCCGCCCGAGTGGACGAACTGGCGGTGATCCGCTCGATGACCAGCGCCTTCCCCGAGCACACCAACGCCAACTATTTCCTCCACACCGGCAGCGGCCTCCAGGGGCGGCCGAGCATGGGGGCGTGGACCACCTACGGGCTGGGGAGCGAGAACGACGATCTCCCCGGCTTCATGGTGATCAACGGCGGGCTCATCCCCCCCGGCGGCCTCGACAACTTCACCAGCGGATTTCTCCCCGCCACCTATCAGGGCTCCGTGATCCGCCCGGTGCGCGGCGGGTTGGCCAACGTCCTGCCGCGCGAGCCCTCGTCCGGGATGCAGTCGGCCAAGCTCGGGCTCGCCCGGCGCCTCGACGACGGCTTCGCGGCCGCCTATCCGGCCGTGCCCGACGCGCTGGAAAGCGCGATCGCCAACCGCGAGCTCGCCTGGCGGATGCAGACCGAGGTGCCCGGCCTCCTCGACCTCGATGGCGAGACGGTCGCGATGAAGCGCGCCTATGGCCTGGAGAGTGAATACGAGCCGACGCGGATCTTCGGCACCGAGTGCCTCCTCGCGCGGCGCATGGTCGAGCGCGGGGTGCGCTTCGTCGAGCTCACCTGCCCGTCGGTCGGCACCGACCGCTGGGACCAGCACGGTGGCCTGCGCGAGGGGCACGCGCGCAACGCCCGCGCGGTGGATCAGCCGATCGCCGCGCTGATCGCCGACCTCCGCCAGCGCGGCCTCCTCGATACGACACTCGTGGTCTGGAGCGGCGAGTTCGGCCGCACCCCGTTCGCCCAGGGGTCCGACGGCCGTGACCACAATCCGCAGGCCTTCTCGCTGTGGATGGCGGGGGGCGGCGTGAAGGGGGGGACGGTGGTCGGGGCGACCGACGACTACGGCTACCGTGTGGTCGAGAAACCGTTCATGATCCACGACCTGCACGCCACGCTGCTGTGGCTGCTGGGGCTCGATCACACGCAGCTCACCTACCGCTTCAGCGGCCGCGACATGCGGCTCACCGACGTGCACGGCCACGTGATCGCCGACGTGCTCGCCTGACGGGCCGGCCGCTGCTCAGCAGACTGCGACAATCAGCCTGTGGCCTTCATCGACAGGCTGCGGAGCGTGAGTACCGAGCCGACGGACATCAGCGCCAGGCCCAGCCACCGCGGGGGGGCGACTTCCTTGCGGACCGGCGTCGCCTGCCAGAGCGAAGCTCCGGCCGACGTCTGCGGATCCCCCATCTGCGCGGCGATGAAGCGGGTGGACTTCTCCGACAGGGTGAACGACTCCACCAGGCGGAATTGGACGCCGGCGAGAAACAGAACGAGCCCCACCAGCAGGATGTGCTGTCGTTTCAATCCTGCACGCATGACGTCCCCGTCCCCCGCGACGTGTGGCCTCGTCTCAACCCGGCCGCAACACGGCGACCGGTCGCTCCCCTTCCCTGGGGAGGATCGATTGCCGGCCTGTCCCGGCTGGAGCCAGGGCGGAGGAATTCCGCCTGTGGCGGTGGTGCCGGCGCGGCGACCGTGCCCAGGCGGGGGTGGGAGGTGGGGCAAGCTGCGGGGTGAACTACGGGTTCTGCCGGTTTTTTCTGTGGAAACGATTCTGACGCGGACGATAGATCCGACGGTCGTGGCGATTGTTCCGTCTTCAGTGACTCTTACGCACACGGGGCCGACCGTGAAAACGTTCATGCAGCGACTCCGGGCGATTTCACGCAGTGCCCTTGCGGCCTGTGGCCAAAGTCCACACCTGGCCTTTGGCCACTCGAAAACCGACGGTTTTCACGGGAGCTTTGCTCCCGGCACCGGATCCCTCCGGTGCGGCAGGCTGTTTGTCCACAGCCTGCTGGCGGCCTTCGCCATCGTTGGCAGCGCCGGAGGCGACGAATTCGCACCGGCGTTTCCGCAGGATCCGGTGGGCGCCATCGACGGCGAGATCGCCGGGGCGACTCCTGCACCCCAGATGCAACTGGGCGAGATCGCCGAACCGGGTGGGCTGGTCGCGGTGGAACCGATCCGCGAGGGCCTCCCCAGCCTACCGGACCGGCTGGCCGACGACATGCGGCTCGACGAGCCGATGCTGGAGCAGATGCCTGACGAGCTCAGTTCGGGCAACTGGTTCTCGCTCGGCCAGTATTACGGCTCGGTCGAGAACGTCTGGATGGGACGCAACCGCGAGTACCGCCGCGTGGTCGGCCGCGACGTGCTCATTCCCGTGCCCTTGGGCCGCAACAAGCAGGGGGTGTTTTCCACCGACTCGATTCCCTACGACCTCGCGCCGGGGGCGCGGGTGACGCTCGGGACGTTCCTCGGCCGTGACTATCTCAACCGCGACCAGTCGCTCGAACTCACCTATTACGGCGGGTTTTCCTTCGCGATCAACGACACCTGGAACGCGATCATCCTCAACAGCGGCACGGCGTCGTCGTTCCTCGTGCCGACGATTGCCGCCGCCTCACCGGGCTTCACCGGTGCGCAGGAATACGACCTCAAGACCACCTCCAACTTCAACAGCCTGGAACTCAACTGGAAGCTCCATCGCCGCCTCGGGCGCGACAAGGTGACGATGTCGCCCAATGGCGACTGGACCAAGCATGCCGAACGCGGCTGGCTCCCCAGCCTGATCGTCGGCCCGCGGATCGCCAACGTGAACGAGACGTGCACCTTCAGCGGCCGCATGCCCGGTCAGCCGGTGTCGACGTTCGGCGGTGACTATGCGATCGAAACGCAGAACTGGCTCCTCGGCCTCAACCTCGGCGGCGAGCTCATCAGCCAGAACGAGTTCTTCTACTGGGGGCTCCGCGGCCGGGTCGCACCGGCGATCTCGTTCACCGCCAACCAGCAGTCGTTCTACGGGGTCAACAATTACCTCCCCTCGTCGATCCCGATCCGCGGTCTCGACGGCAATCAGATCGTGATCGACGGCGTGCCGCAGACGGTCACCGTGCCCCAGGGCACGGAGAGTTGGCAGATGGCGGCCACCCAGACGGCCCCCGGCTTCCTCGGCGACCTCTCGATCCTGGCGGGCTGGAACGTGACTCCCAACTTCGCGGTCCAGTGCAGCTACGACTTCCTCTGGATCGGTGGACTGGCGACCGCCACGCGGCAGTTCAACATGAACAAGATCCGCCAGAACCCGATCGACGGCGGCGGGCAGATGTTCCTCAACGGCTTCGCCTTCGGCATCAACGGTACCTGGTGAGCCTTCGGCATCAACGGTACCTGGTGAGCCTTCGGCATCAACGGTACCTGGTGAGCCCGTGCCACCGCGTGCGGAACCCGGTGAGCGCGATCCGGTCCGGCCCGCTCACTCCGCGGCGATGACGACGGCTGCGGCCTGGCCGGTCGAGCAGAGGTTGGCCGCCAGCGCGGTGGCCGGCCGCCCCGCGAGCGCCATGCCATGGACGACGTTCACCGGGCACCGCGGGTCGGGTGTCTCGTAATTGAGGGTCGGCGGCACGAGGCCCGCCGCGAGGGCCATCACGCTGCCGGCCATCTCGACCACGCCGCCGCCGGCGCCGAGGTGACCGAACGCCGACTTCGGGGCCGTCACCGGTACGTCCCCCAGTTCCGCGGCGATCGCCGTCGCCTCCACCCGGTCCATCTCGATCGTGCCCACCCCGTGGGCGTTGACGTGGCCGAGCTCCCGGGCCGAGAGCCCGGCTGCGGCGAGCGCCGCGCGGATCGCCTGCCGCAGCGACGATCCGGTGAGGCCGCTGCGCCGGGCGCCCGGCTCACAGCGCGACGCGGTGGCGAGGATCCGTGCCCGGATCCGCGCGCCGCGGGCCAGCGCGTGGGCCCGCGATTCGAGGATCAGGACCCCGGCCCCCTCGCCGTTGACGAGGCCGTCGCGGTCGCGGTCGAAGGGACGGCAGGCGCGGCGGCAGTCGCCGGCCCGGTGGCTGAGGAGCGCATCTCCACGGGCGACCAGGGCGGTGGGGTGGAGACGGCAGCCGGTGCCGCCGGTGATCATCACGTCGGCCCAGCCGCGCTCGATGACACTGACCGCCTCCGCGACCGCCAGCAGCCCCGAGACGTCGCCGAGGACGATCGAATTGTTCGGCCCCCGCGCGTCGTGGGCGATGGCGATGTGGGAGGCGGTCATGTTGGGGAGATGCTTGAGCAGCCAGAGCGGGTGCAGTTCCTCGTGGATCGCCTCCGACCAGAGGCCGAAGTCGAAGTGCTTTCCGCGGAGCGCCCGCCGGTAGGTGCCGGTGAGGTCCTCGAGGTCGGCGTAGATCATGTCGCCACCGAACACCACGCCGACGCGATCGGGGTCGTGGTTCGGGGCGGTGGTGCCGGCAGGGGGCGCCGTGAATCCGGCGTCGGCCATCGCCAGGTCTGCGGCGGCGAAGCCGAGTTGGATCTCACGGCTCATCACCTTGAGACTCTTCCGCGGCCGCACATACTCCTTGGCGTCGAAGTCGGCGATCTGGCCGCCGAAGCGCACCGAGAGGGAGCTGGAGTCGAAGCGGTCGATCGGCCGGATCCCGCTCCTTCCGACCACCAGTGCCTGCCAGAATGATTCCGCGCCGATCCCCAAGGGGCTGACGACCCCGACACCGGTCACGACGACCTCGCAGGTGGCAGGCATCCCCGCACCCTAAACCAATCGGGCCCCGACCGGAAGTGGCCTCCCTGCCGACTGCCTCCCACGCCCGTCCGCCCCTCGCCGTGCGAACTTTCCCTGTGGCCGGCGGTGCTCCAGGGTGGAGGTGGCGTGGGGCCCGGCTTCATGGCTGCCGGGGGTGGCTCTGCCGCCAATCGGCCGGGTCGAGGGGGCGCTCGTCGGCCCACAAGCCGCGGCGCCCGCGGCGGGCCTCCGCCTCGGCCGCGACCAGGGCTGGATCGGGGGCGACACGGCCGAAGGCCCAGGCATGACCGTCGCGCACCAGCGACGCGTTCACGTCTCTCCCCTCCACCAGCAGGCGGGCCAATAGCCTGCCGTGCTGGTCAAGGCCGTGTGATTCGACCATGACCTGACGGCCGCCGACCCGGGTGGCGAGGGCGTCGCGGGACTGGCGACCGTGGGGTTGATCGAACTCCGGCGCGTCGATCCCGATCAGCCTGATCCGGTGCTGGACGCCGTCGGGAGCCTTGGCCGACACGGTGTCGCCGTCCTGCACCGCCACCACCAGCCAGGGCCCGTCACTGGTGCTGCCGCGCTGCCGGCAGCTTTCCACACCGGTGGCGATCGCCGAGGCGAGCAGGGCTGCGACGAGGTGCCGGCGCCGCAGCCCACGGGGGATGCGCACCAAGGGTGGGGGGGTTGTCCATGTGCGCGGGGAGGGGGCGCTGCGTCGCGGTCGGTTCATGGCCATGGCGCGGCATTCTATCGGAGTTGACAGCCAACGAATGTGTGTGAAATAACAGGGAGCGGGTGATTGTTGGAGCCCGTGATGGGGTGGATGGTCGTCGTTCGCCTCGTTTCAGCCCTGTCGGGGAGCATGGCTTCCAATGACGTGGCGGCACTGGCTGATTTTCATCGCACTGGCTGCTGCCGGGATGGGATGCTCCCGGACGCCGGTCCAGCGGGCCGAGAGCCTCGCCCGGAGTCTCGGCGGACGGGCGGTGTTCGACGGCGGGCGTTTGTTCCGCCTCGAACTGCCGCGTTCCCGCGTCCGCGACGGCGACCTCGTCGATCTCGTCGCTTGGGTGCCAGAGCTCGAGGAAATCGACCTTTCGTCGACCCGTGTCACCGACGAGGGGATCGCGACCGTCGCCCGGTGGTCGCGGCTCCGCAAGATGGCGGTTTCCGCCACGAAGATCTCCCCGGCCGCGCTCGATCACCTGACCGCGTTGTCGCAGCTCACCGACCTCTATCTCGTGAGCACGCCGATCGACGACGCTGCCATCCCGGCGCTGTCGAAGCTGAGTCGACTGCGGAAGCTCTCCGTCTCGGCGACGCAACTGACGCCCGAGGGGGTCGAGCAGCTGCGAAAGTCGCTTCCCGGTGTGGTGGTCATGGCCGAGGCGATCGCCGGCCAATCGCGCCCCCGCGGCACGAAGTCGGATCGCGACGGATCCTGATCGGCCTGGCAGGCCGGGGCTGCCAGGCCGCATCGTTTGGGGGGCCTGCCCGCCGTCACGCGAGCCAATCGTGGATCACCCGGCCGTGGACGTCGGTGAGACGGAAGTCGCGGCCGCTGTGCCGGTAGGTCAGGCGGGTGTGGTCGAGGCCGAGCAGGTGGAGGAGGGTGGCTTGGAGATCGTGCACGTGAACCGGTTTCTCCACCGCCTTGAAGCCCAGTTCGTCGGTGGCGCCGTAGACGGTGCCGCCGCGGACCCCGCCACCTGCCATCCAGACGGTGAAGCCATGGTGGTTGTGGTCGCGTCCCGAGGCGACCGTCACGTTGCCGGGTGAGGGGAGCTCGATCGTCGGCGTCCGGCCGAACTCTCCCCCCCAGAGCACGACGGTGCTCTCCAGCAAACCGAGTCCCACCAGATCGTCGAGCAGCGCCCCGATCGCCTGGTCGCATTCCTTGGCGAGCTTGCGGTGGGCCTTCTCGATGTGTTCGTGGCTGTCCCACGGCTGTCCCTCGCCGTGCCAGACCTGCACGTAGCGCACGCCACGTTCCACCAGGCGCCGGGCGATGAGCATCTGCCGCCCCTGCACGTCGTCGCCGTAGCGTTCGCGGACGTGCTTGGGCTCGCGGGTCACGTCGAAGGCCTCGCTCGCCTCGGCCTGCATCCGCCAGGCCAGCTCCATCGACGCCAGACGGGCCTCGAGCTGGGGATCGTGGGGGCGGGCGGCAAGGTGGTCGCGGTCGAGGGTCGCGGTGAGGTCGAGCTGACGGCGCTGCGTGGCGCGGTCGAGCACCGGATGGCGGACATGCTCGACGAGCTCCTCGACGGTCTTCTTGCGCGTGTCGACGTAGGTGCCCTGGTAGGCCCCGGGGAGGAAGGCGCTGCGCCAGTTTTCCGTGCCCTTGATCGGATAGCCGCCGGGGCACATCGCGACGAAGCCGGGGAGATTCTGGTTTTCGGTACCCAGCCCGTAGGTCACCCAGGCGCCGGCCGCGGGGCGCACCAGCCGGCCGTCGCCGCAGTTCATCAGCATCAGCGACGGCTCGTGGTTGGGCACGTCGGCATGCATCGACCGCACCACGAGGAGCCGGTCGGCGTGGCGGGCCACCGCCGGAAAGAGATCGCTGATCTCCAGCCCGCTGTCGCCGTGGCGGGCGAAGGCGAACGGGGAGGGGAGGGCGGCCCCGGTGCGCCGCTCGGTGGGCAGCCGCCCCGGCACCTCCTGTCCGGCGTATTTCTCGAGGGCCGTCTTCCGATCGAAGGTGTCGAGATGGCTCGGCCCACCGTTGGCGAACAGATGGATCACCGCCCGCGCCCGCGCGGCGAAATGCGGGGGCCGCGGTGCCAGTGAGCGCGGTGCCGCCGGTCCGACGCTGTCGGCGGCCGCCGTCCCGGCCAACAAGCCGCTCGCCCCGAGCCAGCCGATCCCCAGGCCGGTGCGGACGAGGGCATCACGTCGCGAGAGGGCATCCATGGGATCGTCCCCGGGGGCGGGTCACGGGCAGCGGATCAGTCGATGAACTGCAACTCCGCCGTCGCGAGCAGGGCTTGGGCGAGCCGGCACCAACGGTCGAAATCGGTCGCTCCGGCGGCATCGGCTTCCCGTTCATGCTCGAGCCAGGCGCGGGCGGTGATCCGCTCGCCGGCGGTGGGATCGCGGGAGAGCACTGCCCGCCACAGCCTGCCGATCCGGTCGTCGTCGGGCGCGTCGCCGCCCGCCTCGCGCGCCGATCGCTCGGCGGCGCGCCGGGCCGCCTCCACCACCAGCGGCGCGTTGAGCACCGCCAGCGACTGCTGCGGCACGCTCGTCCGCTGCCGCACATGCACGGCGGTGTCGGGGTTGGCCAGATCGAAGATCCGGAGCGTGCCGGGCACGTCCTGCCGGTCGAGCCGGGTGTAGAGGCTGCGGCGGTCGGCCGACTCCTTCGCCAGCGGATCGCTCCCCGGTCCTCCGCGGCGGGTCGTCGACAGGGTGCCGGCCGCGGTGAGGAGCGAATCGCGGAACGACTCCCAATCAAGACGGCGGCGGTTGGCCCGGGCGAGCAGCCGGTTGTCGGGGTCGATCGCGGCGGCGGCGGCGGCGGTGGCGCTCGACTGCCGCCAGACGTGGCTGGTGACGATCTCGCGATGGAGCCAGCGGAGGCTCCACCCCCCCTCCTCGATGAAGCGGCGTGCGAGGTCGTCGAGCAGCGCGCGGTGGCTCGGGGCCTCGCCCCGCAGCCCGAGGTCGCCGGGGGTCGCCACCAGCCCACTGCCGACATGATGGGTCCAGACCCAATTGACGATCACCCGCGCCGTGAGGGGATTGTCGGCGGCGACCACCGCCCGGGCGAGTTCCAGCCGGCCGCTGGTGGCTTTGGGCAACTCCCTGCCGCCGAGGATCTCCGGCACACGCCGCGGCACCCGGTCGCCGGGCCGGCCGGGATTGCCACGGATGAGGATCTGGCTGTCGTGCGGTTGATCGGCATCGACGAGGACCATCGCCTTGGGGGGACCGCCAGGGGCTTCGGCCTCGTGGCGGACGATGTCCTGCCGGCGCTTGCGCGCCTCGTTCTGCTCGGCGACGGTCGCCACCCGCATCGCCTCCGCCTGGGCCAGCACCAGCGGTGTGCCCTCCGCCCCGAGCAGCGCCCGCACCTCCGCCATCCCGTCGGGATCGGTCCCCGGGGCAGGGCCGCCGGCCATCTCCGGGGCCGCGCGCAGGATCATCCGCGCATAGGCCTCGGCCACCGCGCGGAGCGAGTCGGGCGCGGACGAGCGCAGTTCGGCGAGCACGAGCGGATTGACGACCGTGGCTGGCGGCGCCTCCCCCCAGGCGGCCAGCAGGTCGCGCACCGCGGCCCCCAGTTCGGCATCGGGCCGACCCTTGAGGGCGACCCACGGCCCGAGCACCGGATGGCTCGCATCATGGCGGTTGACGAGTGCCGCGAGCCGTTCGATGAGAAACTGCTGCAGGTCGTAGCTGTCGGCCATCCGCGGGGGACGGTTGTCGGCATTGCGCGGCGCCGGGCGGGCGGTTTCCATGAAGTAGTCGGCCGCGTGGGCGACCGCCTCGCGGGAGCCACGCGCCTGGACGGCCTGTTCATGGGCGGGGATCGCCGCCTGCAGTTCGGCCAACCGGGTGGCGTAGACCGCGGCCTCGGGTCCCGGGGGTGCCGGGCCGATCACCGGCAGGGCATCGGGGATCCGTGAACTGGCGAACACGCCGTGGAGGGCGTAGTAGTCGGCGGTCCCGATCGGCTCGTACTTGTGGTCGTGGCAGCGGGCGCAGGCAACCGTCAGCCCCATCAGGCCGCGGGTCACGAGATCGATCCGGTCGTCGATGATGTCGTGGGTGTTGCCGAGGAAGGTCCGCCCCACGGTGAGGAACCCGAGGGCGGCGAGGTTGGCGGGGTCGACAGCGGGTTCGATCCGGTCTGCCGCCAGCTGGAGGGTGACGAAGCGGTCGTAGGGGAGATCCGCGGCGAGCGCCCGCACGACCCAGTCGCGGTAGGTCCAGGCGAAGGGATAGCGCGGATCCTGGTTCGCGAACGCGTAGCCCATCGTGTCGGCATAGCGGGCGAGATCGAGCCACTTGCGGGCCCAGTGCTCGCCATGCTCGGGGCTGGCGAGCAAGCGGTCGACGAGCGCCCGGTAGGCCTCTTCGGTGGGGGCGGCGACAAAGGCATCGGCTTCATCGGCCGGCGGCGGCAGGCCGACAAGGTCGAACCACAGCCGGCGGTGCAACTGGCGCGGGTCTGCCTCGGGCGACGGCGACAGTCCTGCTGCTCCGATCCCGGCGATGACGAACCGGTCGATCGGCCCGGCCCACGCCGCAGCCACGGCGGGATCGATACTCGGCGGGATCTCCGGGGGAGTGCCGCGCTCGGGCGGTCGAAACGCCCAGTGGTCCGCCCGTGCCATGGCGATCCGGGCGGGCAGGGGCAGGTCGGAAAGCGCCGTGGGCGCGGCGGGGGAATCAGGCCAGGGTGCACCCGCCGCCACCCAGGCCTCGAGGGCTTCCGTTTCGGCGGCCGGAAGCGGTTCGTCGGGGGGCATCGCCAGGTCGCCGGTCCGCCTGATCGCGGCCACCAAGCGGCTGGCGGCGATGTCGCCGGGCACGATGACGGGGCCGCTGTCGCCCCCCTTGGCGAGCGCCTGGCGGCTGTCGAGCCGCAGCCCCGCCTCGGCCACACGCGTGCCGTGGCACCCCTGGCAGCGCGACACCAGCACCGGTCGGACGCGCTGTTCGAACAGTGTCTCGGCAGCCCGGGCGTCGGCCAGGGAAGCCACCGCAGGCTCGGCCGCACGCGCGGTATCAGGCCCGGCCGCGATGACCGCCACCAGCAGGATCGCCGGCGGAATGATTCGCGACGGTCGCAGGCGGCGCAGGGATGGAAGCGGCATCACCATGTCTTCATCGTATCCGCCCGGCGCGGGGGATGACCGAAACCGTCCCGGCCGAAAAAACAGCCCGAAAAAGGGGGCGGCAAGAAATGGGCAGGCCCCGCGCTGGGCCTCGGAGCCGGCCCACTTTTTTTTCCGCTGTCGCGGTCCCGGACGAAAGGGGCGCGGGTGTCACCACGGCCGGTTTTTGCTCTGGAGAGGGGGTGTGGCGGGGGTACAATCCCGTCGGCAGGCGTCGGGACCGCCGCGGTGTGGTGGCCTTTCGCAACCCGTGAAGACGAATCCCGTGATCGGCTGCCGGAGGCGGCCGACGGCGACCTGGGAAACCCTCGGCGTTTCCCAGATCGCCAACGTGCACGAAGGCCATGGATGCCAGTCCATGGATGCTTTGTCCATGGATGCTTTGTCCACGGGCAGCGAGCGCAGCCGAGGGGGGGGTGCCGTGGCGGGTCGGTTTCCTCATCCCTGCCGCGGTCCTGCCCCGCGCCGGGAGCTGCTGCGGATCGGCGGCCTGGGGGCGCTGGGGGTGACGCTTTGCGACCTCGCCCGGCGGATCCAGCCCGCCGGCGCGGCCGTGCCGCTCGGTCAGCCGCGGGCGCGCAACTGCATCGTCCTCTTCCTGGCCGGCGGGCCCCCGCAACACGAGACGTTCGACCCCAAGCCAGGGGCACCGGTGGAGATCCGCGGGCCGTTCCTCCCGGTGTCGACCAGCGTGCCGGGGGTGTCGTTCTGCGAACTGCTGCCGCGGACCGCGGCCATCGCCCACCGGCTGTGCGTGATCCGGTCGATGACCACCGGGATCCACTCCCATTCCACCAGCGGCTGTTTCATGCTCACCGGCCACGAGCCGACGAGCGTCGCCGAGAACGTGCCCGCCAGTGCCGCCGACTGGCCGAGCATCGCCGCCGCCGTGGGAGCGCTGCGGCCGGCCGACATGTCGCCGCTCGACACGGTGATCATCCCCGAGCCGCTGGTGAACAATCCCGCCATCCCCTGGCCCGGACAGAACGGCGGCTTCATGGGGCCGGCCTGGCATCCGCACCTCCTCCGCTGCGATCCGTCGCAGGCGCGGATCGAGATCGACGGCATGATCGTGCCCGACGGGGCGGCCGGCCTGCGGCTCGGTGTGCGCCGCGGATTGCTCGAGGGGCTCGACCGGTTTCCCCTGGTCGGGAGCCCGGCGCTGGTGGAGATCGACCGCGTCCGGCGCGAGGCCTTCGATCTGCTCGGCGACGGAACGACGCGCGCCGCCCTCGAGATCGACCGCGAGCCGGTGGCGACCCGCGACCGCTACGGCCGCGGCAAGTTCGGCCAGAGCGTGCTCCTGGCGCGGCGGCTGGTGGAGGCCGGGGTGCGGCTGGTGCAGGTCAACTACCCGCGCGAGCCGGGCGACACCACCGCCAACAATCCGCTCTGGGACACCCATGCCGACAACGCCGGGAGGCTGAAGAACGTCCTCTGCCCCGCGTTCGACACCGCCTTCGCCACCCTCGTGGACGACCTCGCCGAGCGCGGGATCCTCGACGAGACGCTGGTCGTGGCGATGGGGGAATTCGGCCGCACGCCGCGCATCAACGCCGCCGGCGGCCGTGATCACTGGGGGAGCGTGTTCTCGGTGGCGCTGGCCGGCGCGGGAGTGCCCGGTGGGGCGGTGATCGGCGCCAGCGATTCCCATGGTGGGCAGCCGACCGACCGGCCCGTCCGTCCGCCCGACCTGGCGGCGACGATCTTCACGCTGCTGGGGATTCCCCCCGCGACGGAGTTTCGCGACGGCCAGGCGCGGCCGCACACTGTGGTCAGCGGCGGCGTGCCGCTGCGCGAACTGGTGGGCTGAGTGGCCTGGTGGGCTGAGTGGCCTGAGTGACCTGGTGACCTGGTGGCCTGGGTGACCTGGTGGGATGGGCAACTCAGCCAGCGGAAGGGCACTCAGTCGCGGCGTGCCGAGCGGCCGAGCGTCACTTGGCCGTGATCCCCTGCAGCGCCCGCAGTGCCGCCACGGCGGCATCGACCTCGGCCTGCTTCGCCGCTGCGGCGGCCTTGGCGGCCTCGAGGGCCGTGGACGATTCCGCCACGACGGCTGCCGCGGCGGCGACCTGGCCGTCGAGCGACTGGATCCGGCCGCTCACCGCGGGCATCTCCCCCTTGGCCTTCACGGCGGCGGCCAGCCGTGCAGCGGCGTCCGTTTCCCACGCGAGCCGCTCCGCGGTCTGCGCGCTCATCGCCTCCTGCATCCCCTTGATCTGGTTTGCCTTGGCGGCCATCGTGTCGGTGAGCACCTTCACCGCGGCGGCGAGTTCCGCATCGGCGGGGGCGGCGGCAGCGGCGGCCTGCGCCTGGGCCGCGGCCGCGCCGAGCAGGCCCGCCGCCTTGGCGAGTTGCTCGAGCGCCCCTTGGGCGGCGGTCAGTTCCCCCTGCCGGGCGGCGACACGGGCGAGCAGGGCCGCGTGCTCCTGCTCCGCGGCGGTGACCGCCGCCGCGAGCGCATCGAGATCCTTCTGACCGGCGGCCCGCTGCTCGGCCATCGCGCGCCGGGCTGCATCGTCGGCGGCGACCTTGGCCTCCGCCTCGGCGGCCGACTGTTCGGCCTGACGGAGCACCTCCTCGGCGGCAGCGACGGCGGCCGAGAGGTCGCGGTAGCGGCCGAGGAACGTCGATTCCTCCTGCCACCGCGCCAGCTCGGCGCGCGCGGCGTCGAGACGGGCAGCGGCCTCGACGCGCCGTGCTTCGGCCTCGGCGGCGGCGACCTTCACCGCCGACAGTTCCGGTTCCATTGCGGCCACCTTCGCGGCCATCGCCTCGGCGCTGGCGCGGGCCTCGTCGCGGGCCGTAGTCATCGCCGCCATGGCGGCCTCGGCGGCAGCCAGCGCAGCGGCAGACCGGGTGACGTCGGCGCTGGTCTCGGCGACACGGGTCCGCTGGCCGCGGAGACGATCCCCCTCGGCGACGACCGCGGCCCGGGCGGCGTCGTCGGGTGCGGCGGCGAGCGTGGCGAAGGCCCGGGCATGGGCCTCGATCGCCGCCGCCAGGTCGGCTTCCGACTGCGTGGCGACGGCGGCCGCGGCGGTCCGGCCGCTGTCGGCGGCGGCCCGGGTGGCGGTGGCGGCTTCGGCCTGTTTTTGCCGCTCGTCGAACTGCCCGGCAGCGGCGTCGCGCGCCGCCACGAGCCCGTCGAACGACTTCTGCATGTCGGCGAGCTTCGCCAGCGCCGTCGCGGCCATCGTCGCCGCCGGTTCGACGGCCGGGGCGGTGTCGCCGACCACTTTCTCGGCGGCGGCGACACGCTCGGCGAGGGTGGGCGGGTTGGCGGAGAGATCGCCGAGTCGGGCCGCATCGGCGGCCTTCCACCCGCGGATCGCCCCGGTCCAGTCCCCCACCACGAGACTGTCGGTCTCGTCGCAGTACGACACCGCGAGGGCGAGATCGGGGCAGGCTTCGAAGGCCTTCTGCTGGGTGCCGTCCTGGGCCCAGAGCTTCGGGGTCTTGTCGCGGCCGACGCTCACGAGCCTTCCGTCGCGCGTGAACTCGAGCGCCGTCACGCCGCCGCCGTGGGCGTTCCAATTCTTCACCTGGCCGCCGTTCTCCATCTCCCAGAGGCGGATCGTGCCATCCTCGCTGGCGGAGGCGAGCATGTTGGAATCAGTACGCCACGAGAGGCCGGTGACGGCGGCCCCGTGGCCGGCGAGGACGAGGTAGTCGCGGCCGGTGGCCGCCTCCCAGACGATCACGCCGCCGTTGCGGTCGGCGGTGGCGAGGAGGACACCGTCGGGGCTGAAGGACGCCGCGGTGATCCAGTCGGTGTGCTTGCGCAATTCATGGAGCTTCTCGCCGGTCGCCGCGGAGTGGACGCGCACCACCTTCTGCGGTCCGCCGAGCGCGACGAGGGTGTGGTCGGGGCTGATGTCGGCGGCGAGCACCGTGTCGAGCTCGTCGCCCACCTGGAGCACCCGGCGGCCGTCATCGACGTTCCAGCCGACGACACGGCCACTCGCCCCGCCACGGCCACCGCCGGCGAGCACCAGGCTGCCGGAGCGGCTGAAGACCACCACCTGGGGACGGCCCTCGGGGAAGGGGAGCACCCCGGCGAGTTGCCGGGTGTCGGTCCGCCAGAGGAGTACCTGCTTCTGCCCGCAGATGGCCGCCAGCGGCGCCCAGGGGCTGGTGGCGATCGAGCAGCAGGCGGCGTCGGTGGCGGTGCGCACCACCGGCTCGAGCGGCAGGCGCGCCGGCAGCGGGACGACGGCCGGCCGCTGCGTCGGGGAGGCGTCCATCGCGGCGAGCATCGGCTTCTTCTTCACCGCCGCCTTGCTCCCCGCGTTCTCGAGGATCCCACCGTCGATCCAGCGCTTCACCACGGCCGCTTCCGGCTCGGGGATCGGCGGCGCGTCGGGGGGCATCTTCGGTTCGCTCTGGTGGGTGATCAGCTGGTAGAGGTAGCTGGCCGCCGCGTCGCCCGCCTCGACGACGGCCCCGGAACCGCCGCCCGCCATCAGGCCGCTGTAGGTGGTGAGATCGAGGCCCCCCGCCTTCTTGTCGGGGTTGTGGCAGCTCCCGCAGCGCTGCCGGAAGACCGCGAGCGCGTGATCGTCGAAGGTCACCTTCTCCCCGTCTGCCGCCACGGCCACCGCGGGCAGGAGGAGGACGGCCGGGATCAAAAGCCCGGGGAAGGCGGTGGCGAACCGTCCGATCAGGGAGGAAAACGGAGCGGGAGCTTTCATCGGGTCACCCTGGCAAACGGGGCGCCGCGCTGGGGGCGGCGCCGTGGTATTTGATCGATGTGGTACTCGATCGATGTGGTGCGCGCTCGGTCGCGGCGATCAGTGATTGAAGACGAACTCACGCGAATTGAGCACCGCCCAGAAACCGTCCTCGAGGGCCTGCTGCGGGGCCGGGTCTGCGGCCACGAGCGCCAGCAGATCGGCCTTCTCCTTGTCGGTCGGCCGGCGCGTCAGGGCGCGGATGTAGAACTCCTCGATGATCTGCTCGGGGGTCTGGCCGGCGTCGAGGAGCCGTTTCACCAGGCCGCCGGCCTGGATCTTGCCCTGCACGGTGTCGCCGTTGAGGAGGTGGAGGGCCTGGGAGAGATTCGGCTCCATCTTCACCTCGCAGGAGCAGACGCTCCCGCGCGTCGCCCGGCCGAAGGTGGTGAGGAAGTAGGTCGACGTGTTGCCGTCGGCGATCTGCACCGCCCGGGCACCGAGCGGGAGGCCGCCGAACTTGTTCTTGGTGTCGGTGACCGCCGAGACCATGTCGAGGAGCACCTCGGCCCGCACCCGCCGCAGCAGCGCGTGGGAGAAGTTGCGCTCGTCGGTGGCGTTGGTCTCGTTGGTCTTCGTGGAGAGCTGGTACGTCCGCGAGGTGCAGATGTCGCGGACGAGTTTCTTGAAGTCGTATTTCGACTCCACGAACCGGCGCGAGAGGTCGGTGAGCAGTTCCTCGTTGACCGGCGGATTGCTCACCCGCACGTCATCGACCTCGTTGATGAGGCCGGGGCCGAAGAAATGCGCCCAGACGATGTTGACGAGGTTGCGCGAGAAGTAGGCGTTGTCGGGGGAGGTGAGCCATTCCGCCATCACCGCCCGGCGGTCGCGGCCGGCGAGGTCGGGAAACCCGCCGCCGAGCGCCTTCGGCGGGACCACGCGGCCGCCGACCGGGTGCTTCACGTCACCACCGCCCGAGTTGAAGACCACCGTCTCCCGTGGATCCTCCCCCTGCTTGCGCCCGATCTGCGCGAAGAAGTTGGCGAAGCCGTAGTAGTCGTCCATCGTCCAGCGGTCGAACGGATGGTTGTGGCACTGGGCGCACTGGATCCGCATCCCGAGGAATACCTGGGCGACGTTCTCCGCCACCTTCAGGGTGTCGGTCTCGTTCTGGTAGTAGTTGGTCGCGGCGTTGGTGAAGGTGCCGCCGCTGGCCGAGAGGAGCTCGCGGACCAGTTGGTCGATCGGCACGTTGGCCTGGATCCGCTCCTGCAGCCAGTTGTAGTAGAGGAGCATCGCCTTGTAGCTGATCTGCTGCGACGTGCGGATCATGAGCAGCTCCGACCACTTCATGACCCACATCTCGACGAACTCCTTCCGCTCGAGGAGGGAATCGACGAGATGCTCGCGCTTGGCGGGGTCGGTGCTCTGGATGAAGGTGCGGTATTCGTCGGATGTGGGCAGCACGCCGCAGATGTCGAGCGACACGCGGCGGAGGAATTCCTCGTCGCTGCACAATTCCGAGGGGTTGATCCGCAGCTTCTCGAGCTTGCGGTTGACCAGTTCGTCGATCGCGTTGGCGGCCGGGGGATTGGACCAGGCGAACTGCAGCCCCTTGGGGAGCACGATCGTGTGCATGCCGACGGTGTGGGTCTCGAAGCGGGCCATCACGAAGGCCTCGCCGCGGTTCTTGGCGGTGATCACCCCGTCCTGCGACACGGTGGCGGCGTTGTCGTTGCTGGTGAGGAAGACCGCCAGGTGGGTGACGTCGCGGTCGGTGCCATCGGCGTAGCTGGCGCGCACCGTGAGTTGCTGGGTCTCCCCCTCGCCGTCGAGGACCGCGCCGGCCGGGAGGATCGTCACCGCGGTCACCGCGGGCACCGCTCCGGGGTCGGCTGGCGCACCCTTCTGCAGCCATTCGAGCAGCGTCGTGTGGTACGGGTCGCCGACCTTGATCTTGGCGCCGCCGCCGTGGGGCACGGCATTGGTGGCCTTCTCCACCAGCAGGCTCTCCTCCGCCAGCGCCAGGTTCAGTCGCCGGCCGGAGATCTCGCGCGTGAGGCGGTGGTGGTCGCCGTCGGGATCGAATCCGAACAGCGACAGGCGGAAGCCGTCCTTGCCGCGGGCGGCACCGTGGCAACTGCCGGTGTTGCAGCCCGCCTTCATGAACACCGGCATGACGTCGAGCTTGAAGCTCAGCGGCGGCGTTTCCGCAGCCCGCTCGACGTGCACCGGCACCGTGACCGTGCGGTCGCCGAAGGCGACTGTCAGGCTCGTGTCGCCGTCGGCGACGGGGCGGAGGATGCGGCCGTCGAGGGCGGCGGTCGCGGGAGCTGCCACCGTCAGGCCCGCCGCCGCGGTGACATCGCGCGTGATCCCGTCGGCGTAGGTGGCCTGGACCACGAGCGACTGCCGGTCACGGGAGCCGGAAAGGTGGACCGCGGACGGATGGACATCCATCGCGACAAGTGCCAGCCCGCCCGCAGCACGCGCCAGCCCGTCCGCGGCAAGTGCCGGTGCATCGGCGGCGAACGCCGGCGTGGCCACGGTGGCCGCGAGCGCTGCCAACACGACAACCAGCGACAGGCGTGCAGGATGGTTCACGGCGGGGATTCCCGGGTGGTGGCGTCCGACCGGAGCGCGGCCGGAAAGGAATGCGTCATGGGACGGCGGTGGCACCGACCCCCTTGGCTTGCTGCCGGAGCTTCTCCAGCCGCGACAGCGGTTTGGCGGGGGCCGGGGCGGCGGGCGCGGGGGCAGCCTGAGCCGCTTGGGGGGCCGCCGCCGGCGGTGGCGCCGCCGGCTTCGAGGGAGCGGCGATCTGTAGTTCGGTCTGGCCACCGCGGGCCTGGACCGGTTCACCCGCCACGGTGGTCACCAGTTCCACGAACGGAGTCTTGTGGTTGCCCACCGGACTCTTCTCCGAGGTGGCGACCTCGAACACCAGCTCCTTCGTCTCCTTGGTGAACGTCAGTTCGGGGGCCTTCGTCTCCGGCGGCAGGCCCTGGAGGCGGGCGACGGCCTCCCCTTCGAAGTCCGCCTTCTGCTCGAGGGTGCAGACGATCTGCGCCGGCTGGCCCTGCTCGCAGGAGGCCCGGGCGAGGGTGGCGGTGGTGAACGGCTCGGCGATGTCGAGGCTCGCCAGCTGCGAGGCGGCCCACGCCGGACCGCCGACGTCAGCCTGGGCGATGCAGTAGATCGGCCAGTTGCCCACGGCGGCGTTGCCGTCGGCGTTGATCGTGTAGAGCCCCTCGGTGGCGTCGGCGGCGATGGTGATGTTCGGCGCTGCCCCGATCCCCGGTGGGCGGAACGGAAACTCGACGGTCACCGGGCCGGCGAAGCCCTCGCTCCGCGTCACGACCACCTTGAGATTCATCGTGCCGTTGCGCACCAGCGGCGCCTTCGGTTGGACGATGTCGATGCGGAAGGGAAGCGGTTCGATGACCGCCATCGCGAGCGTGTCGACGCGGGCGCCGTAGTAGACGGCGTTGTTGGGCTGGCCGAGGACGAAGTCGGCGAAATTGTCGAACCGGCCGCGGATCTTCGGCTCGTCGGCGGTGGGCCGGGCCTCGAACGCCACCAGCCCGCCGGCGACCGGAGCGTCGGCAGCCGCCTCGAAGACCACCGGCACCTGCGACACCGCCGCCGGCATCGCCCGGGTGTGGAGCGTGATTCCCGAGGGGAGCTGCCCCGGCTCGAGGACCAACTCGCCGCCGAAGTTGGCCCGGGCGGCGTTGACGAGCACGGCATAGCGGTTGCCGCGCGGCACCGCCACCTGCTGGCGCGTCTGCGAATAACGGTCGATGCGCGGAATGGAGAGCGCGAGGGCGGGGCGGACCGGGTCGATCTCGACGCGGTAGACGAAGTCGGCACGCCCGCGGCCGAGGTGATCGGTGACGCGGATCACGTAGTCGCCGTCCTCGGGCAGCTGCAACTGGAGAAACGAGTCGGGCCCGCGCGAATCGTCGTTGCCGGCGATCGACCGGCCATCGGCGTGGAACAGGTTCATGACCGGATCGAGCCCGCTGCGGATCCGCCGTGCGAAGCACTCGATCGCCACCGCCTGCCCCTTGGTGCCGGTGAAGCGGAAGCAATCGACGTCGCCGGCAGTCTCGATGATTCCGTTGAAGGCGGTGCCCGCCGGGGCGGGGGTGGCGGCGGGGGGGTCGTTGTTGGGCTCGATCTCGAGCGTGTTGCCCAGCGGGGAGATCCGCAGCGGCAGACCCGACGGGCAGATGCCGCTTCCGTCGGCCGGGAAGAGCTTGAGGACGCTCCCCTCGGCCGGCACGGCGACATCCTGGCGGAGCGGGCCGGCGGCGTCGCCGAGGAAGGTCACGGCCAGCGCCTCGCCAGCCCGGCCGCCGGCCGGATAGACCGCCGTGGGGCGTGGGAAGGACCCGACGTGGAGCCGGTAGCGGCAGTTGCCGTCGCCGGCGTAGCTCGTCTCGCGCACCTGCACGAAGTAGGTGCCGTCGTCGGGGGCGATGATCGAGAGCACGCCGTCCTGCTGGGCGATCGGCGAGTCGTCGACGCTCGCCAACTCGAAGCGCCGCGCGTCGAGGATCGAGAGGGCGGGATCGAAGAGGTGGCTGCCGAGGCGCAGGGCCTCGATCTCGACGCTGATCCGCTGCCCCTTGGCCGCCTTGATCGCCACCAGATCGACATCCTCGCTGGTGACGACACCGTGCACGGTCGTGCCCGGCTCGATCGCCTGGGCTTCGTCGAGCGATCCGTTGGGCTCCTTCTCCTCGACCACCGGCAGGGCGCCGACGACGAACGAGCGGAAATCGGAGATCCCCGACTTGCAGCGCACCTGGACGAGATGCTCGCCGAGCCGGCAATCGGCCGGGATCTCGATCAGGGCCTTGAAGGAGTTGTCGTCGACGGGGGTCAGCGACTTGACCACGAAGCCGCCCGGCTGATCGGGGGCGGTGGCGTGGAAGAGGAGTTCCTCGGCATCCTTGAGCCGGGCACCCTGGAAGAGGAGTTCGCGCTCCCCGCCGCGCTGCACGCCGCGGGGGAGGATCAGACCGAGCTGCGGAAACGACGCCCGGGCCGTGTCGGCCGACCCGATCCACCCGCCCACAACCGCCACACCGGCCACCACCGCGGCACCCCATCGGGGCCAGCGGGATCGTCGCACCCGGTCCTGCATTGGTTGCATGGATCTCGTGCAGCCGGTCGGCCGCATGTCGCTCCTGGAGGGAATGGTCGCGATCGGACAGAGGGTCGGCGGGGTGCCGCGATCAGGCCAACAGGTCCTGCCGCACCTTGCCGCCATCGACGATCTCGATCGGCCGGGCACCGGGGGCCATCAGTTCCTTGTCGGCGACGATCCCCATCCGGTCGTAGATCGTCGTCGCCCAGTCCTCGACGGTGAGCGGGTCGTCCTCGGGCTCGCTGGCGGTGGCGTTGCTCGAGCCATGGACGATGCCCTGCTTGATGCCGCCACCGGCCATCACCACGCTGAACACCTTCGGCCAATGGTCGCGGCCGGCAGTGCCGTTGATCTTCGGGGTGCGGCCGAACTCGGAGCTGATGCAGACCATCGTCGAACCGAGCAGCCCGCGCCGCTCGAGATCGCGGATCAGCGTGGCGAATCCCTGGTCGAGGGCGGGAAGCTGGTTCTTCATGCCACCGGCGATGTTGTCGTGCATGTCCCAGCCGCCGTAGGTGAGGGTCACGAACCGGACCCCCGCCTCGACCAGCCGCCGGGCGAGGAGCATGCGCATCCCCGCCTGGTTGCGGCCGTACTCGTCCTTGATGGCATCGGGCTCCTTCGACATGTCGAAGGCCTCGCGCGCCTTCTCGGAGCTGATCATGCTGTAGGCCCGGTCGTAGAACGTGTCGAGCGCGTCGAGGGAGTCGCTCTTCTCCTTCTCGCGGAAGTAGCCGTTGACGACGTCGAGCATCTTGCGGCGCTTGTCGAAGCGGACCGGATCGACACCGCCCGGCAGGGCCAGGTCGCGGACCTGGAAGGTGGTGTCCGCCGGGTCGCTCCCCAGGCTGAAGCCGGCGTACGAGGAACTGAGGTACCCGGTGCCGGCGAACTCGTTGGGCTGGTTGGGGATGCAGACGTAGGGGGGGAGGTTGTTCCGCGGGCCGAACTCGTGCGCCACGACGGAGCCCATGCTCGGATACTGCAGCGCCGGGCTCGGCCGGTAGCCGGTGAACATGTTGTGCGTGCCGCGCTCATGGGCCGCCTCCCCGTGGGTCATCGAGCGGCAGATGGCGATCTTGTCGGTGACCTTCGCCGTGTGCGGGAGCAGCTCGCCGACGCGCACGCCGGGTACCGCCGACTCGATGCTGCCCAGCGGTCCGCGGTATTCGACCGGCGCGAACGGCTTGGGGTCGAACGTCTCCTGGTGGGCCATGCCGCCCGGCAGGAAGATCGAGATCACGCTCTTGGCGACCCCCTCCTTGCTCTCGTAGTTCTTGAGGTCGGCCCGGGCCTGCTCCATCCGCAGCACGTCGGCCAGGGAGATCCCCAACCCCCCGACGACACCCACGGAGAGGAATCCACGGCGGGCGAGATGGTTGCCGGTGCACGTCATGGGACGGCCTCCACGATGGATGGGTGATCGGTTGATGGGCGATCGGGGCAACTGGCGATCGGGCGGGAAGGCAGACCAAAAACACCGTAAGTCTACCACATGGAGGGGGGGCTGTCGAGAAAGCCGGCAACGCCGTCTGCCGGAGTCTCAAGTCGTGTCATGGAAAGATCTTGTGATCGGATTGGTGACGCTGGTCGCGGGGTGGACAGGCACGCGCGGTGATTCTTCGTACGATGCGTCCGCCGTGTCAGGCCGACACGGTGAGATGCGGGCGGTGTCTGCCGGTCGAGAGGGGCAGGGGGCGTGAACGAGAGCGAACCAGCCGGTCCGAGTCGCACGCCATGTCTGCCACCTGTGCCTGATCCCCATCCCGACCGTGGCTTGGTGATGGGGGTGGTGGCAGCGGTCATGTCGGTCGCGCTCGCCTATCCAGTGAGCCGCGCGGTTGCCACGCTGCTCTGGCCGCTGAAGCGTTTGGTCGCCGAACCGCTGGGCGACCGGGCGCGATTCGTCCTCCTCGAGGCGATCGTCGTCGCCTGCGTGTTCACCCTCGGGGCGACGCTGGGCAGTTTCCTCAACGTCGTCGTCCATCGGCTCCCGCGGGGGCGGTCACCCCTCCAGGGGCGATCGCACTGCCCGGCCTGTGGCCACCAGATCCGGGCCCGCGACAACATCCCGATCCTCGGCTGGCTCCGCCTGGGGGGGCGGTGCCGCGATTGCGGTGTGCTGATCGCGGCGTGCTACCCGATCGTGGAGGCGGTCTGTGGCAGCATCGTGCTGGCGCTCTTCGGGTGGGAATTACTCTCCGGCGGCGCCACGATCCCCATCCGGCAGCCGAACCGGCTGCCCGGGATGGATTCGATCCTGCTCCATCCGCAGTCCGACCTCGTCGGCCTGTTCCTCTTCCATGCCGCCGTGCTGCTTGTGCTCGTGGTCTGGACACTGGTGGCGGCCGATGGTGGGCGGCTGCCACGCGGGCACCTCCTCCGGGTGCTGACCACCGTCGCGCTGCTGCCGGTGGTCTGGCCGCCGCTGCACCCGGTGCCGGTGTTGCCGGGCGCGGCGGAACCGGCCTGGTTGATCCAGGGGTTGGCGGTGTCGGTGGTGGGGCTGGCGGTCGGCGGGCTCCTCGGCCGACTCGCCGGTCGGTCGGTGGCGCTGACCTGGTGGCCGACGGCCTGTCTGGCCCTGTGGGGGGCCGCGTGCGGTTGGCAGGCTGCCCTGGGGACGGCACTGGTGTGTGCCGTCCTGGCCGGAACCGACCGGCTGCTGGCACGCCACTCCGTCTGGCTGCCGCTCCCGCTGCCATGGCTTCTGCTCGCCGCCGCCGTGATCCACCTGTCGGCCTGGCGGGCGATCCATCTGCTGTTCATGCCGGGCTGACGGCACTGGGGCCCCGGAACGGGTCGGTGGTACCGGGGCTCCGGCAACGTGACGGTGGCTATTTCGTCGACAACTCGATCGGCGGCAGTTCCTTGGTCGTGGGGCTGACTTCGACCGAGAGCGTCGATTTGTCACGCATCGCGAACTTGCCTTGGAGCAGGTCGGGGATGTCGGGGGTCTGGCCCATCATCGTGCCCTTGGCGTTGCGCTTCGCGGGATCGGGCCAGTTGGCGGTGATCTTGTACTTGCCGGCCGGAATGCCCGGCTTCGTGTTGTAGACACAGGCGAACGCGCCGCTGGAATCGGCCGTGGCGCTCGCCACCTGGCCGCCCGACTCCGGATGGAACAGCAGCACGGCCCCGTCGGCCGGCTTGCCATCGACCGTGATCCGACCCTTGACCGGATAGAGCGACTCCCCCTTCGTGCCGCAGCCGGCGAGGACTGCGAGGCCGAGGAGCACTGCCGTCGTGGCGGCACGGTGCGGGAAGCGGGGCATGCAGACACTCGCTGGGGTGAAGGACGAAGGGATCGAACGCGTGGCCTCGGGAGCCGCCCCGGGGATGATTGTTCTGGTGGTTCTTGCCACCACGGTTCTTTCCACCGCCGACACCGCCGCCCGGTGACCGGCTGATCACCGGGCGGCGGGTATCAGGGACGGCGCTGCCGAAAGGTGGGCCAGCCCCAGCTGGTTCAGTCCATGCCCACGTTCTCGGCCCCGTCGCGGGTGACCGCGGCGGCGACGACGTTGGCGGCGGCATCGGCGGACATGAAGAAGACCGACCCGTCACCGCGGACGGTCATCGCCCCGGCCGGGTGGAACGAGTAGAGGCCGTTCTCGTTGAACACGTTGATCGCCGAGCATCCGGTCGTCTGCGGGTTGTTGGCATCGGCACCGCTGTAGCCGTAGATGTAGCGCGACGTGTTCCAGTCGCCGAAGAACGAGTTGAGGAAGTAGGGGGTGCCGGTGTAGACGGTCGCCGGAACGATCTTGTTCTGGAAGTAACGGTTCTGCTTGCCGGCGATCTCGACCATCAGGAAGGTCTTCGACAGGCCGTCCTGCACCGCGGCGAACTTCACCCGCCGCTGCCGCTCGAGCGTCGGGCAGTTCATGCCCGAGCAGTCGGCGTCGGACACGCCGAGCATGCCGTTCTGCGTGTTCGCCGACGGCAGGCCGGCACAGACGGCGAGGCTCGAATGCAGACCGCGCGGCGGGGCGTAGTCGGTCCGCGGCATGAAGTAGGGGGTCGGGCAGCCGAGGGCGCCGAGGTACTGGCCATACTCGGAGGGGATCCCGTCGGGGGTGGACGGGCAGATGAACAGTGGGATCGGCGACCGGGCAGAGGCGGGCAAGGCAGCGCCCGCCCACGGGGCCGCCAGGTTCTTCGGATCGATCAGTGACCGCTTCATGTCGAAGAGGTTGAACAGCGTGTTGCCCTCGACGAAGGGGAGCATCTGGCCCAGGGCGCTGAACCCGCGGCGGGTGTCGCTGGAGCCGACGTTGAAGTAGGGGTTGGCGGGGTTGAGCGCGGCGCCGTCGGCCGTCGAGAAGTGCAGCGCCCAGGCGGGCACCGACTTGTATGTGCTTTCACAATTGTGGAACGCGAGCCCGATCTGTTTGAGGTTGTTGCTGCAGTTCGACCGGCGGGCCGCCTCGCGCGCCGCTTGCACGGCGGGCAGGAGAAGGCCGACCAGGGTGCCGATGATGGCGATGACGACGAGCAGCTCCACCAGCGTGAAGCCAGCCCGGGCGGGATGGCGGGAACGGATCATGACGAGACTCCTCTCGCTACGGAATGACGAACGGGGGATGAGATGAAACGACCGTGCAATGGATACGCAATCGATGAACCGGAGGTCGGTTACACGCCTGACGGGGATTCGGGATCGAGGAGCGAAGCGAACAAGCCCTGATCAACCACGCGCCTGAAACCCCGCTGGGTCGGAAGGCAGCGACCGCGATCGCTCGTTGCCCGGCATGACAATCAGAAGGGTGCCGCCGTCATCCGATCCGTGGCGACGCCCGACCGAATCACACCAGCCATGAACCGATCCCGGCCCACGAATGTGCATTCTCCCCCAGCCCCGTCCGGGATGATATGAGAGGGGGCCGTCCGCTGCAATGGATGGTGGATGAGGGATGGCTCGGGGTTCCGGCTGCCGCACCTTCGGGGGCGGCCGACACGCAGCGGGGAAAACACCATGGCAGGTTCTCGCCGGGGATCCGTGGGACCGCTCTTTCCACGCCGCTCCGGCCTCGCGGCGTGCTGGCTGCTCACAGCCCGTGGCCAAAGTCCATCCGTGGCCTTTGGCCACCCGAAAAGCTGCGCTTTTCAGGGGAGCTGCGCTCCCGGCACCGGATCCCTCCGGTGCAGCAGGCTGTTGATCCACAGCCTGCTGGCACTGGTGCTGGGCACCTCCTGGCAGACGTCGGGAGCTGGCGAGGTGCCCACGGCTGCCGTTGCCGGGCGGTTCATCCAGGAAGTCCCCCTCCACAGAGAGGCGTTGCCGGGGATTCCGCCCGGTTTCGTCGCCACCCGGGTGGTTGCCGTCGCCGGTGATGGCATCGTGGCGGTCGGCAATGATGGCGCCTGGCGGCTCGAGGATGGTCGCTGGAGTGCGGTTCCCGCAGCCGAACTGGCCGATCCCACCCGTGCGGCCGGCTGGCTGGACGGCCTCGATCCGGGGCTTGTGGTCCGGCAGGCCGCCCGGCGGGACGACGGCACGACGGCCGCCGCCACCGATCGTGGCGTGTTCGAACGCGCTCCGGGCGGCGCGTGGCAAGCGCTGCAGCCGGTCGATCCGCAGGGCCTCGTTTGGGCGGCGGCCGACGTCCGTGGGGTGTGCTACGACAGCACCGGCAGCCTGTGGTGTACCACCGCCGCGGGGATCGCCCGACGGACCGGCGGCAGGTGGGACTTCTTCACCGGCCGGGAAGGGCTGCCGGTCACCGACCTGTCCCGCTGTGCCGCCGCCGCCGACGGGAGCGTGTGGTTCGGTTCCGCGAGGGGTGCGGTCCGCTGGCGGGACGGTGCCTTCGCCTACCGCCAGGGGCCGAGGTGGCTGCCGGGCGACCGGGTCCACGACGTGGCGATCGCCGCCGATGGCACGGTCTGGCTGGCGACCGACGGTGGCCTGGGGCGGATCGAGCCGCGTGTGACGACGCTGGCGGAGAAAGCGGCCTTCTACGAGACCGAGATCGAGCGGTCGATCCGCCGCACCGGGTACGGATTCATCGCCAGCGCCGTCCTCGACCGGGCCGGCGACCCGTCAACCGCCCGGCAGATCGACAGCGACAACGACGGCCTGTGGACGGCCATGTACGGCGCCGCCGAGTGCTTCGCGTTCGCCGTCAGCGGGGCGCCGGAAGCGAAACGCCGGGCCGACGCGGTCTTCCGGGCCCTCGCCTTCCTCCAGGACGTGACCCAGGGGGGCGACCACGCCCCGCCGCCGGGCTTTCCCGCGCGGACCGTGCTGCCGATCACCGATCCCGATCCCAACAGCGGGCAAGCCGAGCGCGACCGGCGCCTGCGGGACGGTGCCGATCCGCGCTGGAAATCGCTCGACCCCCGCTGGCCGCGCTCCGCCGACGGGAAGTGGTGGTGGAAGGCCGACACCAGTTCCGACGAGCTCGACGGCCACTACTTCTTTCTCGCCCTCTACCACGACCTCGTCGCCGCCACGCCGGAGGAACGGGCCGCCGTGGCGACCGTCGTCGCCCGGCTCACCGACCATCTCCTCGACCACGACTTCGCGCTGGTCGACCACGACGGCCAGCCGACCCGCTGGGCGGTCTATGGCCCCGCGGCGCTCAATCACGATCCGGCCTGGAGCGTGGAGCGCGGCCTCAATTCGGTGAGCATCCTCGCCTACCTGGCGATCGCCGCGCATGTCACCGGCGCGGAGAAGTATGCCGCCGCCTCGGCGCGGCTCTGCCGCGACCACGCCTACGATGCCAACGCGATGGTGCCCAAGGTGCAGCGCGGGATCGGCTCCGGCAACCAGTCGGACGACGAGATGGCCTTCATGAGCCTCTATCATCTCGTGAACTACACCCCCGATCCGGCGCTGCGGCAGCGCTTTCTCGCCGCCTTCCACGGCGCCTGGCGGTTGGAGGAGCCGGAGCGGAACCCGTTTTTCCACGTCGCCTACGCCGGCGCGGCGGCGCCGTTGGCCGATTCGGCACCGCACCTCCAGCCGGACGGCGGGTGGCTGGCCGACACGCTCGACAGCCTCCGCCTCCTGCCCCTCGACCGGTGCTCGTGGCCGCATGCCAACGCCCATCGCGCCGACATCGTGCGGCTGCCGTCGCAGCAGTCGATCGATCTCGACCGGCGCGACGGCGCGGCGCGCGGTCTGCGGGTCGACGGCAAGGTGGTGCCGGTCGACGAGCGCTTCTTCGCGCATTTCAACCACGACCCGTGGCGCCTCGACACCGGTGGCGACGGTCGCGAACTGGCCAGCGGGACGGTGTTTCTCCTGCCCTACTGGATGGCCCGTCACCACGGCTTCATCGCCGGGGAGTGAGCGCCCGCGCCGGTGCCGCGGACGGGGCCCTGCTCACTGTCCGCCGGCGGTGGCCGGCGGCACCGGGCGCACGAATCCCGGCTCCCCTTCCCAGGGGAGCTTCTTCTGATCGAGGCCGTCGAAGGGGAGGATGTCGGGGGTGACCCGCACCGCCGTCGACACCTTGAAGGGGAACAAGCCGCCGGAGTCATAGGCGAGCTCGACGAACGCCGCGGTCCAGCCCTTCTCGGCGGGAGCGGCCCGGCCCACCCAGGCGCCGTCGGCCGCCGGCTCGAGTGCCGTGCTCGTCCAGGTCTTGCCGATGGTGTCGACGCGGAAATCCCGGGCGGCGGGATTGCTCGCCTGCCAGAGGGTCACGCTCTGCGGCTTGACGGCGCTGGTCACGCGGATCGAACCGTCCGCTTCGAAGGTCCAGGCCGGCGTGGGGCGCGGCTTCCCCGCGATCAGCATCTGGTAGAAGGCGACGATGCTCGTCACCGCGTCGAACGAGCTGTCGACACCGTGATCGGTGTTGGGGACGTAGCGGATGTGCTTCTCGCCGAGCAGTTCGTCGTAGTAGAAGCGCGACGAATCGGGGAGGAAGAACTGGTCGCCACTGCCGTTGACGATGTACTTGGGAAGGGTGAGGCGCTCGCGGTAGGAGAACGGATCCTCGACGCGGTGCAGGTCCTGCATCCGCGGGTGGTCGGGGCGCTGCACGATGCCGTGCTGCACGTAGTTGCCCAGCGCCTTGGCCCAGAAGCCGTAGGCGGCGCCGTGGTGGCGGATCGACTCGTCGACGTTGAGCACGTCGATGACGATCGGCACGATCGCCTCGACGCGCGGATCGGCCACGCCGGCCATCCAGGTCGTCCACCCGCGCTTGCTGCCGCCGGCGACGACGAACTTCGCGACCGGCGCCCCCTCCTTCGCCGACCATTCCTGGAGGCAGTCCATCGCCTTGACCACGCTCTTCACCATCGGCAGGCGCGGGAGCCACGTCGGGTCGCCGGTGTCGAGGAACTGGTCCCAGCAGTAAGCGATGAGGTCGTCTTCCTTGCGCGGCACGCCGTCACCGTGGAAGACGATCGGCTGGTTGGGGATCATCTTCAGCTCGGCCACCATGCTGCCGGTCGCCTGCGCGATCTGCGCGATGATCTGGTTCGGCTTGTCGGGCGCCGGCCGGTCGTTGGCCCCGCCGGTGACGAGCAGGAACAGCTTGTCGGTCTTGAGCGTGTTCGGCTTGACGACGGTGAGCCAGTGCTGCCAGACCGGCTTGTCGACCTCCGCCGGGCTCCGCCAGGTCTGCGACGTGAGATTGATGACGTAGGTCTGCGAGGGATTGCCGGGAAAGGTGTTCTCCACCTTCCATGCGTAGGAGGGGTCGGGCTTCTTCACGTAGGCGTCGAGCGCGGTGGCGAGGTCGGCAGTGCCGGCCGGCGCCTGGGCACAGGTCGTTCGCGCCGCCATCGCCATGCCCGACGCCACCAACAGCCCGACTCCGATCCAGCGTGCCGCAGCCATGCGATCCTCCCCATGTGCCCGCGTGAACCCGTCTGACATCCCCCACGCCACACCGTCGGCGGGAGTATAGCGGTTCGGTGCCGGAGGCGGCTTCACAGGCCCCCGTCGGTGAGCGACCCGAGCCCGCCGGTCGGTGCGGCCGGATGCCACACCGGCCAGTTGTCCACCGCGCGGCTGTTGAACGTGACGAGATCGATCTCGACCGAACGTGGCCAGGGGGCGGTGGCGTCCTTCGGGGCATGGTAGAAGAACGCTGAAAAGTCCTTCACGCGCCGCGGGCCGGGGCGGCGCGTCTGGTCGGCGGGATTGTGGGGGGAGACCACCAGGAGGAAGTCGCTCGGCGCGACTCCCCTGACCTCGCTGTCGCGCCACGGCGCGAACATGCAGCGCATCATCGGCGGGCGGTTCCGCGCGGCGCTCGCGTTGGCCGCGGCCGCCACCGTCTGGCGGACGTCGAGGGCGTCGAACAGCGCCCGCTCCTCCATGAACGGGAGGATCTCCCGGGCCCAGCCCCCGGGATTGGGTGGCGTCGGCGGCGGTGGCAAGAGCCCCTTGCGCGCGTCGCAGTACATGTCGAGGGCCAGCGACAATTGCCGCTTGTGGTCGGCGCACTCGGCCCGTGCCATCCCCGCGCGCACCGAGTGGATCGCCGGAAACATCAGCGACACCATGATCCCGATGATCGCCAGGCAGACGAGCAACTCGACGAGGGAGACGCCACGGCGGCAGACGGGCGAGGACGTGGGCATGGCGGGTTCGCTCCCGGGCGCGGCGACTCGACGGCAAGGATAGCGGACCGAGGACCGGGCTCCTCAGTCGCCCGGCGCGATACCGGCCGCCGCGGAGACACCGGCCGCGGCAAAGGCCCCGCGCATCGCGCGGTGGCAGTCGCGTGCCGCCGCAGCGGGATCGTAGCCAGGCCGCTTCGAGACCTGGCCGCTCACTTCGCAGCAGACGTCGCCGCGGTACCCGGCCGCGACGAGCCCGCGGAGGATCGCGGCGTGGTCGGGGGTGCCGGTGGCACCGGGCAGTTCGAAACCCACCGTGCCCCCGCGCTCCACCGCATCCTTGACCGCCACGTGAAACACCCGCGGGGCCGCCGTCACGAGCGTGGCGGCGGGATCGATGCCGCGGAAAACGAGATGGCTGGCGTCGAACACCAACCCCAGGGAGGCATGATCGCCGAGTTGGGCGAGCAGCCAGAGCCCGTCCGCCGGTGTCGATAGCGCGCCGAAGCGGTGCGGCTTGACGGCGATCCTGAAGCCCTCGCGGCCCGCCAGGTCGCGCCAGTCGCCGACGCGATCGACGACCATCCCGCGCACCTCCTCCCAGCGACCCCCGCCGAGCACCGTCTGCACCAGGGGCACCCGGTCGGGGGCGAGGTCGCGCGACAGGGCGGCGGCACGGGCGAGCCGTTCGAGCTGGCCGCGGTGAACCGTCTCATCGGCCGCCGGGGGGAGATTCTCCATCAGCGCCGAAAGGACGAGGCCCCGGCCGGCCAGCCGCGCGCGGAGGTCGTGACGGTCGACGGCGGTGAGCCGCTCGGGTGCCATCGGCCCGTCGGCGAGGGCCGCGACCTCGATCGAATCGAAGCCGGTGTCGGCGACGAGGTCGACCGCCGCGGCGGGGGCGAGCGACTGCATGCCGTAGGTGCCGATCCCGAGCGTGATCGGCGGCGCCAACGCCTCGGCCGCGCCAACCGCCGGAGCGGCGAGCACTGCGGCGACGAGCAGACGGCGCCGCGGCACCGCGCCCGCCTGCCGTGCTGCCCTCCCCGCCGCCTGTCTTCGTTGCATGGCGTGGCGCCGCTCAGCCGATCGTCACCGTCCGTTGACCGGAGGGCTGGCTGTCGCCGGCGGCGTTCCTGGCGATGACTCGGAAGGCGTAGTTGGCCCCCCGCACCAGGCCCGTCACCGAGCGCGTGCGCCCGGTCGAGATCCCGTCGTCGAACGTGCTCCAGACGGCGCTCGAGAGCCGGCGGAACTGGATCACGTAGTCGGTGATCGCCGCGCCCCCGGTGCTCGCCGGCAGTGTCCAGGAGAGGGTCGCCTGAGCGGCGCCGGCCGTGATCGACACCCACTGCGGCGGGCTCGGCGGGGCGAGGATCGTCGCGGCGGCGTTCGCCGAGGGGAGGCCGTCGGCCACGGCGCTGCGCGCCACCACGCGGAACAGGTAGTTCGCCCCGCCCGCCAGGCCGGTGACGGTGGCGCTGGTGGCGGTCGAGATGCCGTCGGCGAAGGTCGACCAGGCGGCCACGCTCGCGCGGCGGAACTGCACGAGATAGTCGGTGATCGGGCTGCCGCCGGTGGCGGCGGGGGCCGTCCAGGCGATCTGTGCCGAACCGGCGCCGCCGGTCACGCGCAGCGTTGTGGCGGCCCCCGGAGGGCCGAGCACGGTGGCGATCCTGGCTGCCGAAGGCGGGGCATCGCCGACGCGGTTGCGGGCGATCACCTGGAAGGCGTAGTTGGCGCCACCGGTCAGGCCGGTGACGGTGGTGGCGGTCGCGGCGGAGACGCCGTCGTCGAAGGTCGACCACGCCGCCACGCTCACGCGGCGGAACTGGACGACGTCGGCGGTGAGCACCGTGCCGCCGGTGTTGCCCGGCGCCGTCCAGGTCAGCCGCGCCGTTCCGTTGCCGCCGGTCACCGCCAGGCCGCTGGCCGGCGCCGGCGGAGCCACCGGGATCACCGCGGCCGAGGGCTGCGACCAGGGACCGATCCCGTCGGCGTCGATCGTCGCCACGCGGAATCGGGAGGGGGTGCCGTTGGTCAGCCCGGTTGCGGTCAGCGCCGGCGTGGTGCCGGCGGTGTCGGGGAGCGACGTCCAGGTGGCGCCGTCGTCGGCAGTCTGCTCGACCCGCCAGCCGGTCACCGGCAGGCCGGGCGGCGCGGCGGGAGCGGTCCATGTGAGGCTCACCTGCCGATCCCCCGGCGTGCCCGTCAGGCCGGTGGCCGCCGCGCGGGCGGTGACGGTGAACGTCGCCGTCGCCGTCAGTCCGTTGCCGTCGGTGGCGGTGATCACCACCGCCTCGTTCCCGAGCGGTGCCGGCGGCACGAGCGACCAGGTCCACGTGCCACCCGGTTCGCGGGTCACCGTGCCGAGCGCTGCCGAGAGGGTGACCGTCTGCCCGGCGTCGGGATGGCCCCAGGTGCCGGTGGCGGTGATCGTGGTGCCGACCGCCCCGCTGACGGCGCTCGTGCCGGCGGCGACCGTGGGGGGGGAGGCGGGCGGGGCGTCGTTGTCGGCGATGAACACGATCTCGGGAAGGACGTAGGCCTCGGCATAGCCGGCGTCGGAAGTGGCGATCTTGTGGTTCACGTAGGAGCGGTGTGGTCCCTCGACGAGCGCGTCGTCCACCGCACCGACGCGCACCTGCTGCGGCACGTTCCAGTTGGCGGCGGTGAAGATCAGCGAACCGGAGCCATCGGCGGCGTTCACGGCCGTCAGCTGGCTGGTGACCGGCTCGAGGGTGATCGCGACGTCCTGCCCCGGCTGCCGCATGAGGACCAGGGAATAGGTGTCGGTCGCGCCCCCCTCGCCGATGTCGGTCTGGCCGTCGCTGGGGAGGATCATCACCGCCGGATAATCGTTGTCGATGATGCTGACGATCACGCGCGGCATCCCCACGCCGTCGTAGGCCGGGTCGGCGCTGTGCGGCACGTGGCGCACCGTCGAGCGGTGGAGGCTCTGCTCGGTGGCATCGTCGACGGCACGCACGACCACCGTCTGCGGGATGTTCCAGTCGTCCGGCGTGAAGCGCAGGCTGGTGCCCTGCGGATCGGCGGCAGGGAAGGCACGCAGCTTTGCCGCCGGTGCGACGAGATCGACGACCACGTCGTCCGTGGGCCGCTCGCGGAGGACGATCGTGTAGGAGTCCTCGTAGCCCGACTCGCTCACGAGCGTCGCCCCACCCGGCTCCACGATCACGGCGCCGGCACCGGTCGGGTTCTGCACCGCGTCGAGGTCGGGGTTGATGTCGAAATGCATCGCGCCCCGGCCGTTCTCCTCCCAGCCGCGGAAGTCGAGGTGGGCCTGGCGCAGATACCCCGCCTCACCCCCGGAAAAGACACCTTCGATCCAGCCGCTGGTCATGTTGTCGAAGCCGAACACGCCGTCGATCCCCGGGGCGATGTCGGCCACCAGCCACAGGAGGTTGGTCCACACCAGATCGACACCCTGCTCGGTGGGCACGTGGACCGAGTCGATCATGAACACCGGCGCGTCGCGCGAGCCCCCCACGCCGCCGACCGTCTCGGTGCGCGTGTAGCCGATGTCGTCGGAGTCGAGGGTGCCGTCGCCGTTGGAATCGAGCCCGAGCGACATCGCGATCGCGGTCGAGACGATCGTCACCTGGGCCCCGGTGTCGAACATGAAGTTGCCGCCGACGACGGCGCTGCCGTGGTGGACCTCGGCCGTGAAGAAGGGGATGTCGGCCCAGACGGGTGGGAACTCCCCCTCGATGACATGGCCGTCGGGGGAGAAGTTCACCCGGTCGTCGATGTTCACCGTGTAACGGGGGCCGGTGGGCGCGGGCACCTCCATGGCGAACTCTGTCGCCATGAGGTAGTTGCCCTCGTTGAACGAGAGCCACGGCGTGAAATCGAGGGTCGTCACCCGCTCCGTCATCGCCGGCATCCCCACGATGCCGAACGGACCGAACATGCTCACGTCGCGCGTGGCGTCGGAGATCACCCGGGTGTCGGCGAGCGATTGGCGCTCGCCGCTGGTGCCGGCGAAGTCGAACTGGTAGGGGGCGGAGATGTCGAACAGCTGCGTGCCGCCGATGCCGAGCTCCTCGAACACCCCTTCGGTCTGGTAGGGGGGTGGCGACTCGTTCATGTCGTCGACACCGGTCTTGAAGACGAGGATCGTGTTGGCGCCGGTGTCGAGGAGCCAGCTGTTGAAGATGTCGGGGCCGATCGACTGCCCGGCGGCATTGCCGAACTCGACGGTCACGCGCGGCTGGTCGAGGGCGACGTTGTCGCTGGGGCCGAGATCGATGAATGGGCGTGGGCCCGCGGCCGCGAGGGCGTGGCGCACCTCGAGCCGTTCGGGGCCGATGGCGCGGCCCCGGCCGGGATGCGTGCCGGTCGCTCGTCGGCTGGGCCATCGTCGCCGTCGGGTCGCCATGGCAGACTCCTCGCGTGCGTGGTCGCGGCTTGCCCGGGAATGCGCTGCCCGGTGCCGGTGGCGCGGCCGCACCCGCCGTGCGGCCAGCCGGCCCCTGGCACGATCACCGCCCCCCGATCCGGGAACGCAGTATAGGGATCGCTTCCGGCCTCCGCCCCGGGAGAATCGCCCGGTCGGAGGGGGGCTACTTCCCCTTCGTCGCCGGGAAGCCCGCCTCGACGAGGTCGGGGTAGCCCGGCTTGAGGGCGCGGACGTCGTAGCCGAGCGGCTTGAGCTGGTCGGCCACCTTCTGACAGCGGCCGCCGGCCTGGCAGTGGAGGTAGATGACCTTGTCCTTGGGGAGGACCTTGGCGACCGCCTCCTTGTCGATCTGCTTGAGGCTGCTCATCGGCAGGTGCCGGGCCTCGCGCAGGTGCCCCTCCTCCCATTCGTCGGCCTCGCGCACGTCGACGATCACCGCCGACTTCTCGGCCAGCCCCTTCTTCACGGTGTCGAGCGAATCCTTCGTGTGCTCGGCCGCGGCGGGCAGGGCGACGATCGCGAGGAGGGCGGGCAGGACGACGGCGGCGACGGCACGGGCAGTGGACCGGGGCGTGGGCATGGTGGCCTCCGCGGCAGGGAAGGGAGGGATCATCACCCTCCCTGCATAGCAGAAAGCGGCCGCGGGCCGGAAGGCGGGCATGCCGGCCGCTGGGCCCGACCCCGTGGGTCAGCCCGGCGCCCCGAGCGCGGAGAGGAGGCCCTTCACCTGCCCCTCGATCAGGTCGCGGACGCCACGGAACGCCACCTCGTCCATCTCGCGGGGGTCGGGGATCCGCCAATCGATCCGCCGCGCCGCCGGCACCAGCGGGCACTCGTCGCCACAGCCCATCGTCACCACCACGTCCACGGGGGTGCCGTTGAAGGCCTCGAGGCCCTTCGAGGTGTGGGTGGTGAGGTCGTACCCTTTCTCCGCCATCGCGGCGATCGCACGCGGGTTGATCCGCCCGGAGGGTCGTGAGCCGGCACTGGCCGCCGCCACCCGGCCGGCGCCATGGAGCCGCGCGAAGGCCTCCGCCATCTGGCTCCGGTTGGAGTTTTCGACGCAGACGAAAAGGATCGTTTTCATCGGTGCCACCGCAACCGCCCGGGGGCGTGTGTGGAGACGGTATGAATGAGCGCTGATCGTGCGGCTGGACCGACGGAGAATACCCGGTATTCTCCCGAGGTGGGGTGAGCGCCCGCCGGAAGCGGGCTCTCGCCCCCTCCTGGTCGGGAATCTCCGCATGCCCTCTCCGCGCACGACCCGCGTGAGCCTGCTGGCGAAGATCGGCGCGGATCCGTGCGATGCGGCCGCCTGGTCCGATTTCGTCGCCACCTACGGCACCGTCGTCGTGCAATGGTGCCGCCGGCACGGTCTTCAGCATTCCGACGCCCACGACGTGGCGCAGGACGTGCTCGTCCGGTTCTGGCGGCACGCGGAGAAATTCCACTACGACCCCGCGCGGCGCTTCCGCTCGTACCTCCGGCGGATCGTCGTCACCGCCGTGGCCGACTGGAGCACGGCCCGGCGTGCCGACCGGAACGGCACCGGTGACACGGCGCTGCAGGCGTTGCTCGTCAGCGTGCCGGCGCGGGAAGGCCTCGCCCGGGAGATCGAGGAGGCCTTCGACATGGAACTGCTCGACTGCGCGATGCGCGCGGTCGAGGGGCGCGTGCGGCCGCGCACCTGGGAGGCGTTCCGGTTGCAGGCCGTGGACGGAGTGCCGGCGGCCGAGGTGGCCTCACGGCTGGGGATGACCGTCGACAACGCCTACCGGGCGCGGAGCCATGTCCTCCGCCTCCTCAAGCGGAAGGTCGCGCAGCTGGGGAATCCCGCTGCCGATCCCGGCACCGTCGCGTCGTGAGGCCGTGATGAGCGGAACCGGATCGGACGATGCCGTTGGTCACGGTCGCGACGCGCCGGCGGACCCCCGCCCGCCGCTCACCGCCCTCCTGGTGCGGAAGCGCCCCGCCCCGGGAGCCGACACGATGGGGATCGTCGCGCGGCTCTCCGCCCAGGAACCGCCCCCTCCCGCCGCGCCCCCTCCACCTCCCGTCGCCGGGCTGACCGACTTGGTCGAGGTCGGACGCGGTGGGATGGGAGTCGTCTACCGGGCCCGGGAGACACGGCTCGACCGCATCGTCGCCGTGAAGGTGCTCGCCTCCGGCGCCGCACTGACGCCGGAGGGGCGGCTGCGGGCCGAGCGCGAGGCGACGCTCCTCACGCGCGTGGTGCATCCCCACATCGTGCAGATCCTCTACCTGACCGATGTCGCGGGTACCCCGGCGATCGTCATGGAGTGGATCGACGGAGCGTCGCTCGCCGAGCGGATCGGCAATGACGCAAAGCCGGTCGCCGAGGCGGTGGCGATCGTTGCCGACCTGGCCCGCGGCGTGGCGGCCCTGCATGCCCGCGGGATCATCCACCGCGACATCAAACCCGCCAACGTCCTCCTCGCGCCGGCACCCGGCGGTGGTCGCCCCGTGCCGAAGCTCGTCGACTTCGGCCTGGCGCGGCCCGGGGAGGAGCTCGGGCCGGCGGTGACCCACGCGAGCATCGCCGTCGGCACGCCGTCGTTCATGGCCCCGGAGCAGACCGGTCTGGATCCGGCGCTCGGCCCGGTCGGCACCGCCGCCGACGTCCACGCCCTCGGCGGACTCCTCTACTGGCTCCTCGCCGGACGGGCTCCCTACGACGCCGCGACGACGGCCGAGTCACTCCGCCGCGCCGTGGCTGGCGCGGTGAAGCCCCTCGGCACGCTGGTCGCCCGGCTGCCGATCGACCTGGAGACGATCGTCGGCAAGTGCCTGGAGCGGAAGCCGGAATCGCGCTACCGCTCGGCGGCTGCACTGCTCGACGACCTGGAGCGATTCCTCGACCAGCGCCCGATCAGCGCCCGCCCCGCGGGAGTCGTGGAGCGGCTCCTCAAGTGGGGCCGCCGCCGGCCCGCGCTGGCGGCCCTGGCGGCCAGCACGGTGGTGGCCGCGCTGGCACTCGTCGGCGGCACGATCTACCACCTCCGGCGCCTCGATGCCGCCACGACGGCGCTCGTGGCCAGCCACGACAGGGTGCTCGAGGCACAGTCGATGGCCCGCCGGTCGTTCGATCGCCTCACCGACACCGCGGCGGCACGCTTCCTCGCCCGCGGCGCCGCGCTCGACGAGGCCGACCGCGAGCACCTCCGGCGGATCCGCGACGAGTATCTGGCGTGGCCCCCGGATCCCGACGCGGCGACGAGCGCCCGCTTCAAGGCCGCGGGGCTCGTGCGGGTGGCCGAACTCTTCGACAGGCTTCACTGGCCTGCCGACGCGCTCGACACGGTGCGGGGGGCGCTGCCGTGCCTCGACGAGGTCGATGCCCTGGCGGTGGTGACCGAAGACGACGAGGCGCTGCGTGAGCGTGCCGGTCGTCTGGAGATCGCGCTGTGTGCCCGCACCGGGCGGATCGATGCTGCGGCCATCAGCGCCCGGGCGGCGATCGACCGATTGATGCTGCGCCTCGGAGACGATCCCGCGGCGGGGCACCGGCTTGCCGTCGCCTGGACCGATCTGGCGAACGTCGAGAGCATGGCCGGCCACCACGACGAATCGCTCGGGCTCAATCGGCGGGCCGTCGATCTCGTCGCTCGGCTCCTCGCCGCCGCGCCCGACGACGCCGCGCTCGTGTGCCGCTGCCTGCCGGTGATCTACAACGCCGCGATCAACCCGGCGCTCTCCGATCCGGCGGTCCGCCGGGCGCGGTTCGAGAGGCTCGTGGCTGTCGCCGGGGACGGGCTCGACCGCTTCACGGTGGGCCGCGACGAGTTGGGCCACGGCGTGCTCCTGGGTCTCACCGCTCTGGCCCACCTCGACCTCACGGAAGGGCGTGGGGAGGAAGCGCTGGTGAAGGCCCGGCGCCGTGGTGCCCTCGCCAGGCACCTGCTCGGCGAGATGCCGGGATCGGAACACTTCCTCGGCGAGGTGGTCGGGGCCGCGGCCCAGGCCTGCACCTGCCTCACCGCCCTCGGTCGGCCGGGCGAGGCGGTAGGGGATCTGGCGGAGGCGCTGGATCTCGCCTCGCGCGCGGTCGCCGCCGAGCCGGCCGTCGCGGCGCGGACCCGTGTCCTCGTCGAGGTGTTCGTCGCCCAGGCGGCACTGTTCGCCGCCACCGGCCGCCCGGCGGAAGCGCTCGCCACCCAGCGTCGCGTGCTCGACGTCCTCTCCCCGTGGGTCGACAGGCAGGATCCGAAGCGGCAGACCCCCGCCGACTTCGGGCTGGCGGCCGAGCGCGCGCGGCGCGAGATCGACCGCTTGTCCGTGTCGCCCGCGGAGGCCACCGCTGCCGCGGGGTGAGCGGGCCGGGAGCGGAACGGTGGCGATCAGCGACCGTCGTCAGGCATGCCGTCGGCATGGCGGGGAATCTGCCGGGCGGCTGGCTCGTCCACGGCGATGACGAGGTTCGCTCCGTTGCGGCGGAGGCCGCCCGAGGGACTGTTCACGACGCGGAGCTCGTTCCCTGCGGCCGCCTTGGCGACGAGCGTCGTCGAGCCGCCGCCGTCCATGTTGATGCCGTCGTCGGCCCCCATCTCGTGGAGCAGTTCGCCTACCTCGCGGACCGTCAGACCCTGGCTCGTCGTCTGCCGCCCGTCGGCGACGAGGATGAACAACCACCGCCCGTCCGCCGACAGCCCGTATCCGGTCCGCGGATGGAGGACTTCGTCGGGGGGCGACGGCTCACCGTCGACGAGGCAGAAGGAAAACCCCGAGACAGCGGTCTCGATCGCGCCGAGATCCTCCTCCGGCTGCACGACGCGCAGCGTCGCCCGGCCCGCGCGGTCGATCACCAGCGACGGCCGGCCCGGTGCGGGTGGGCAGACCACCACGCCGTCATCGACCACGAGACCGAGCCGGTCGGCATGCGCGAACGCCTTGCCCGGCACGAACGGCTCCC
>SXGQ01476168.1_pt1 | contig 43193 bp, 40 predicted proteins | sample 3178371 | NCBI WGS metagenome assembly SXGQ01 (sample SAMN11356859, study PRJNA531348) | freshwater metagenome | isolation source: freshwater sample F1-20 | place: China: Fuxian Lake, Yuxi | collected 2017-12-25
GAAGGTGTTTCAAAGGTTGCACACGAGGCTGGTGTTCCGTTGATCGTCGACAACACCGTGCCGACCGCTTATGGCATTCGTCCACTCGAGTGGGGTGCCGACATTGTTGTGCAGTCACTCACCAAGTTTGTTGGTGGACACGGAACGTCGGTTGCCGGTTCAATCACCGATGGCGGCAAGTTTGACTTCTCGGCTTCGGGTCGTTTCCCGAACTTCACCGAGCCCGACCCCAGCTACCACGGCTTGGCATACTGGCCCGCACTTGGTGCTGGCTCGTACATCTTGAAAGCTCGCGTGCAGTTGCTGCGTGACCTCGGTATGGCTGTGTCGCCGTTCAATGCCTTCTTGTTGTTACAGGGTCTCGAAACCTTGTCGTTACGTATGGAGCGTCACTGGAGCAATGCTCAAGCAGTTGGCGAGTTCCTTGACAAGCATCCGCAAGTTGAAAGTGTCAACTACGCCGGCTTGACGAGCAGCCCATGGCATGACCGTGCCAAGAAGTACTTCGGTGGCCGTGGATACGGTTCGGTTTTGGCGTTCAACATCAAGGGCGGACGTGAAGCTGGCGAAAAGTTTGTTGCTGGTCTGCAGTTGCACAGCCATGTCGCAAACATCGGTGACGTGCGCAGTTTGGTGATTCAGCCGTCGACAACGACACACAGTCAGTTGACGGCTGAAGAGCAGGTTGCTTCTGGCGTGAACCCAGGTCTCGTGCGTTTGAGCGTGGGTCTCGAGTCGATCAAGGACATCTTGGCCGACCTCGAAGCCGGATTCGCCGCCGCCAAATAATTGTTCGTTTTTACCCACTTTGGAATTTAGTTACCGCCTAGCGGCAATCATCTTCCAAAGTGGGTGAATTAGGTGGGTGGGTGTTAGTCGGGGCGGTTGTCGTCGAGGAACTTCTGGAACTCGGCTGCTAAATCCTCGCCCGAAGGAATTAACTCTTCGGCACGCCGATCAAACTCAAGTTCGAGCATCTGCACGTACCTCAACGCTCGGTCATCTTCAGAGACTGCATCGTCGTGAAGTGATCTCCAGCGTTCCATGTCTTCGAGTAATTCACCGTGACGAGTCGGTACACCCAAGACATGTTCGAGTTGACGCAACAGCGCCGCTGACGCTTGCGGATGTTCGGCATTTCCTAGATAGTGGGGCACGCCGACCCGCAACGAAATCGCCGGCAGCTCTTCGCGTTCAAATTCGGTCTGCATCACACCAACCACTCCAGTGATTCCTTGATAGGACGGACGGGAGAGTCCAAGTGTTCGTGCCAACTGAGGATCGATCGTACTGCCAACCACAAAGGGCGTTCGCGTGTGGGGCACGGTGTCGGCTGAAGCGCCAACTGTCACGATGGCTTCACAACCAAGTCGCGTGTAGGCGGCAACGACGCAACGCACAAATGTGTGCCAGCGAATGTGAGGCTCGACACCAGACATCACGACGATGTCGCGTGAGAACTCTGGGAAACGTAACGCAATGATTTCGTTAGTGGGCCATTCGATCACTCGCTCATCGTCTTCACCAAGGCGAACCTCAGGTCGAATTTGAGTGAAGTCGTAAAACGGATCGCTATCAATGGACGCAACAATCTCGGCGGCGTTATGTCGAACGAGATGTTCAAGCGCAGAAGTTGCAACTCCGGCGGCGTCAAACCAACCAGTGAGAGCCACCACCATGACGGGACGGCGCAGCGGTGCTGACACGCCTTCCCACATCAAGACATCGGCGACTTCCATTCCTAGAGTCTCACCCGCGCAATGCCTCAACCACAACGTCAATACAGGCTGTTAATGCCTGAACATCTTCAGGATCGATCGCTGGGAACATGCCCACACGCAATTGGTTGCGACCAAGCTTGCGATAACTGTCGGTGTCGACGACTCCATTAGCCCGTAATGCTGCACAAATATCGTTGGCATCGACACCGCCGTCGGCTTGCGATGCAATGTCGATGGTTCCAACAACTTGCGACCGCTGTGCAGGGTTACTGACAAATGGGGTTGCCCACTCGCGAGATTCGGCCCATGAATACAAAATGGACGAAGATTTGGCCGAGCGAGCATTGCAAGCACTCAATCCGCCGATTTCGTTCATCCACTTGACTTGAGCGTCAAGCATGACCAAGGTACCGAGTGCCGGCGTGTTGTAGGTCTGATTCGCTTTGCTGTTATCGAGCGCAATCTTGAGATCGAGTGAAGCTGGAATCCAACGCTTCGAAGCTGAAATCTTTTCGATGCGCTCAATTGCTCGCGGCGAACAAGCAGCGAACCACAAGCCACCATCAGATGCGAAACACTTTTGCGGCGCGAAGTAGTACACGTCGACCTCGGCAGGGTTCCAGAGCAGTCCACCAGCAGCCGAGGTGGCGTCAACGACGACCAATGCATCATCGGCCCCAGTAGGTCGAACGAGAGGCATCATGACTCCTGTTGACGTCTCGTTGTGTGTGAACGCATAGGTGTCAATTCCGGATTCGAACGAAGCGACCGGATGTGTGCCGGGGTCGGTCTTGATGACGGTCGGGTCTCCGAGATGCGGAGCTGCTGCAACAGATTCAGCAAACTTCGATGAGAACTCACCGAACACCAAGTGTTGACTGCGGTGATCGACTAAGCCGAATGTGGCGACGTCCCAAAACACGGTTGAGCCACCATTGCCAAGAACGATCTCCCAGTCATCGGGAAGGCCAAACAGTTGGGACAAACCCGAACGAACTGAACCCACGAGATTTTTGATGGGTGCTTGGCGGTGTGACGTACCCATAAGGGCTGGACCGGCCGCAGCCAGGGCCGCCATCTGTTCGGGGCGAACCTTCGAAGGTCCGCAACCGAAGCGACCATCGGCTGGCAAAAGATTGGAAGAAATGCGAATTGATCGGGGGTCGGTAGTGCTCACTGTCTTAGCATTGCAGGCATGAGTTCGTTACCCCAAAGCAAGCGCACATCTTCTCGTCTCGCAGCCATCGCCGAATCGGCCACATTGGCCGTCGATGCCAAAGCCAAGGCCCTCAAAGCTGCTGGCGAAAACGTCATCGGTTTCGGCGCGGGCGAGCCCGACTTCCCGACTCCCGAGCACATCGTCGAGGCAGCAGTTAAGGCCTGTCGCGACCCGAAGATGCATCGCTATACGCCTGCAGCCGGACTTCCCGAACTACGTGAAGCGATCGCCGTTAAGACTTTGCGCGACAGCGGGTTTCAAACAACTGCTAACCAAGTGCTCGTCACGAACGGTGGCAAGCACGCCGTCTTCACCGCATTTGCGGCACTGTGTGATCCAGGCGATGAAGTGATTGTTCCCGCACCGTATTGGACCACATATCCCGAAGCAGTCACTCTGGCTGGGGGAGTTCCGGTTGTCGTTGACACCACCGAAGAAACCGGATTCCGTGTCACCGTTGAGCAACTTGAAAAGGCGTTAACAAAGCGCACGAAAGTTTTGTTGTTCGTATCGCCTGACAACCCGTCGGGTTCGGTGTATCCGCCCGAAGAAGTCAAGGCCATTGGAGAATGGGCTGTGTCGCGCGGCATCTGGGTGATTACCGACGAAATTTACGAGCACCTCACATATGGCCAACACAAATTCACGAGCATGCCGACTCTTGTTCCCGAACTTGCGAATCAATGCGTGATCGTTAATGGTGTTGCGAAAACTTACGCCATGACTGGTTGGCGCGTTGGCTGGATGATCGGGCCATCAGATGTGATGAAGGCGTCAATTAACTTCCAAAGTCATGCCACATCAAACGTCAACAACGTTGCGCAAGCAGCAGCACTTGCGGCAGTTGCCGGAGACCTCTCCGCTGTATCAATGATGCGCGAAGCGTTCGAACGTCGTGGTCGCACCATGCATCGGATGTTGAACGACATTCCTGGCATTACTTGTCTTGAACCAGAAGGTGCGTTCTATTGCTACCCGAACGTCACTGGCTTAATTGGCAGGACCTTCAATGGTAAGACTGCGAACAACAGCATGGAACTGGCCGACATCATTTTGTCAGAAGTGAAAGTGGCAATCGTTCCGGGCGAAGCATTCGGAACAGCCGGGTACGCACGTTTCTCCTTTGCGCTTGGTGATGCTGACCTTGAAGAAGGAATTCGCCGCATCGCTGATTTGGTGGCGCGTTCATAAACTAGCGAGCCCCGATGGCGCATTGAGATTTCAATGGTTGAGCACCACTGTCTCGTGTGTTAGGTTCACTCTGTCGGCAATAGTCGATACGTACAGAAAACAGCGAAGTCCGGTGAGATTCCGGCACTGTCCCGCAACGGTGGTATAGCAAACGAAAGTTTGGCTAACGAGTCCGGTCGCCTGATCTGTATGCGATATCAACCCTCGAGGCAAGGGCGGATCGCGCAGGACTGGTTAAGCCTTTCCTCGCACTCCTCTTGCTTCCTCAAAGCAATGGAGGAAGCTTCAATGAAAGCGAACCTAGTAAGTGCCACGAAATCCACGCGTCGAGTTTTGCTCGGCTCACTTGTTGCCTTGAGCTCGCTGCTTGCGGCGTGCTCAAGCGACACGAAAGATACAAGTTCCGCCAGTGAAGCACCGATGTCGACAGATGTCGTCGGCGAAGCACCACAACGAATTGTTTCGTTGTCACCAACTCATACCGAAATTTTGTTTGCTGTTGGTGCGGGCGACCAAGTTGTTGCAGTGGATTCGATGTCGAACTATCCCACCGAATCAGGCGCAGTATTGACAGATATCTCGGCGTACGAACCCAATGTTGAAGCGATCTCGGCACTCGAGCCCGATCTCGTCATCATTGGTGATGACTTCAGCGGATTGGCCGAACAGCTATCAGCGATTGGTGTCGCATCATGGGTGAGTCCTGCGCCGCTCAACCTTGATGAGGCGTATGAGCAGATTATTGATCTTGGAAAAGTGGTCGGCCATGCCGATGAAGCCCAAACTCTGACGCAAGAAATGCAAGACGAGATTTCAGGAATCGTTTCTGGAGTTCAAGTCCCAGCAACGCCCGCGAGTTACTACCACGAACTAGATGACACGTACTACACCGTGACGGGCAATACCTTTATCGGTTCAATCTACGAACTCTTTGGTATGCGTAACATCGCCGATGCAACCGAAGGTGATACTGACTATCCGCAATTGTCAGCGGAGTTCATTGTGAGTCAAGACCCGAATGTCATTTTCTTGGCTGACGTGAATTTGGGTGTAACCGCTGAAACGGTTGCCGATCGTCCGGGATGGTCGGGATTGTCGGCGGTTATGTCGGGCAATATTGTTGCCATCGACGACGACATCGCGTCACGCTGGGGACCGCGCCTCGTCGAATTTGTTCAGGCCGTGGCGACAGGTCTCATGGCCTATGTGACGAGCCAGGGCTGAAATAACTCATGATGCCCGAACAAGTTCGCGACTCCGAAAGATCATGGTGGATGCCAGTGGCGTGCATCATGTTGGCGGTCGCGTTCTTGTTCGGCGCCATGGTCGGGCCCGCTGGGCCAGATTGGTGGCGGGTGCCTGCCGAGTTGTTGAATCGTTTGCCATTCATTGACATCACATCAGGCGCTACCGAATTGCAAAGCACTGTGCTGTGGCAGATTCGTATGCCCCGAGTTGTTCTCGCCGGCATTGTGGGTGCGATGTTGTCAATTGCTGGCGCTTCGTATCAGGGGGTGTTTCGTAATCCCTTGGTAGATCCGTATTTGTTGGGTGTTGCTGCTGGGGCTGGACTCGGAGCAACGGTCATTATCGTCACGGCGCGCGCAAGCAGTTCGTCGTGGCCAATTGACCCATTGCCGATAGCTGCCTTTGCTGGTGGTCTCGTGGCGGTGATGATTACGTATTTGGTAGGTGCAGCGTTCGGCGCAGCAAAATCATCGGCAACATTGGTGCTGGCTGGTGTTGCCGTGACATCTCTTGCCACTGCAATTCAGACGTTCATGTTGCAGAAAAATACCGATGTTGTTCGTCAGGTCTACAGCTGGATCCTTGGTCGTTTATCAACGGCTACTTGGCACGACGTACGTTTGGTTTTGCCGTACGTAGTTGTGAGCACCGGAGTTTTGTTGTGGCATCGTCGATTGCTCGATGTCTTGCGCGTTGGTGACGATGAAGCACAGTCGCTTGGTGCGCGTGTTGATCGCATTCGACTCACCGTTGTGATTGCTGCGACGTTAGGAACGGCAGCTGTCGTGAGCGTGAGTGGATTGATTGGCTTCGTGGGAATTGTCGTGCCGCATCTTGTTCGATTGCTCGCTGGTTCGAGTTATCGGCGCATCTTGCCACTCACCGTTCTTCTCGGCGCAGCATTTTTGATCGTCGCTGACATTCCTGGACGAATATTGTCCGATCCGGCAGAGACTCCAATCGGAGTGGTCACGGCATTCTTGGGCGCACCATTTTTCATTATCGTTTTACGTTCTCGTCAAGGAGCATCTCGATGACATCACTGGCTTTTGTCGATGTATCTGTGAAGTACGGATCATCAGTCGCAGTTCAAGGATTTACTGACACAGTTCGCCCAGGTGAGTGGTTGTGTCTGATCGGTCCTAATGGCGCCGGCAAATCTTCGTTGCTACGTTCAGCTGCTGGTCTTGTCAAACACGAAGGCGGAATCTTGGTTGATGGTTCGCCACTGCATCTCAGAACATCGCGCCGGCGCGCTGCTTTAGTTGCTCATGTCCCGCAGTCGCCGTCGATGCCTGAAGACATGACGGCAGCCGAGTATGTCTTGCTCGGACGTAATCCGTATGTCGGATATTTCGGTAATGAATCCAAGCATGACCGAATGATGGTCGCACGAGTTATTGAACGTCTCGATCTTGAAGAATTTGCCGAACGTCGACTCGGAACGTTGTCGGGTGGTGAGCGGCAACGCTTGGTGATCGCACGTGCGCTTGCTCAAGAAGCACCCATCATGTTGCTTGATGAGCCGACAAGCGCACTCGATATTGGGCATCAACAACAGGCACTTGAGTTAGTCGACAGTTTGCGTCGTGAGCACGGATTCACTGTGGTCTCAGCAATGCACGATCTCACCCTTGCTGGTTTGTACAGCGATCGTTTGGCCCTACTTCATCAGGGGCATTGTGTGGCTACTGGTCCCGCGGAACAAGTGTTGAAAGCCGAGACATTGTCTGAGTTCTATGGGGTGTCAGTGACTGTTCACCACGAACCTGATGGCACTGTGGTCGTTGTGCCGCGCCGTACTGTTCCGCTTGCCTGAAATTCTGGTGTCATTTCTGTCGGTATAGCCAAGTAAAACGACACCAGAATCACACGTTGGCGAGTACGGTTTGAAGTGTGGAGATTTCCTTTGATGCGACGACCATCAACCGGCAGGTCGAAGGTCTTGCGGCATCGCATCAGTTGCTACTGGAGCGCCTTGGTGGTTTGACCGACGACATGGTCGCTCGGCCGTCGTTATTGCCTGAGTGGACTGTAGGACATGTTCTCGCTCACATCGCTCATCAAGGTGACAGCGTGACGCGACTTTTTCACTCAGCCGAATTAGGTAAAGTGGTTGACCAATATGAAGGCGGCTTCGCCGCACGAGTGGCAGCCATTGAACGTGACGCATCACGTTCTGCCGACGAACATGTTGCTGGCGTGCGTCGTTCGATCTATGCGCTTGAAGGTGCCATTGCGGGAGCACGTGAGGGCTGGTACGGATCGGCGCGTATGGTGTCTGGCGTTGAAGTGCCAGTCACAGATCTGCCTTTGCGTCGTTGGCGGGAAGTCGAAGTTCATATGGGCGATCTCGGACTAGCAGAACTTCAATGCGTTGGACCCGACTCGTGGTCGTTGGATTATGTGCGACACGATTTATCTGTGATGACAATGCAATGGAAATCACGGGGTTCAATGGGTTTGACCGATCTTCCTCAGCAGATTCGCACTCAGTCGCCGTCAACGCGCTTGGGTTGGTTGCTGGGGCGTGTGATAATTGACGGGCTAGCGCCGGCTGGATTGATGGGATGACCACTTTGAAGAAAGTTCGTAAGTCATGGCTGATTGTCGCTGCGACTGTTGCCTCGCTTGCGTGGGCCTCGCCGGTTTCGGCTCACGGACAGTTGGACTCTTCGTCACCTGCTCCTGCGGCGGTACTCGAGACTGCTCCGAGCGAAATACGCCTTGATTTCAATGAACCAGTCGTGCCCGTCGCTCGGTCGATCGAGATCTATAACCAAGAAGGCCAAAGAATTGTTGTTGGCGAAGCCCTGGTGTCGCCCGATGATCCATCGGTACTGATCGCTGGGGATGTGCCCGGTATTCCTGACGGACTGTATGTCGTGGCATGGCGCGCTGTATCGAATGATGGTCATGCCGTTGAAGGGGCGTATTCATTTCAAATTGGCGCTTCGGCACCAATTGTTGCTACGAGCGATCTCATCGCCAATGTTCTGTCGGGTCAAGACGGTCCGCGAGGCCTGTCGTGGTTGATGGGTATCGCGAAGTTCTTGGGATTTCTCGGGCTGTGTCTCGTACTCGGTTGTTTGGTAATGCTCGCCGGTGGATCGATTTCATCACGACGAGTGATCACCTTTGTCGGAATCGGCTGGATCTTCGCCGCTGTTAGTGCGCTCGTCCTTTTTGTCGCACAAGGTCCGTATGCAACTGCTGGCACATGGTCTGATCTGTTCGATACTTCGCTCTGGTCTGATGTGTACGCGACTCGTCTTGGTAAGGCTCTGGTCGTTCGCGAGTTACTACTGCTCTCGTTGCTTGTTCTTATCTGGTCACTACGGGGACAATTCGCACGATCACTCACATCGTGGTGGCGTTCGACAACGCTCCTCGTTGGCGTCGGAATTGTTTTGACATTCTCGGCCTCGGGTCATCCGAGTGCTTCATCTCTCGCTGGAATTGCAGTTTTTGTTGATGCCTTACATTTCTCCAGTGTCATTTTGTGGGTAGGTGGACTGATTGTTGTGGCTTTTGGGGGAGTCATGCGCAGCGCTCATGCCGATGTTGTTGTCCGTCGTTTTTCGCGGATAGCCACTTTTGCAATTCCGATGACAGTTCTGACGGGTCTCTGGCAGACCTGGCATTTGGTGCCGGCTATCGGTGATATCACGCAAACGACTTGGGGCAAAGCGTTGCTCGTCAAGACTTGTTTCGTCATTGCGGCGGTCACTCTTGGGGGCTTCGCCCGTTGGCTAGTTCAACGTGGTGAGGGGAGTTCAATTCATCGCATTGTTGTCGTCGAATTTCTGATCGCCGCTGTGGTGCTTGGCGTTACTGCAGGAATGCTGGCAAGATCGCCCGAAGTCACTGAGGCAAACGCCGTTTTTAGTACGCAACTCATTGAGGGCGACACGATTGTCGGTGTCGCGGTGACTCCAGGGCGAGTCGGGAACAACGAGATTCACGTGACGATTTCGACGCCCAGTGGAACACTGTCTCCAGTTGAAGGAGTCACGATGCGTCTGACATTGCCAGGCTCTGAAGTGCCGACGATTACTGCCGCAGTTTCAGAACTCGGGCCGAATCACTTTGTCGGGGCGTTGTCAATTTTGACGGCAGGTACGTGGACACTGGAGATATTGGTCGAGCCTGATCCATCGACGAGTACCCGGTATACGACCGCCGTCCCGATTTCCTGAAGTTAGTCAAGAATTTTCGTCAGATAAGTCTGCGAGAACTTGTCCGCGGGCTGTTGGATTGTCGATCATGTCAACAGTGTGTTGAAGTTCAAGCTGCACATCTTGTGACGGTTGAACGTTTGAATCATTCATTCGCCCCGAGGTCAATGCCGAATTGAAGACAGCCATAAATGCGATTGAGGCGAGGGCGCTGCGATGTTGAAGCATGTGCATTGCAGAAGTGATTCGAACCTCTGGCGTCCTGTCCAAAAGATTCACGACATAAGAATTTGACCTGCCGATCAGCAATGACGTCGGCCAAGGCAATTTGAGTGACAAAAGCGTAGGAATCGTGAGCAGGGTAGACAGGTGGTCAGAGTCCATGTCGGCCTGTCGAACTTTGGAGTTGCGCAGTAATTCTGTCGATGCGCCGACTGCGAAGGCGATTGAGTCAATCCGATGGAGCCGGTCACTGCTGTCATCGGGAAGATCGGAAAGGTTTCGATAGAGGGCAGCTCCAAGACCTTGCGAGACGGCCGCTGCGGCATTCTCTACCTCGGCGATCTTTTTCAGGTAGTGAATTCCCGTTTCGGCGGACCAACGCCATTCATGGGCGAGGCCAGTGAATTGCAGTTGCCAAGGAGCCACGACCTCACCAAGTAGGTCGCGAATCTGTTGGCGAATCTGTTTCAGTTCGTGAATATCAACCCACGTTGGGGCGATCCCATCGCGCCACTCGTGATCTCCAAAGACTTCTTCAACGAGCCTGGTAATTCGTTGCCCAGCGGCGGTCACTGAAGTCGTTCTCGGATCAGTTGCCGACAACCACAATTTTCGAACCACTTCGGTGTCGTGGCAACCATAGATAAGGGGCGCCAAGAACGATGTTGAATCAATCAAGCGACCTGCATCAAGCGGGTTTCCCGCGACCTTTGCAATCAAAATGTCAATTTCTGTTGTCTCGCCATGAGTCGCATCAGACCACCAACCAGGATGATGCGTGACCCAGCGATTGAGCAGGTATGCAGTTGAATTGAATGTCAATGAGTATGAATCTGAAAGATTTAAGAAGGAACTATTGAGGATTCGTCGCACTCGTTCTTCTTGGCTCTCAAGTAACGAGACTGCACGCTGCAAAAGTGAACCGATCTCTGGCATCGCGAGATCACCGATTTCTGCTAGTCGAAGCTGTAGAGAAATCTCGCCCTGAGCAATGTGGATGCGTCGTGCCAGTAGGGCCAGTCGCTCTGGATTACAAGCCAGACGAGTCATGATGAGCACGCAAAAGGTCAATGCATGACGAAAGTAATGACTTGACGCGCCTGATTTCAATGTGAGAAATCAGAGCAACAGGGCCCACCCAAGTATCAGAATCTGAGAGTCGTGAGATCTCGCGAATTTGCTGATCAATCGTGTCTTGAATGCGGACCGCAAGTTGAAGAGGCGTACTCATGGCAGACTGTGTGCAGTTACTGCCACTCTGCGGTCATCCCACCAAATACTTCACAACTTTGTGATGGGGAAGTTGGGTGACTGTTTCAATGAATCCCTCACCGACGGTGATATAGCCGTGGCGGTTATAGAAGTTGAGGGCGGCATCACGGGCATTCGCCCAGATTAAATGAGCCCCAATCTCACGACCATGTGATTGTCCCGCAACAAGCAACAGCGCACCGATTCCTTGCCCCTGTACGTTGACTGCGGTGGCCATTCCGCGAAGTTGAAGGGCCTTGTGTTCTTCGGCGAGGGGGAAAGGGCGCTGCATCCATGTACTCACCCCGACATTGTTCTGATCTTGGTCAAAGGCTCCGAGATGGATGGTCGTTGGATCATCATCGCCATCGAAGTGGACAGTTTGATTGACCATTCCGGCGCGTAAAACCTCGAGGCGTAAAGGCCGAACTTCAAGAGAGGTCATCGGGCGAATATGAATGTCCATTTGGTCGGTGCTCAATGGATTGCTCCTACTTGAGGGCTTCGGCCATCATCGTTGAGATGATGAATTACGTCCGAAATTACTTCGGCTTCACGCATGAGATGGGTAACTAAGAGTGCTGTCGTTGAAGTCGCATGGAGAATTCGCTGCAGATCTTGGGCGAGACGATCGTGGAGTTCTTTGTCAAGTCCGGTCAGCGGTTCATCAAGTAGAAGAACTTGTGGAGATGGAGCCAAAGCGCGGGCAAGTGCAACTCGTTTAGCTTCACCACCCGACAATGTTGTTACTGACTGTTTTGCTGCTTCGGTTAATCCGACAAGGTCTAGTAACTCTTGGCAACGTTCAGCGATCACTCGCTTATCAGCCCTGGCCATACGCAAACCAAATGCAACGTTGTCATAAACGTTGAGGTGAGGAAACAGTTGATTGTCCTGGAAGATCATTCCGACTGACCGCAAATGAGTTGGTACGCAAGAGATGTCCTGACCATTGAGAATGATCGTACCTGTGGTCGGAGTTAAGAGTCCGGCGATGACGCGGAGCAAAGTTGATTTGCCCGAACCAGATGGCCCGACGACTGCGGTGGTGTTTCCCGTGGGAATTTGCAATGTGAAGCCGCGCAATATGTCGCGATCGCCATAGCTAAAAGAAATGTTGTCAATGACAAGACTCATACTTGTGGCTTTCGGTCGACGGACAAAACAATGATGCCTGTCACGATAACTAAGAGTAATGATGCAGCCATGCCCGATGCTCTCGGTATCGCCCCAGCTTTGCCGAAAAGATTGGCGATAATGATCGGCAGGGTTTGCGATTCACGTCGAGTGAGAAAGCTGGTGGCCCCAAATTCACCGAGTGAGATAGCCATGGAAAAAGCGATTCCAGTGGTTATCGCCGGGCGCAATAGCGGTATCTCAACAAGACAAAATCGTCTCCAAGGTGAAGCTCCGAGAGTTGCGGCAGCAGAACGCAACTCTGGGGGAATCCCTTGCATCACCGGCATGGCTGTGCGTACAACGAATGGCATCGCAATCGCTGCATGAACCACTGGGATAAGAAACCATGATGCACGGAACTCAAATGGAGCAAAGTCATAAGTAACCAAGATGGCTAGTCCGACGACGACCGGTGAAATTGATAGGGGGAGGACTGCCAACGAGGACCAGCGACTGTTTGTCGAACCAGTATTTGAAAATGCATAGGTGGCAGCGATTCCGGTTGGAAGGGCTATACAACTTGCGATGAGGGCATACTTTCCAGAAGTCTGCAAGGCCTGCCAGATATCTAACTCGAGCCCTCGTTGGTTTTGTATTCCAAATAGAACTTTCCAGCCACTCAATGACCAGCTTTGGCCGGTTCGGAAAGATGCAATTGATAAAGCCGAAAGCGGAGCAAGGAAGAAAACTGTGAGTGCTCCGACGAATAACCGTGGAGCGACTGCAAGTTTTCGTTGTGAAATAGCCGCAACGCGAAATTTCGTCAATTCGACCGAACGACTGCGGGACCAAATCAAGAATGCGATTGTGATGAACAGCATCTGAGCGACTGCCAATACTGTTGCGCCCGAAAGATCGCCAAGTTGAACCGCTCGTCGGTAGATCTCGATATCGAGCGTTGCAAGTCCTGGACCACCAAGGATTGTGATGATTCCATACGACGTGAAACACATAAAGAAGGTGAGGGCAGCCGATGAATAAATCGCGCTCTTGCCGAGCGGCAAGATGACGTGGCGCCAGGTTTGTAACGATGATGCACCCAACGTGTGAGCGCAGTGAACCAGATCTTCTTGAAGAGAAATCCAGCGCGGTCCGACAGTTCGAACAACAATTGAAATATTGAAAAAGATATGAGCCAGAACAATGGCGAACGTGCTGTGATGCAGCCAAGTCGGCAAGACGGCGATGAAAGATGCCCCAATCGCGACTGTGGGAAGTACGAAGGAAACAGTGATCAAGGTGATGAGTGCTTGTCGGCCGCGGAACTGATAGCGCGTGAGGTACCAAGTTGCGACCAGGCCGATGAGGACCGTGAAAATTGTTGAGAGAAGCGCTTGCCAAATTGAAAAGACGAGCGCATTCTGAACTGCCGAGTTTTGCCAAATTGAGATGATGTCTGAACTGCGCACAACCGTTGATGAAAGTACGACGAGCGGAATAATCGCGGTGACGAGCACCAAAATCGTGGCCGGTGTCGCCAAAAGACGAATGTTGCGTGCTGTCACTGAAGAACTATGGCTGACCATTGGTCGGTCCATGACTGTCGGTTCTTTGCAATTTCTTCCGGAGGCAACGAGAAGCTTTTCGCAATTTTGGGTGCGTAATCAATGAACGATTGCGGCAACTCGACATCTTTGTTTGCTGGATAGACAAACAAACTTTCGGGTAGGAGTTCTTGGAACGTTGGACTTGTCAGATAGTCGACGAGTTGCTGAGCTTGTTTGGTGAAATCTGTACCTCGCAACACGCCTGCGTATTCAACTTGTCGAAAGCAAGTTTCGGATGCGACGCCAGTTAATGCAGGTGAGCCAGCAGGAAGCGGTGGATCGGCGAAAATGACTTCGGCTGGAGGGCTTGTTGAATAGCTGACGACGAGCGGACGATCTCCGCCGTAACGAGTGAAGGATGTGTAATACGCCTCATCCCAACTGTCAACAACTTGCACATTGTTATTGACTAGTTGCTTCCAGTAGTCAGTCCAACTGTCTCCGAAGGCGGCAATAGTCGCCAAGAGGAATGCCAATCCGGTTGACGAAGTCGCAGGGTTTTGGACGACCAACATGTCTTTGTACTCAGGCAAGATCAAGTCATCAAACGTCATGGGCGGTTGAACTTGGCCAAGAGCCGCAACATCAAAGTTGACACAAACATCGCCATAGTCAACTTCGACTGGGTCACCCGCAAATATCTTGCTTTCTGTTGCTCGTGAAATCAAAGTATTGTCTACACCCCAGATCACGTCACCTTCAGGGTTGCCAGTAGTGAGCGATGCTTTGGCGACCATTTCACCAGCGTCACCAGCAAATGCGACTCGCACGGTGATTCCAGTTTCTTGCGTGAATTCGTCAAACGCGCCTTCTGGTGGTGTGAACGAGTCGTAGGCAATCAAGGTCAGTTCTTTAGTTGTTGAATTGTTAGAACTGCAAGCCGTGATAGTCGTCAAGACAGTGAGGAGCGCAGCGATGAATGGTGTGGCATGTGCTTTTTTCATGAGTCGGTCTCACTTTTAATCTGGGGTTGAGTTAAAAACCCTGGGTAGACAATGGCAAGTACGCCGGTTTCGATTGTGACGCTGATCGTTGCTTCTTGGGCGATATTGCTCACACCTCGAGCGGACTGAGATGTGAGAACTTCGTGATGAAGATTCCATTTCAGACCCTGGGTCGTTACGCCGTCGACCGATGTCCCGAGTGGCATCAAACTGACTGTCGAACCAGTCTTTACCTTGTCGTCGTATGAGCGTGGTCCATGCATCACTTCAACTCGATCAGAGCCGATCCATGCAACAAGGCTTTGCACTGAAGTGAGTGATTGATGCGAAAGTGCTGCCAAGACGCCCAGGACATGATCGATGCGATCGCCAGAACCCCATAACAACGTGATGTTTTCGTAGCCTTGTGAGCTTGCGTATTGCAACGCGAGTTCGGTGTCAGTCTGATCTTTGAGCGGATCGTACGTGATCACTTTCCATGTTGCTTGTTGTGAGGTGAGCAGGCCAGTTGACGAAACCGAATCCATATCGCCAAGAAAAATGTCTGGCGTGAGTCCAAGTGATAGAGCGTGGTCTAGGCCTGAGTCGGCGCAGATCACTACAGTCTTCGGCGTTATATGCTGTAAGGCCCGTGGATCGGGGCGGTCTCCGCCGATCACGATGAGTGCATGAGAGATTTTTTCTGTCATTCCAATCCCTCCGCTGGCATTACCCAGTTCAGGTTCGCGGGTCGGCGACAGCAGTCACCCTCTCAGCCCACCGATCTCGTGAGCTCCCCGTTGTGTGTTTTTGACTCTAGTTCAAGATAGTTGAATAAGCGATATCGGGTTCGATAAAGATGAATTTCACCGGAGGACGTCGATAATCGCGGCAATAATTAATTGATCCTGACACGGTGTCAGAATGATCCATGTCAGCGCACGAAGGGCGAATGAGGGGATTTGTATGAGTGTTCAATTGAACAGACGAGTTGCTCTTGTCTCTGGAGGTGGCAGAGGAATCGGTCGCGGAATTTGCGAACTTCTCGCCAGCCAGGGGGCTTCAGTGGCCGTGAATTACCGAAAGGACAAAGAGTCGGCAGTAGAAACTGTTGATGCGATCATCGCCGCTGGGGGTAGCGCGAGGGCATACGAAGCTTCTGTTGATAACCCAGAAGCCGTTGCGATCATGGTTGATCAGGTAGTTGCCGACTTTGGTTATGTTGACATTCTTGTATGCAACGCTGGTATCGCGTCGCGGGGACAAGCAGTCGCCGATACTGACCCCAATGAAGTGCTTCGCTTATTGAATACTCACGCCATTGGTCCGCACCATTTGTCTCGTTGTGTTCTGCCGTCGATGCGCACGCGCGATCGAGGAGACATCATCATGATCTCATCGGTTGCGACATCGCATATGACCGCTAATGGTGGGCCGTACAGCATGGGCAAAGCAGCGATGGAAGCCTTGGCATTGACTTTGGCAAAAGAAGAGCGTCAACACGGAATTCATTGCAACATCGTCGCCCCAGGCTTAGTTGAAACCGATATGGGACTTCGCTTAGCGCGAGCAATGACCGGTCAGCGCGAAATGGAAGATCTGCGTAGTCTTGATCAGGGATCGCCATTTGGTCGGGTGTGTCAGCCCCTTGATGTGGCCAATGTGGTGTTGTGGCTGTGTAGTGAGGGAGCGGGGTACGTGACTGGTCAACGTATTGAATGCGATGGCGGAGGGCCTCGTTAACACCAAAAATGATGAGCGGCAGGGTTTTGTGATCTCGATCTGACAAGGTCGGCGACGGTACGGGTAGCCTCACGGATGTGAGTCCACTCGCCCCCCAAACCACCACCGAAGTCAGCAGCATCATCACAATTACCGATGACGCGTTAGCCGAACTTGTCAAACTGCGTGACTCAGAGGAAGACGCCGCATCGCTTGGTTTGCGTCTTGAAATTGTGAGCGGACCTGGTGAAGAGTTCAAGTACGACTTGTCACTTGATGAGTTTCGTAAAGCGGCTTTCACCGATGAGGTTCGAACTCATAGTGGCATGAAGGTCATCATTCCGGCCAAAGATGTCGAACTGCTTGAAGGTGCAATTCTTGATTACTCATCAACTGGCGGATTGGTGATTCGCAATCCAAATAAGCCTTCAGCTCCGATGATTGAGGGCTTGGTAAATGACGACGCATTGTCAGCCGAAATCGAAGCGATTGTCGCAACTGAGGTCAACCCCGCACTCGCAGCTCACGGCGGTTTCGTGACGTTCGCTGGGCATGACGAAGCCGGTACCGCGTATCTCACCATGGGTGGCGGTTGCCACGGTTGTTCGATGAGCAAAGTCACGATGCTCGAGGGTGTGCAAACCACTCTCGTGGAAAAAGTTGAAGGAATTCAGCGAGTTCGTGACATGACCGATCACCAATCGGGCGAAAATCCTTTTTACCGCTGAGGTCCTCGAACGAGTCGACCAGGCAGTTGGCCAGTAAACGAATCGTTGTCAACGGTTTGAACACCAGCAACGAATGTTGCCTTGTAACCCTGTCCATGTTGGACCAGGCGGCGACCATTTGCTGGTAGGTCGTAGGCCATGCGCGGGACGTCGAAACCGAGGTTGTCGTAATCAATGATGTTGATGTCGGCGCGCATTCCGGGAGCGATCAATCCACGATCGTGTAATCCGTAAAACTCGGCGGTCTGGCGTGTCTGACGATGAACAATGAATTCAAGCGGCAGGCGTGGTCCACGAGTGCGGTCACGTGTCCAGTGCGTCAACATAAATGTGGGCATTCCGCCGTCACAGATTGCTCCGCAGTGTGCTCCAGCATCAGATAGGCCCATTCGTGTATGCGGATGACGATGGGCTTCATAAGCCATGGAGAGATCGCCGTATGAGTAGTTGAAGAATGGCGCATAGATCATGCCGTTGCCATCTTCGCGACACAATTGATCAACGATGAGCTGCATGGGGTTAACTCCCGTGCGACGCGCTATTCCTCCGATTGAATCTTCACGACTCGGTTCGTAATCAATATTTGCTCCATCAACAATCCACATGCCATCTAATTTGTCGAACACGATCTTTTGGAAGAGGCCACCATCGTCAGGAATCTCATTGAGAAGTCGTTCGCGTCGTACCGGGTCAGCGAGTGCAATTAAGCGTTCGGCCAACGGAAGATTCTGCACTTCGGCGTAGGCCGGATGGAAAAGCAGGGGATGGGCACTTCCTTGCAGGCAGTACATGATGCCGATTGAGCGACCAGCTACTTGCGTGTAAATCGGGATGCCATCGTCGTGTGCTTGAGTGAGTAGTTCAAGGACTGAACGCCACAGATCAGGGGACTGATCGGTTTGGCTGAGGTTCACACTGACAGGGCGACCCGATCGTTGCGCGAGTTCGCGCATCCATGGCCATTCTTCAATCGGTACACGCACATGCTCGGGCGAAAACTGGAAATTTCCGTGACCGACTCGAGACATGGCATCGGCAATGGCGTACAACTCGGCTGGATCAACCATGGTGCCAGGAACAAGTTCGCCACTCTTTGATTTATGTAACGGTGTACGACTTGTTGAGAAACCAAGGGCGCCCGCACGTAAGGCTTCTTCAACTAAACGCGCCATGTTGACGCAATCGTCGGCGTTGGCTGGCTCGTTATCGGCTCCACGTTGTCCCATGACATACGCGCGAAGAGCACCGTGAGCGATCTGCGTTCCAACATCAATCACGTAATGTCGATTGTCGACTGAGTCGAGATATTCGGGGAAGCTTTCCCATTGCCAATCAATTCCGTCGGTCATGGCCGCGCCAGGAATATCTTCGACGCCTTCCATGAGTTCGATGAGCCATTGATGGCGATCGGGATGAGCGGGTGCAAAACCAACTCCACAGTTGCCCATGACTGCGGTAGTGACTCCGTGCCACGAACTTGGCGTGAGCATCGGGTCCCATGAAACTTGAGCGTCGTAGTGCGTGTGAATATCAACGAATCCAGGCGTGACGAGTAGACCTTGTGCATCAATTGTGCGTTTACCCGAGACGCTGAGCTGGCCACGTTCTGCTACTTGGGCAATACGCCCATCTGATACTGCGATGTCGGCGATGCGCGCGGGTGCTCCAGAACCATCTACAAGATTGGCGTTCGCGATAACGAAATCGGTCATACCTTGAGACTAGTAATGACCTCATCGTGCAAGCGACCGTTGGTTGAAATCGCCGAATTCTGTTCGTAGTCACGCACGCCGAAACGGTCGGTATGGCGACCGCCGGCGATTTCAACAATGGCCTGAACCGCAGCGTTGTCGTAGGGCGCTAGGCCAATGGCATCAATGGCGATATCGACGGCACCTTCGGCTACCAACATGTGCTGCCAGAAGTCTCCGTAGCCACGAGCGCGGTACGCCCGCTGTTGTAAGGCGACCAAAGCGGCAGTGCCTCCGACGTGATCCCAACCAGAGTTGAAGGTGACACTCACTTGGGCCTCGGCGATTGCTGACACATCAGAGACGCGCATTGGGCGTCCGTTGGCGAAGGCTCCAATTCCGCGGGCTCCCCACCAACGGCGCGGCAGGGCGGGGGCGGATATGACTCCGAGGACGGGACCATCAATGTCGTGGACGAGAGCAATCAATGTCGCCCACACCGGAACACCGCGAACGAAATTTGAAGTTCCGTCGATGGGATCGATGACCCATTTCCAGGGCGACGAAGCATTGCCAGCATGACCATGCTCTTCGCCGTAGATGGCGTGATCGGGTCGGTGTTGAGCGAGGAGTTCGACAATGGCAGTTTCGGTGTTGCGGTCGGCTTCGGTGACTTCACTCTGATCGGCTTTACGCGACAGGGTGAAGTTTTGGCGCTCAAAATACGGCAGCGAGATCGCGTCGGCAGTGTCGGCGATGCGAATGGCTAATGCCAGTTCGTTGGAGAGGTTGATGTCAGGTTCGTTGGTCATAGAGAAGCAGTCAGGCATGAAGCGATCTACAAAGGCGCAGAATCATATGCCTTGATAATGCCATCTGCATCAAGTCCAAGTTGGGCTAATAAGCGATCGGGCTTGGCATGCGGTAAGAATTTGGTGGGCACACCAAGTGATTCAACTCGGCAATTGCCACTGATCTCGCTGATGTTGGCAGCAATCGACATGCCGACTCCACCCTCACGGATGCCGTCTTCAATGGTGATGACACGCTCGTGTGTGGCAGCGTTTGCGCACATCGCGGGGTCAAGAGGAGCGCATGAACGAACATCCCAGACTGTGGCTTCGACGCCTCGTTCAGCAAGAACATCGGCAGCTTTCAGTGCTGCTGCCACCATTTTGCCGACTGCCAAAATGGCCAACTTGCCGCTGCCGCAACGCAGCTGCAACGCATTGAGACCAGACCCGACCTCGTCGTTGCTTACTTGACGCGCCGCACCTTTGGGGTATCGAATCACCACGGGACCCGAATCGGTGAGCGAAACCGCATCGTGCAACATTTGCTGAAGCTCTTGAGCACTTGATGGTGCGAGTACGCGCATGCCGGGGACTTTGCAGAGCAAAGCCATGTCGTAAATGCCGTGGTGGCTTGGGCCATCGTCGCCGGTGATGCCGGCGCGGTCTAAACAAAAGATCACCGGTAGGCGATGTAGTGCGACGTCGTACACCACTTGATCCCACGCTCGCGACAAAAACGTTGAATACAAAGCAACGATGGGTCGAAGTCCACCCATCGCCATTCCGGCTGCACCAGTCACTGCGTGTTGTTCAGCGATTCCGACATCAAAAAAGCGTTGGGGGAATCGGTCTTGGAAAGGTAAGAGTCCGGTCGGTCCTGGCATTGCCGCAGTAATTGCGACAAGACGCGAATCCGATTCGGCTTCTTTCAAAATTGCATCAGCGAAAGCTTGCGTGTAACCAGTGGGTATAGCCTTCGGGGGACCAACAGCGGGGTCAAAGACCGGAGTGTCATGTAAGTGCTTTTCGTCGTCGTCTTCGGCAGGCGAATAACCCTTACCTTTTTGCGTGAGAACATGAACGACGATGGGGCCTTCGCTTGAGAGGTCTTCGGCATTTCGTAGGGCGACTTCGAGTTCACGTACATCGTGTCCGTCAATTGGTCCAATATAACGAACACCAAGTGCCTCAAAGAATGACGGTGGTTGCAAGAATTCGCGTACGGCTGCCTTGACTGCTTCCATACCCTTCTCAGCTTGTTGACCAACGACGGGGAGACCCTGCAACCACGATTCAATTTTTCGTTGGCGCGACACATACAACGGATTCATGCGGATTCGCGTGAGGCTGTTTGAGAGTTTTTCGGTGATGCGGTCGGGGAGGGGGGTTTTGTCCGCCGATGCAAGGGCAGCGGGCTGCTGGGTGAGATTTGAAATTGTCGGTGCGTAACTGCGGCCATTGTCATTCAAGATGATGATCACGCGTTGTTTGCTGTGACCAAGATTGTTGAGGGCTTCGTAGGCCATGCCGCCGGTCATCGACCCATCGCCGATCACAGCGACGATATGACGGTGCTTGTCGGTGCCAGCGTCTCGAGCTACTGACATTCCGTATGCGTAAGACAGAACCGTTGAAGCATGACTATTTTCGATGTAGTCGTGCTTGCTTTCTTCTCTGCTTGGGTAGCCCGACAATCCATCGGCTTGACGAAGCTGAGCAAAGCCAGCGGCGCGCCCGGTCACAATTTTGTGAACGTACGCCTGATGACCGGTATCCCACAAAATGGCATCGGTTGGTGAATCAAAAACCCGATGCAGAGCCAATGTAAGTTCGACTGCACCAAGATTTGAGCCCAGGTGACCGCTGTTTGTGGCGACTGCTTGAACGATGAAGTCGCGTATCTCGCCTGCGAGTTCGTCGACTTCGTTATACGACAATCGGCGCAGGTCAGCTGGCTCTCGGATGGATTCGATCGTCATAACGCTCTTTACGCTATCTCTGCGTGCCCGTGCTGCAGAATTGGGCTCGCAGCGGGGGCGTGACAGGGGTCAATGAGTTGCGGATGCGGGTTCAACAGTGGCCGCAGCGAAGAATTTGCGATCAAGGCGTCGTTGGTTATGGCGGTGTAGCGCCCATCCGGCCCATGCTCCGATCGCCAGGGCTAATTGACCTCCGACCCCGTCAATCCAATAGTGATTTGCGGTCACGACGATACAGAACAAAGTCGCGGCAGGGTAGAGCAAGACCGCAATCTTGGCCCAGCGACGACGCATGAGCGGCCACATCGCGAAGGCGCACCAACTGCTCCAGCCGATATGCATGCTCGGCATAGCGGCATATTGATTCGAAATACTTTTCATGGCTTTTGAATCGAATGTCCACAGGGCTCCACCGTATTTGGGCAAAGTGTCCACGAATCCGAATGATCCGTCATCGGCGGTTCCGCGCAAGCCATCAGCACCTTCATCGCGGTACTTGCTTTCTATGCACTTTCCTCCAAAGCCACCTTGTGCGGGGCAATCAGAATCAAGTAACCGTGGGGGCATCAAAGGGAAAAGCGAAAATCCGATAATCGCGAGCGCTGTTGTGATTGCCAAAGTGTTGCGCCATTGAGGAAAGACATCTTTGCGCTTGACGAAAAGAATCCAGAACACCGCGAACGTGACGAGGAAGTGCGCCGTGCCGTAATAGGTATTCCAAAAGCGGATAAACCCACGGAATGGGAGGAACCAATCTTGTACAGATTCTTCATGGAAAAGACCGATTGCTCGCTCTAGTTGAATGATTTTTTCGGCATTATGGAAAGCGCGTAGTGGCGTATCGCCGGTCTCAAGTGAGATGTGGGCTGAGCCGAAAAGATTACGACTCCACGAGTAAAACAAATAGAAGACACCCATGATGAGCGCTTCTTTCCACCAATAGGTGCGATGCTCGCGCTGATGAGCACTGGAGTCTTGGACCGCATCCACCCGAACAATCTAGGGAATTGGCGGTCATTAACGGACGTATAGTCCTAAGTCGTCACGAATTTTCAGGTAGAAAAACCAACGACGCCGAGCGCAATGCCACAGTTTTGGGTTCTCATCGGCAGATTCTTTATGAGGAACTCTCCACTGACGGATTGGTCCAAAATTTTGACGGCAGACCGCTCTCACGACCTCTATGTAGGATTGCCACGTGATTGACAACGACATTCTTGAACGTGTGCTGGCTGAAGGTTTACGAACCGGAGCTGACTTTGCTGAAGTATTTGCTTCCGATTGGCGAGGGACCGGAGTCGGCCTTGACGACGGAAAAATTGAGCAACTCTCAACAGGACGAAATCGCGGCGCCGGAATTCGCGTCATAGCTGGCGATACAACCGGATTTGCGCACACGGCAGATCTTTCAGAGTCTGGGTTGATGGCTGCAGCACGGGTCGCCGCCGAAGCAGCTCGACAAGGCGGCGGTGGCACCAAGGTGATCGCGCTCACGACGCAACCATCGAGAATTGTGAGCCCCATCAAAATTGATCCTTCAACAATTGGAAAAGCCGCCAAAGTTGATTTGTTACGCCGAGTTGATGATGCTGCACGTTCTGCTGGTGGAGCCATCTCGCAAGTGTCGGCTGGTTACTCCGATGGACGTACTCGAATTGTGATTGCCAATAGTGATGGTCTTGTTGCTCATGATGAACGCGTTCGCACATTGTTGCGCGTGAGTGCAGTGGCTAATGGTGACGCTGGCATGCAAACTGGTTTTGACTCGCTCGGCCACACGATGGGTTTTGAACTTTTTGACAAAGTTCAGGTCGAAGATGTAGCGCGCGCCGCGGCCGGTCGGGCGCTCACCAAATTGAAGGCACGCCCGGCGCCGTCTGGTTCGTTGCCAGTCGTGATCAAGGCCGGAAGCGGCGGAGTGTTGTTCCATGAGGCATGTGGTCACGGTCTTGAAGCTGACCTGGTTGCCAAAGGCGCCAGTGTGTACAAAGGCAAAGTTGGTGAACTCGTTGCTTCGCCGCTCGTGACATTGGTCGACGACGGCACGATGACGCATGAATGGGGAGCGATCGCCATTGATGACGAAGGCCATCCATCGCAATACAACGTGCTGATCGAAAATGGAATTCTCACTGACTACATGTGGGACTACTTGCGTGCCCGAAACGAAGGTCGTCCGCAAAGTGGAAACGGTCGTCGTCAGTCGTACAAAGACTTGCCAATGGTTCGTATGACCAATACCTATGTTTTGAATGGTGAAGAAGACCCGGGCGACATTATTAAGGACACACCCAACGGTGTCTATGTTGCTCACCTTGGTGGCGGCAGTGTCAATACTGCGACCGGAGACTTTGTCTTTGGAATGACCGAGGCCTACCTCATTGAAAATGGTGAGATCACCGAACCGTTGCGCGAAGGAAATCTCATTGGTAACGGTCCACAAGTTTTGCGTGATATTGATCGCCTCGGTAATGACTTTGCTATGGGCAATCCCGGTACTTGCGGAAAAGATGGTCAAGGTGTTCCCGTCGGCGATGGTCAGCCGACTTTGCGCGTGAAGGCAATGACGATTGGTGGAACGGCATCATGAGTTCTCCTGATCGCAGTGGTGAATTGTTGGTGATTGCCGAACGAGTCGTGGCAATGGCAAAACCCGGCGAACAGGTTGAGGCTTACGTCAGTCGTGGCCTATCAACCGAAGTGCGCGTGTACGAAGGCGAAGTTGAACATTTTGTTTCGGCGCAAAGCGAAGGCATCGGAATTCGTGTGATCAAAGATGGTCGCACTGGTACCTCGTATTGCGGAACATTAGATGCTTCGCAGATTGCCGAAGTGCTCGCGGAAGCACGCGACAACTTGGGCTACGGCGAGCCTGACGAATGGTCGGGACTTGCTGAGCCCGATGGTGTAGCCGTAGTTCCGCAAAGTTTGTGGGACGACAGTCTTGAAAACACTCCGACAGCGCGCAAGATCGAACTTGCCAAGTTGCTAGAAAAGTTGACGCTCGCCGGCGATTCGCGCGTGCGTGTTGATGATTCCAACTATTCGGATGCATTTGGTGAGGCTGCCGTTGCAACTACCACAGGAATTCGCGTTGCTGGTCGAGAAAATGGTTGTTACCTGAGTGTCGGTACGTTGGCTGATGACGGTGATGAAACTCAGACCGGATTTGGTTTTGCGGTTGGTCGCAATGTGGACGAACTTGATCTCGACCGAGCGGCCCGTGAAGCAGTCGATCGTGCGACACGGTTGCTTGGTGCGACAAAACCTGAAAGCCGCCGCATTACGGTCGTGCTTGATCCATTCGTGACCGCGCAGTTTCTCGGCATCATTGGCGGAACTCTGAACGGCGAGAGTGTTGTTAAAGGTCGCAGTTTGTTTGCGAACCGAATCGGCGAAGCAGTGGCTAATCCATTATTGACTCTGGTCGACGACCCAACGAACCCGTTGGCCTACACCGCAACTGACATCGACGGTGAAGGTTTGGCGGCTCGTCGCAATGCACTCATTCAAGATGGTGTCTTGCAGAAGTTTGTGCAGAGTTCGTACTCAGCTCGTCGCATGGGTGTTGCCCCGACGGGGAATGGTTTACGCGGTGGGTACGGCGGTTCGCCGAGTGCAGGATGTTTGGCTTTGCAAATTGTTCCTGGTCTTCGTAGTCAAGCCGAGATTGTCGCTGGCATCGACGATGGTATTTTGATTCAGCAAGTTCAGGGTCTGCATTCAGGAGTGAATGCAGTTTCGGGAGATTTCAGTACTGGTGCTGCTGGTTTGTTGATCAAGAACGGAACTGTGGGCGCACCGGTTCGAGAATTTACGATTGCGTCAACCTTGCAAAAGATGTTGCTCGATATCGCTGAAGTAGGCGGCGATCTTGAATGGTTGCCGATGAGTGCAACTGGTGTTTCGCTGGTCATTCACGACGTGACAATGAGTGGTGCCTGACGCGATTGCGCTGAGGTAGCGCTCAAAGTGCGCTAAACAAGTTGCGTGCCAATTTTTCACGCCATTGTTTTGGGGCTCATGCAAGGTCTGTCTGAGTTTCTGCCAATTTCGTCAAGTGGGCACCTGTTGCTGGTTCCATGGCTGTTCGGATGGAACGACTTCTCTGATGTTTCAGTAGAAAAAGCATTTAATGTTTCGTTACACCTCGGCACCTTGATTGCCGTTGTTATCTACTTCCGTCGCGACTTGGTTGTTTATGTGCGCGATGGTCTGCGAATGGTTGTGCAGAGAAAGAAACCGCACACAACCGAAGGTCGCTTGGCTTGGTTGCTCGTCGTGGCCAGTGTGCCTGCAGGACTTTTTGGGGCATTCGCCGGTCATTGGATCGACAAACATCTGGGTAAGCCAGTGATTATTGCTGCGTCGTTAATTATTTTCGGTTTGTTTCTTGCTTGGGCTGATCGTCGTCGTGGTCAACGCACATTTGAAGAAATGACGTCACGCGATGCGATTGCGATTGGGCTCGCTCAGGTCATGGCTCTCAATCCGGGTACTTCTCGCTCGGGAATCAGTATCTCGGCGGCGCGTGTGATGGGTTTTGATCGAGACACCGCCGTGCGGTTCTCGTTCTTGTTGAGTGTTCCAGTGACGGCTGGCGCGGTTGCGGTGAAATTGCTGGACCTATTTGCCGACGGCATTCCTGACGGCTTGGTCATACCGATGGTTGTGGGAATACTTACTTCCGGAATATCGGGCTGGTTGGCAGTGGCAGGATTATTGAAATTGGTCCGCTCAAAATCATTTGATGCATTTGTGATCTATCGCGTTGTTGCGGGAATCGCCATTTTGGCGATCGCGGCTTCAAGCTGGCGTTGACGGAGAACTGGACGGAGTCGATGCTGGAGCAGGTGTCGATGGGGCTGCTGCGGGAGTCGAAGGTGAAGCTGTATCGCTTGTTGTTGATGCAGTCGTTGAAGGAGTCGTGCTTGATGAACCACCACGGCTATCGGTCTTGTAGAACCCGCCGCCTTTGAAGGTCACGCCAACTGGCTGAAAGACTTTCTTGACAGCGCGCACGGTTCCGTCTGAGGGATGGGGGTACTCAGTGAGGGCGTCATCAGTAAATGCTTGGTGGACTTCGATGGTCTCGCCAGTATCGGTGAATTTGTAAACGTAAATAGGCATAAGGCTGTTCTCCGGACTCCAAAGTCTAGAGTCAGAGCATGGCGTTACCCCCACGCATCCGCACGGCAGTCGTCCCGGCCGCTGGCCAAGGCACCCGCATGTTGCCAGCCACGAAAGCCGTGCCTAAGGAGTTGCTTCCCATTCTTGAGCGACCGGCCCTGCAATTGATCGTTGACGAAGCCCTCGGAGCGGGGGTTGATCATCTGGTCATCGTGACAAGTCGGACGAAGCCCGCAATCGAGCAGTATTTTGCGTCCTCGCCCGAGGTTGAGCTGAGCTTAGAAAAACAAGGGCGGGGGGCCTTGGCTGAACAGTTGAGGCGTTACGGCAAAGATGTTCGCATTTCGTTCGCCTATCAAGATGCGCCTCGCGGACTAGGCCATGCGGTTGCTTGTGCTCGAGACTTTGTTGGTACGGAACCATTTTTTGTGATGCTGCCCGATGAGTTGATGCAAGATTCCAGTCTCTTGACCGATCTCGCAACGTTGACGCAAAATACGGGCGTTGGCGCAGTCGCGTTGAAACGCATGCCGCGAGAAGATTTGTTCCGTTACGGAATCGTGACCCCCGTTGGTCCCTTGACTAACACAGACGGTGTCGAATCATTGCCGATCGCGAAAGTCATTGAAAAGCCCCTCGTTGAAGACGCACCAAGCGACTTGGCGATTATTGGGCGCTACGCGTTGACCTCGGACATTTTCGATGTGCTTGATGGTTTGGTGCCCACGGGTACAGGAGAAATTCAACTCACCGATGCATTGTCTCGTCAGTCTGAAAAAACGCCATTGCACGGAGTGATTTCACATATCGGTCGGCGCGATATCGGAAATCCTCTTGGGTGGATAGAAGCGGTCATTGAAGCAGGGTTAGAACACACTGAATTTGGTGACGGTTTGCGAACCTGGCTTCGCACGGTTATTTGAGATTTAACTCAAACGTGTGAAGTGCCCAGGAATATCAAGTGGTAAACCGAAACCGTCAACTTCGACTTCATGATCGTCGTGGTCATCGTCGCGTTGAATTTTCCAAAGCTGTTTGCCCAGACGGGTGTACGTCAAGCGCGAACGAGTGACGCCAAGAGTTTCTGGATCAACAACGACCGAATCAATCACCGATGATGCGCCAACATCAATCGCTAGTTTTCGGATGGCCATCACGCGACTAAATGAACTACCGCGAACATCAAGATCGGTGCAGCCTCCGATATCGCGGATCTGCGCACCGTTCACTTCACCCCACTTGCCACGTCCATCGTTTGCGAGCCACAAGTCGGGTTCGTCGAGGTCGCGAAAGAGCAACATTTGCTGCAGTTGCCAGGTCGCGGTGAAGCGCAAGACGTACTGGATATCGAGGCCGGTGATCTGGCTGTTGATGGTCCACGACTCATTTTCAAAATGCAGAGTCAGAGTCTCGGTGTGGTCATTGGCGACCCCTTGCCATACTGCAGTCATGCCCTCAAGGGGCAAGTGACTGACATGGTTTGGCATTGCGTTCATAGGTTTCAGTGTAGAGATGGCAACGATGCCGATTCGTGGGTGCGGCCACAATCATTTGTGGGTTTGTGTTGCACCGTCTGTCTTGTGCCGTCTGTCCTGTACCGTCATAGATGTGTCGCCGAAAGATTCTGCCAATACATCTGGATCATTGATCCCTATTGCTGATGCTCGACAGTTGGTGCTAGCGGCCTGTGTCGCTTCGGCGCCCAGCAATATGAGCGTTGACCGTGCGACCGGATTTGTACTGGCGCAAGATGTGGTGTCGCCCGAAGATGTCCCTCCGTTTGCTAATTCTGCAGTTGATGGTTATGCAGTTCGCGCCGTTGATACTTCAGGAGCACATTCAGAACAAGGTATTTCATTACGAGTTGTTGGTGAGGTTGCCGCTGGTGCGCCAGCCAATATTGCAGTCGGAGACGGTGCAGCGATTCGCATTATGACCGGTGCTCCGATGCCTGACGGTGCCGATTCGGTCGTCATGGTTGAAGACACACAATTTGTCGGCGATCGCGGCAATTTTGATGGTTCTCAACTAGTTCAGATTTTCAAAGAAGTTCGTTCAGGCGATGCGGTGCGACGCGCTGGCGATGATGTCCATGTAGGGGACAAGGTTTTTGAAGTAGGTACCGAAATTCGTCCATCAGTAGCTGGTGTCTTGGCCAGTGTGAATTGTCGAAATCCGTTGGTGTATCCGCGAGTGCGCGTGGCGGTGCTTTCGACGGGTGATGAACTGATTGATGACGGAAGTGCTTTGGCTCCCGGACAAATTCGTGAGAGCAATCGCACGATGCTGATGGGTCTTGTCGCACAGGCTGGTGCAGAGGCCATTGATTACGGAATTGTTCGTGACGACGAGGCCGCACTCGAAGCGGTGTTGCGGCAAGCGGTCACCGAATGCGATGCCATTGTGACAAGCGGTGGCGTGAGCATGGGTGACTATGACGTCGTCAAGGCAGTACTTTCTCGCGTCGCTGAGATGCATTGGATGCAACTTGCGATTAAGCCAGCCAAGCCGTTTGCCTTTGGGCTTTTGCAATCGTCAAACGGTCGTCATGTGCCGGTGTTTGGTTTGCCCGGGAATCCCGTGAGCTCATTAGTGAGTTTTGAACTATTGGCCCGTCCAGCAATCCGCAAGATGGCTGGACACCCAGAATCTGCATGGGATCGTCCGACGATCACTGCAATAGCTGATAGCCCCATCAAGCGATCGGCTGATGGCAAAGTGCATTATCAGCGAGTGATCGCTCACTTTAAGGACGACGGGCGACTTCACATTGATTCGGTTCGTTCGCAGGGAAGTCATCAATTGGCGGCTTCGGCCTTGGCGAATGCCATCGCAGTGGTTCCCAACGGCACCGGGGTGGAGGCTGGGGGAGAGGTCCCGACCATCCTTCTCGTATCCTGAAGAGATGTCATCGGCAGCGGTAGTTCGAGATTTGGTTGACCCATACGGTCGGACCATTCGCGACCTGCGTATTTCGGTGACTGACCGCTGCAATTTTCGTTGCACCTATTGCATGCCCGCCGAGGGCATGGTGTGGTTGCCAAAGACGGAAGTGCTGACTTTTGAAGAAATTGAACGCTTGGCCCGCATCGTCGTCGAACATTTTGGTGTCGACGGAATTCGCTTAACGGGTGGAGAGCCCACGATGCGTGCCCACTTGCCAGTTTTGGTCGCCAAGCTTGCGGCGCTGTCGGTGCCAGAAAATTCGGCGTCGCCGCTTGCTGGTCAACCAATTGATCTTGCGATTACTACTAATGGCGCAACGTTGGCGAATTGCGTTGATGAATTGAAGTTGGCCGGAATCGGTCGCGTCAACATCAGTCTCGACACGCTTGACCGAGCAAAGTTTGAACAGATGACTCGCCGCGACGAATTGCCTCGTGTGTTGGCAGGCATTGATGCGGCGATTGGTGCCGGTTTCTCGAGCGTCAAGATCAACGCAGTCGTTGAACGCGGAGTCAACGACAACGAAATTCTTGACCTTGCCGAATTCGGACGAGCGAAGAGTGTTGAAGTGCGTTTCATAGAGTTCATGCCGCTTGATGCTGAAGGTCATTGGTTGAGCGACAAAGTTGTCAGCCAAGATGAAATCGTCGAGCAGATTGCCAAAGTTCATCCACTTGAATTGATCCCAGCACGTGGCGCAGCTCCGGCCGACCGCTGGCGCTATCTCGACGGCATGGGAAGCGTCGGCGTTATTCCGAGCGTGACCAAACCATTCTGCGGAGACTGTGATCGTGTGCGTCTCACGGCTGATGGACAATTCAGAACGTGTCTGTTTGCGACAACCGAATTTGACTTGCGAGATCTCATGCGCTCAGGAGCTGACGACGCAGCGGTCGCGGCAGAAGTTGAACGAGCCGTCGGTACCAAGTGGGCAGGACATCAGATCAATCAAGTGAATTTCATTCGCCCCAAACGGTCAATGTCGCAAATTGGCGGCTGACGTTAGCGAACGGTAGTCAGGACAGTCGCTCCAACGAGTGAATAGTCGTGTGCACTCCGGGGCTAAAGAGCAAGTGTGGTTCGCCTTGTGGGCGCGGGAGTCCGGCAGCCGTGACGAGGTTGTCGTCGAGATGCAACAATTCGGCGCGATGAAGTGGCCAGGGTTCGTGTTCGACTGCGCCGTACCAAAGCCGATCGCCGCGCGATGATGAGACGAGTCCCCAACGCGACGTCAAAAAGTTGTCTAAAGCCCCAGGTTGAACCGATTCACCAATACGAACCGCGAGCGCCGATGACGAGTGATGGGGCCACTTGCGGGAAACATTGCTGGTCAATATCGCTCCTTCTCCCATGCCCGTCAATGTCACGCTCGTCGTGCCGTAGCAATACGGAAGTTTGAATGCGGTGCGCGCCACCAAAGTCGGAAGAAGTTTTTGTGTATCGAGGGAGAAAAACCACACCGCCGATCGGCCTCGCGATGTGACGTAGGTACGGACATTAACTTCGGCAAAGTTTGAGGTGGTCGGAATCGGCGGCAATCCGCGCAACCGCAAGTTGCGCATGTTGAACGGCACGAGTCCCACATAGGCCTTGCCTTCAAAAGTGTCGAGTTCAACGCCCGATGGAAGGAGTCGTTGAACGACCTCGGGTTCGTATGCCCAATGAGCAAAAAGTAAGTCCTGCCACTGTTGCGTCATGACCTTCATCTCCCCATCGTTCAACATGTTGTTGACTGATGAGGGATCAGAAGTCGGTGACTCCTGGCTCGTTCATTCCTGATTGGCAGATACTCTTACAACTGTGACGGAGAGCTCGAATCAATCTGATTCCCACAAAACTGGTTTGACACATCTCGATCAGCACGGCCAGGCACGCATGGTTGATGTGGGGGCAAAGCAGGCCACCCAGCGTCGGGCGGTCGCTCGATGCAAGATTTTCATGAGCCCAGACACGATTGCTGCGGTGACTAACCAGGACTTGAAAAAGGGTGATGTCTTGGCGGTGGCTCGAATTGCTGGGATTCAGGCTGCCAAACGAACATCTGACCTCATTCCGCTATGCCATCCTGTGATGTTGACGAGCACCTCAGTGAGCTTTGAGATTGCCGACGATCACATTGTGGTCGAGGCTCATGCCGAGGTGTTTGAGCGCACTGGAGTCGAAATGGAGGCCCTCTGCGCTTGCTCGGTTGCGGCCCTGACCATTTATGACATGTGTAAAGCCATTGATAAGTCGATGGTGATCGGTGAATTGGCCCTGTGGGAGAAGACCGGGGGTGCCTCTGGGACCTATCGGCGAGCCCCTGAACAGGGAAAATAGCCACATTCGGAATTTTGGCGGGGGTGACCTGAATGCCACTGCGTTCACCTAAAGTTCGCCTAATATTGCGTCGTTCGTCACGAATGTTGTAAAACTGTAATGAAGCGGGTTGCCTAGTAACCCGTGACCGCTTCGGTGGTCGGTACATCCTGAGTACTTCGTGAGTGCTCAGGCCAGATCACTGAATCAAGATTGAGGGGAGGACGTCGACATGGGCACCATCGTTTTGTTAGTAGTTGCAGCAGCTTGGGCCGCCGTACTCGTTCCGCCGTTGATGCGTGGTCGTCAAGACAATCGTCCCAGTTCATCAGTTGTTGATTTTCGCCGTCAGTTGTCAACACTTCAGCGTTCGGCACCTATTCGTCCCGGTTCGCCGATGCGTTCGATGGCTCGCCCGTTGGCTCCTTCGCCCGCCCGTCAGCGTCCGATGCACATGTCGCACGCCACTCCAACTCGTGGCATCGTTCGACAAAACGTCAGCCGTCAGCACCTGATTAAGCAGCGTCGCCAAAATGTTCTTGTTGCTCTGGCCTTGGTCACGCTTGGTTCAGCGTTCATCGCCTTCACAACGAAGAGCGATCTTTTCATCTACGTGTTTGTCTTGGCAGCCATTTCGTTGGCGGGCTACTGCTACAAACTTTCCCAACTGCGTCGGTACCCGAGCTCACAGCAGCCGTATCGTCGTGACTGGGTTCGTGCCGCCTGACGTTCGTCAACGGTTTCTCGCTAGAGTTCAAACACCTTCGGGGGTGTAGCTCAGTTGGCAGAGCGCTACGTTCGCATCGTAGAGGCCAGGAGTTCAATTCTCCTCATCTCCACCCGAGACCTGACAACTTGTCGAACCGTACGCAATGAGCGACGGCAACTAGGGTCGCAGGTATGTCTGGTCCACTGCTCGGAGTCCAAGTTGTTGAATTAGGTGTTTGGGTTGCTGGCCCAGCTGCTGCGGGTGTCTTGGGCGACTGGGGTGCCGATGTCATCAAGATTGAACCCTTGTCGGGAGACCCTGCACGAACATTTCAACGCATGTTTGGTGGCGATATGCCAAACAATCCCGTCTTCGAATTAGACAATCGCAACAAGCGCGGCATCGCACTCGATATTTCAACTTCCGAAGGGCGCGAGATTGCCCTTGAACTCTTAGATCAGGCCGATGTCTTTGTCACCAATGTGCGAGTTGATGCACTGAAGCGTGCCGGTCTTGATTACGACACCGTGAGCGCTCGAAATCCGCGTCTGGTGTACGGCCAAATCACTGGATACGGGCTCGAAGGACCAGACGCAAACCGTCCTGGCTACGACATCGCGGCATTTTGGGCACGATCAGGAATCGCCCATATGCTCACACCCGAAGGTGGAGCCTTGCCCTTTCAACGCGGGGGTATGGGCGACCACACCACCGGTGTCACTTTTGCTGGCGCAATTTCGGCGGCGTTGTATCAACGTGAACGTTCGGGTCTCGGGCAAATGGTGTCGTCGTCGTTGTTGCGACAAGGTGTGTACACAATCGGGTTTGATCTCAACATGATGTTGGGCTGGGGTCAGCATCCGATGATTGGTCAACGCACGCAGATGATGAATCCGTCGGTGAACAACTATCAAGCAGGCGATGGCAAGTGGTTCTGGGTCGTTGGTCTTGAAGGCGAACGTCACTGGCCGCCATTGGCGCGCGTGGCGGGGCATCCCGAATGGATTGATGATGAGCGCTTCGTGACTCCGTTGCAACGAGCAATCAACCACAAAGAATTGATTGCACTTCTTGACGAAGCGTTCTCGGGTAAATCGCTCGATGAATGGGCCGACATTTTTGCAACCGAGCCCGACATGTTTTGGTCACCAGTGAATTCGGCCGAAGAAGTATTGGCCGATCCACAGTTACGCCATGCTGGTGGTCTGATTGAAGTGCCCGATGAATATGGCACGACAACCATGATTGCGTCGCCAGCAGATTTTCATGGAACTCCGGGCGAACCCCGTTGGATTGCGCCGAAGTTGGGCGAACACACCGCTGATGTGTTGCGTGAATTAGGTCGAAGCGATGCAGTGATTGAAGAATTAATCGCTCGTCAAGTCGCCGCGCAATTCGTCGAAGAGTAAAGGCCTCAGCCCAAACGGGGCATGACGTCATCCATTAACTGCACGACTTCGAAGGCGCAGTTGATGAAATCTTCAACCTCGCCGCCACCCGGGTCAACAACTTCTTCCCACGGTTCAAGTTCGACCGAGGCCAAGTTAAGTGCAGCGATGCGCTCGACAAATGGACCGTCATGTTCAAGATGGCGGGTCAGTCTTTTGAGCGTTGATGTTCGATGCGCAACATGGGGAAAGTTGCGACGAATCCATTCGACATGTTCGGGCGCTAAAGCAATGATGAGGTCGGCCGCATCCACATGATGTTGTTCAATTTGTTTACTACGGTGACCTTGGGCTTGTAAGCCAATCTGTTTCAACGCCTCGCGGGTACGAAAACTGATGGGCTGTCCATCAACAGTCAGCGTGCCAGCAGTGACGACATCTAGATCGGGTCGACGATCATTAATGATCGCCCCGGCCATGACCGAGCGCGCCGCATTGCCAGTGCAGATAACGAGAAGTGAAGGCACAGGTGTTTAGTTGATGTCGGCCATCGTGGTGCGCGGACGAGCTGCGGCCAACAATGGACGAATTGCTGCATCAACGTCTTCGGCTTCGGCTGGGGGAGTCGTGAGGGTTGGACCACGCTGCCAACTTTCGGCAATCGCCAAGAACATGCCATTCGATTCGATGACTTGGCCAGTCACGTCTTTCGACAATGGTGAAGCCAGCCAGGTGACGATGGGGGCAACCCAACGTGGATCAAACTTGGCCAACATTTCGTCGGGCAAGTTGAGGTCTTCGGTTAGGCGTGTCAGCGCACCTGGAGCAATGGCATTGGCGGTCACGCCATAGCGGCTGAGTTCTTGTGCCGCGATCTGTGTGAATGCTGCAATACCTGCCTTGGCGGCCCCGTAGTTGGCCTGGCCCGGGTTGGCATACAAACCAGCAACTGATGATGTGTTGATGATGCGTGCGTCGTTGGTCTTGCCGTCTTTTGAACGGTTGCGCCAATACTCGGCGGCAAAACGACTCGTGCCAAACGTTCCCTTGAGGTGAACCTTGATGACTGAATCCCACTCTTCTTCGGCCATTGAGAACAACATGCGGTCACGCAAGATGCCGGCATTGTTGACGACGACGTCAAGACCTCCGAAAGTGTCAATTGCTTGATCAACGATGCTCTTCGCACCGGCATACGAACTGATGTCGTCGGTATTTGCGACGGCTTGTCCGCCAGCGGACTTGATTTCATTCGCCACGTCTTGGGCGGGACCAGAGTCGCCTCCACTTCCGTCACGCGATGCGCCAAGGTCGTTCACCACGACGAGGCCGCCGTGGGCGCCCAGCATGAGGGCGTATTCGCGACCAATTCCACGTCCGGCACCAGTAACGATGCAGACCCGACCTTCAACCATTTTATGATTCGACATGTCTTGACTTTAGGCGTTCAAGCGTGGGTTGAGCGCAGTCGAATCAGTGAGAAGTCAGCCCCGTAACGCCGATAATTGCGATGGGTCGATGTATTCATCGAGTTGAGTGATGAGACCTTCATCGTTCAGTGTGACGATCATGACCGAATGAGCGCAGATTTCTCCGCCAGGAGCGGTTCCGCGAATGGCGGCCTGCCACATCCAGCCAGTGCTGGTGGTGGCAACTGCTCGAGTTTCCCAACGAAGGTTCGGGATGATGGCGTGCATCCGCGTCAATGTTTTGCCGGTGCTCGCATACGGCACACTCTTGTCATCGAAGTTATGCCAGACAAGAGCGCCGTCAACGCACATCGACATGGTGATGTCGGGTTGTCCAGCATTGGTTGCAGCCGCAAACTTGCGGTGGTGCTCGAGTTTTTGTTCATCGCTTAAAGCCATGTTGGTGTCCTTTCAAGAACGAATGATGTGATCAGGTTGGAACGCCGCCGTCAACGGTGAAAACTGCGCCAGTGGTGTAGGTGCTGGCGTCGCTTGCCAAGAATAAGGCAGCCCCAACGATTTCGTGCGGTTCGCCAACGCGCTTCAGAGCAATTCGCTTCATCATTTGGTCGACCATGTCCCAGTTCCAGGCTTTACTGATATCAGTGCGAAATGAACCAGGCATGATGCAATTGACGCGCACATGCGGACCAAAGGTTTGTGCGAAACCGATCGTCATCGCGTTTAATCCGGCTTTGGCTGCTGTGTAAGGAATGACGTCGGGCGTGGGGTGAATTGCGGCAATGCTTGAAATGTTAATGATTGAACCAGCGCGGCCAGTTTCTTTGGCACGTTCGCTCATACGTGATCCCAAAAGAGCAGACAGACGAAATGGTCCTTTGAGATTGAGGCCAATGACCGAATCCCACATTTGCTCATTGACATTGGTGATGTTGTCGTACAGCGGTGACTTGCCGGCATTGTTGACCAAGATGTCAATACCACCGAACTCATTCCATGCCGCCTCAGCGAGACCTTCAAGTTCGTCCCAACGTCCGATGTGGCAGGCGTAAGGAACACAATTTCGTCCGGTCTCACGACGAACTTCGGCCGCGGTTTCTTCGCACGATTCAATCGAGCGACTCGCGATCATGACATCGGCACCTTGGTGAGCAAACGCCAACGCCATCTCTTTGCCGAGTCCTCGGCTGCCACCAGTGATGAGGGCAGTACGACCAGTGAGATCAAACAGATTTGCGGGGTTCGCCACGGCTGGGGGAGGAGTCGTCATGAAAAGACCTTATGTCGGGCGCGCCGATTACGCCGAAAGGTGCTTTTCGGGCGAAACTAGATCTATGGACTTTTCTGAGTCAGCCCAAGCCTCAACCTTTCGTCACGAAGTGCGAACGTGGCTGAATAACAAATTGGTTGGCGACTATCGCAAACTAGGCACGTCGGCCGAAATGGGTGCTCATGACTGGCATGTGCGGGTCGCTTGGGAACAAGAACTCGGACGTGCCGGCTGGTTGGGGCTCACGTGGCCCAAAGCCTTTGGTGGTCGCGAGGTGTCGGTCTCAGAAGAATTGGTCTTTGCCCAGGAATACACCTTGGCTAACGGCCCGCAACGTGCGGGTTTCTTCGGTGAAGGCTTGCTTGGGCCAACATTGATCACTTTTGGTTCACCCGAACAACAGCAACGTTTCTTACCGCCCATTTTGCAGGGTGAAGAATATTGGTGCCAAGGCTTCAGCGAACCTGGTGCTGGATCTGATCTTGCTGGTGTGCGAACGACCGCTGTACTTGATGGCGATACTTGGCGAATTGATGGTCAAAAGGTGTGGACGAGTCAAGCGCAATTCGCACAATGGATTTTTGTTTTGTGCCGCACCGAACTTGAGGAAAAAGCCCACAAGGCTTTGTCGTATCTGCTGGTACCGATCGATCAACCTGGTGTTGAAGTTCGACCGCTCAAAGACTTGTCGGGTAACGATCACTTCTGCGAAGTGTTCTTTGATGGTGCTATCACTGCGGCCGACATGGTGGTCGGTGGACGTGGCAATGGTTGGAAAACTGCAATGGGCACTTTGGGGTTTGAACGCGGCACCGCGTTCATGGCTCAGCAATTGCGGTTCGCGAAAGAATTTGCCAACGTTCGTGAGCTTGCTCAGCACAAGGGAGTCGCCGAAGACCCCGAAATTCGTCAACGCTTGGCGCGTGCGTACGGCGAATTAGAAATCATGCGTTGGTCAGGTTTGCGTAACGTCACCCGATTCATCAAAGGTGGTCAGCCTGGCCCCGAAGGATCAATCGGCAAACTGTTTTGGTCAAAGTGGCATCAGCGACTCGGCGAACTTGAAGCAGATTTACTGGGAGCCGACGCGATGATCATGCACGATGAAGGCTCGCTTGAGCACGATTTTCAACACACGTTCTTATTCAGTCGGGCCCACACGATTTACGCAGGATCAACCGAGATTCAACGCAACATAGTTGGCGAACGAGTTCTTGGGTTGCCGCGAGAATAACTCGCAGCAACCAACATCACATACGTTCGATAATGGTTGCGGTACCCATACCGCCGCCGGTGCACATCGTGATCAGTGCGGTCTGCTTGTCTTGACGCTCGAGTTCATCGAGAGCGGTCTGCATGAGCATCGGTCCACTGCCACCAATGGGGTGACCAAGGGCGATTGCTCCACCGTTGACATTGACGTTTTCGTTAGTGATACCGAGTTCGCGCATTGCACGTAGCGGAATGGCCGCGAAAGCTTCGTTGATTTCCCAAAGATCGATGTCCTTGGTGGTCATGCCGGCACGATCGAGGCACTTCTTTGATGCAGGCGCAGGGGCAGTGAGCATGATGACGGGTTCGGCACCAGCAACTGACGACATCACGATGCGGGCGCGGGGCTTGAGACCGTGTGCCTTGGCATATTCGGGACTGGCGATCATGATGACGCCAGCGCCATCAACAACACCTGATGAGTTGCCAGCATGGTGAACATGGTCGACGCCTGAAATTTCTGGGTACACCTGCTTGCACATTTCATCGAACGTGCGATCAAACTCTTTGAATTGATGAGCGCCGAGACGTGCGAATGACGCTGACAGACCAGCAAGTGATTCCATCGTTGTGTCGGGGCGCAAGTGCTCGTCCTTGGCGAGAGCAACCGTGCCGTCAGGATTCAAAATCGGAACAACGCTTCGATCAAATCGACCCTCAGCTTGAGCGATGGCAGCGCGCTGCTGGCTTACCAATGCGAATGCGTCAACGTCTTCACGAGTGAATCCACCGATAGTGGCGATGAGGTCAGCAGAAATTCCTTGCGGAACCATGGGGAACATTTCGCGCAATGCGGCGTTACCTGATGTGAAGTCGGGTGCACCTTCTGGTGCTGGCCAACGCGACATTGATTCAACGCCACCGGCAATCACGAGATCTTGGTGACCGGCTTGCACGCCCATGGCTGCCCAAGTGACAGCTTGCTGGCCTGAACCACAGAAGCGGTTAATGGTGACGCCAGGTGCAGTGACTGGCCAACCTGCTGCCAGTACGGCCATACGACCAATGCAAGCGCCGTGATCGCCGACGCTGTTGCCATTGCCAACGATGACGTCATCGACATCGGATGTGTCGAAGCCGACGCGCTTTTGCAAAGCGTTCAACACTTGAGCGAGTAGTTCTTGTGGATGGATGTGGTGTAACGAACCAGTTGATTTGCCGCGACCACGTGGGCTGCGTACTCCGTCAATAATCCAAGCTTCGGCCATGGCGTATCTCCTTCAGTGAAGCGGCGACGCCGCTCAATCTCGCTCTTGACCGTAGTCGGCGACGAGGTCGGCTGAGTAACGCAACGAACCAGGAGTCAGGCTTCTGCAGCCCCAGAAGCCTGATTCATGAGATAGACAGCGTCGGTTTGAGGGTTATGCCGCAATGGGCGTTCGCCCCGATGACACTCTCGTTACAGTGCGGCGTTGAATCGATCTTCTTCGCGAGAACGCAACGCGGTATTGACGCGTTGACGTTCAAGTACCTGTTGCAAAGTTTTGGCAGCTTGTGGAATGTTATGTTCAGCAAAAAATGCTTGAACATCTGCTTCCAATTCTGGAGTGTTAAGGAATTTGACGGGATCAACCATGCGAACAATGGTGTTCGTTGGGAATTTCACTTGAGCCTGGTCCCAATAGTTACGAACGAAGTTCCACGCAAGAACGCCATTTTCTCGAAGGGCAATGCAGCGAGCCAAGACGAACGGGGCATTCTGGCTTTTCACTTCGCCAGCAACGGCGAAGTTACATGTTCGTTGTACGAGTTCGGGGCTATCAAAATCGGTGAGTGCATAGAGATAACGCAACTGGTCTTGCGGGTTGGTGGTCGTGCGGAATTTGTCAAGGAAAAACTCATAAGCACCTTCACCACTCGTGGAAGCTACAACCGTTGTTGCTGCCGCGACTAGTTCTGGATGTACTGAATCCGATTGCTCATCGTGTCGCTCAAGTAGTTCTTGGCATTTTTTCTGAGCATCGGTGTCGTTGCCGTTGACCGCTAACAACACGACAAGGATCCCGCGTAGTTTTGCCCGTAGATCATCTTCGCCGGGTTGTGACTGCCAACCGAGCTCAGTAATGACAGGAGCGACGAGTGTGCGTATATGTTGTTGTAGCTTTGGGTAGTTCGATTCGCTCAAGAGACGTCCGCAACCGCGAAGCCCGCTGGCGATGGCTTGCCAAACTGCAAGATCGCGCTCATGAGTAAATCCGCTCACGAACGATACGAAGTCAATTGCAGTCAGTCGTCCAGCGACAACGGCGTTCCATGCATCGTCGACGAGGCTGTAGCGCTCAATGACTGCAAGCTTGGCTAATTCTGACCCTTGAAGTCGTGTGAGTAGTTCGGGTGAATAGGCAACGCGGTAGTAGCCGTAACCACCAGCATTGATGACCATTGCTTCGTTTGAGTTGTTGATTGAAATCTCAAGTGGTTGATCAGATAGCAAGTACTTGGTATCTGACCCATTCATACGAATATGGACTGGGACGAGCCAGTGTTGCGTCTCGGTCAGCAACTCTGGGGTAAAGGAGAATCGCTGCTGTTGAAGAATCAGTTTCGTTTTTGTCGCGTCAAGGCTCGCCAGGATGAGGGGATAGCCGGGTTGCCAGATCCACGAATCCATCAATTCGCGAACAGGCTCGCCACCATCGTTGGATACCGCGGTTTCAATTGCGTCCCATAAATCTGAAGTTTCAGTGTTGCCGTAGGAGTGTGTATTCAAGTAGAGGCGTATTCCCTCGCGAAAACGATCGGTGCCGAGATACTGCTCAAGCATTCGCAAAAGCGATCCACCCTTTTGATAGGTGAGGACATCAAACATGCCTTCACAATCTTGTGGTGAACGCACCTCAAATTCGACTGATCGCGTATTGATCAGCGAGTCAACTTCAAATGCGGCCGACCGCTCAAGTGAGAAACTCGTCCAACGTTGCCATTCGGTCCGGAAGGCATCAACAGCAGCAACTTCCATAAAGGTCGCGAATGCTTCGTTGAGCCAGATTCCGTTCCACCACTTCATCGTGACGAGGTCTCCGAACCACATGTGGGCGAGTTCGTGACTTACAACATCAGCAACGTTTTGTTGATCAGCTTGAGTGCTGGTCTTGGGGTCTACCAAAAGAAGACTCTCACGGTAAGTGATGCATCCCACATTTTCCATCGCACCTGCTGCGAAATCGGGCAATGCCACCATGTCAATTTTGGCATCGGGGTAAGGGATGCCGTAATACTTGACGAACCAGCGCAAGCTTTTCGCTCCGACATCAAGTCCAAAATCTGTCAGGTGACCTTTGCCGGGAGTGTGCACAATACGAAGTGGAACTCCGTCAACATCAACGGGATCGGTTGCTTCAAGCTTGCCGACCACGAATGCGACCAAGTAGGTGCTCATAGGCATAGTGTCGGCAAACTTGACGGCGACTTTGTCGCCACTTTCACGGGAAAGAACCGCACGTGAGATCTCGGGTCCGTTACTAATCGCTAAGTGATCGGGAGACGAAATCAGTGTGGTGGAAAAGACGGCTTTGAAATCGGGTTCATCAAAACACGGGAACGCACGGCGACAGTCGGTTGACTGCATCTGAGTAGTGGCAACGACTTGTTGCGTCCCTTGTTCGTCAACATAGGTGCTGCGATAAAAACCTCGAAGTTTGTCATTCAAGATTCCCGAGAAGACGATGTCAATCATGGCTGTACCGGGCTGCAGCTCTTCAAGCAGTCCGATGAAAAGCCGTTCAGATTCTTCATCGAGGCTGAAGGGCGCAGGTTGACCGTCAACGAAGACGGACTTGATGTCAATCTCGATCGAATTGAGAACGATGAAACGGGTAGCGACCAACACATCAATAGTGATAATGGCCTGACCCTCGAAGGTGGCGTCACCTAGATGCGGCTCGAGCGTGAGGTCGTAGCGACTCGGAAGTATGTGCCGAGGAAGACGAAAAGGATCAAGTTGACTTCGGTCGGCGGGCGCTTCAATCTGGGGAGAGGTCACGATCCGAGCGTACTGCCGTAGCTGTCTTTGCTGCCATGCCGGACTTGTGAAACCTGTTCAGTAGGTCGCTAGGGACTAGCGTTATGGCTCGTGTCAACACAGCCAATCTCTGAACCAATTTATGACGTTGTAGGAATTGGCAACGCACTAGTCGACGTGATCGCTCATGCCGATGATGACTTCATTCATCAACAATCTTTGGTGAAGGGGTCGATGACTCTGATCGACACTGATCGAGCGCTACATCTGTACAAAGCGTTAGGCACGGCCGTGGAAATGAGTGGCGGTTCGGCTGCCAACACCGTTTGCGGAGTCGCAAGTTTTGGTGGCAAGGCTGCCTATATCGGCAAAGTGAGTCACGATGATTTGGGTGACGTTTTTGGTCATGACTTGTTGGCCGTGGGCGTGCACTTCAGCCCAGGTCATCATCTCGATGGAATCCCGACTGGTCGCTGCATCATCGTCGTGACACCAGATGCACAACGAACCATGAATACCTTTTTGGGTGTTTCTTCGTTTATGGAACCACATGACGTTGATGTCTCGGTGGTTGCTTCTGGGAAGGTTCTCTATATGGAGGGCTATCTCTTTGACCGCGATGATGCCAAGGCGGCGTTTCGTAAGGCTGCTCGGGCGGCGCACGATGCTGGTCGTGAAGTGTCGTTAAGTTTGTCCGACAGTTTTTGTGTTGATCGTCACCGAGACGATTTCCGCGCTTTAGTCGCTGACGAAGTGGACATCTTGTTCGGTAATGAAGACGAGCTTTTGTCGCTCTATCAACTTGATACATTTGAGGCGGCGGTTGCGGCAATACGTCGTGATAGTTCATTGGCTGTTATCACACGCGGCCCCCGAGGGGCATCAATTATTACGCGTGAAGAAATTATCAGTGTGCCGGCTGAAGATGTGCCTCACGTCCTTGATACGACTGGTGCGGGAGATTTGTATGCCTCTGGCTTCTTGTTCGGTTATACGAATGGGTACTCACTCAAAGAATGCGGCGTTCTCGGTTCGATTGCAGCTGGCGAAGTTATTTCCCACGTCGGTCCGCGACCGCTTGTTGAGTTACATACTCTCTTGCCAAAGTTTTAAGGACGCATCATGAGTCGTGGCTCAAGTCGTGGCATGGCAGAGAAGTGGTTACTTGCCGAACCGGATGAAGATATGCGTCGTGA
>SXGQ01004732.1_pt1 | contig 43154 bp, 85 predicted proteins | sample 3178371 | NCBI WGS metagenome assembly SXGQ01 (sample SAMN11356859, study PRJNA531348) | freshwater metagenome | isolation source: freshwater sample F1-20 | place: China: Fuxian Lake, Yuxi | collected 2017-12-25
AGAAACTTTAATGAATTACATTCAAATTTTTTGAAACGAAAAGAACAAGAGGAAATAAGGCTTAAATTAGAAGCAAAGGCAAAAAAAGAGGCAGAAGAACAAGAGGAAATGATTAGATTTAAATCTCAAATTTGGGTGATTTGATAATGCAATTTTTCAATTTCAAACGTATAAATAGGTGAGCACATGTTAGACCATAATTTTTCAAATGAAGCTTTGCTTGAAATCAGACGAAAGCACAAAGAGAAACTTGCACTAGAGGAGCAAGAAGCCCAGGAATTGCAAAGAAGAAGAGTTGAAGCAGAAAAGAAAGAAGAAGCTGACCGATTGACATCAACGATTGACAAACTCGTTAGTTCATTATTTATTGAATTTAACAAATGTTTTCAAAGATTTATCCTTACTGATGATAAAAAGTTTGCAATTCAAGTGGATAGTTCACAAGCTGTTTCAACTCTGCTTCCTGGCAGTGAAAAATATAGCAATGTACCTTTTTTGATGCATGAAGCATTAGTTCAAAAAATCAACGATTCTTACCCAAAACTCAAATTTTTAAGCTACATGCAACAAAACGCTAGGAATGTATACTTTTCAATAGTTTTCGAGCCAATATTGCATAACATTATTCCCTGTGACATAATCTCAGAAACACTGCCGAGATGGAAATCTATAAAAACCCTACCACAATCTGGAAGTGTGTATGTATGTTACACTAATGTAACTGGCGAAATAAGTATTCAAGAATTTGAAGGAACTGATTTAAGTTCTTTAATCAAAAAGCCAGATTTGCTTCCCACTTTTTGGTTAGAAAAATTACCTAATTTTAAGGCGAACATTTTAAGTGGTGTAAACACAGTTGGTACGTTGTTATTAATATCAAATATTCCTGTGGTTGTAATTACAAAGAATTTATTCATCGGGCTTATTCTTGGTGCAGTGGAAAGTATTGCAATGTTTGTTGCTAGTAAAGTGCTCAAAAGCGGTAATGAGCCACCATCTTCAACAGAGTTATTGAATTACCTCAAGAGCACTGAGTACCTAGCGAATAAAGAAATTGTGTCTTGGTATGATGAATTACCGAAAGATTTTGTATTAGATGAAAAAACAGCCAAGCAAAAAGCCTTAGCTGAGTTTGCTAACCTCTCTCACACAATCTAATTTTGCTTTGTTTTCCAGGTTTCACGATTTTCAAGTATAATTAACCAGGAAGTCAGAATTAAATAATGTTGAAACCCATTTACACAATCTCAATTATGTCTATTACAGCAATGGCAAATGCTCAATCTACAGATTTGTCATTGCCTGTTGGTAAGTCTTCTTTTACAATAGACGCAAACAAGAAAGTGAATTGGTCTGGCTCCAACATGAAGTATGATTTCGGCAATTTAAAATATGCTGGGACATTTGCCAATAATTCGCAAGTGCACAATTTCAATGCAAAATTAAGTGATGTTACCATGAGCTACACAAGCTCTGCTCCAAAAAACACTGTAGGAATCACTTATCGCGGATTTACATTCACAGCCGAGGATTTTAACAGAAATGAAGTGCAGAATGTTTTTGCATCAAAAGTATTGGTGGATAACAAAAATACATTATCTTACCAACAAAAACAATTGTCTATTTCAATGTCGAAGACTATTGGCAGAAATTTCAACTACGATAGCTATTCTTTTGCTTCTAAAGGCACAAAGATTGATTATGTGGCGTCTGAGAAGCCTTTATTGATGACAGACGCTTGGAATCGCCCGTATGCCTCAGAAACATCAATTGTATTTCAATCTCCTACATTCTCAGCACGAATGATGGATAATTATGATGATGTTCAGTATACCACTAAAGGTTTTTCTGTGAGAACTATTCATCACCCAAAGCGTGTGGAAAACACACTCAACTATTCTAATAAAAATTACAATCTTTCTTATGTCCAATTCAATGATGGTTATTCTAAAAACTTCTTGAATCTCAATGGCAAAGATTTCAAATTTAAAATGGCAAATGATGGAGAGACGAACATTAGTCAATTAGAAACAAAAGATACCACAATTGCTCATGGCGATAATCAAAACTTTATTCAATCAAAAATTGACAAAGTGGAATACAGATTGTCTGAAAACACTGGCAAATTTAATTATGATGTTAAAGTGGGAAGCATTGGTGTTAGAGATGGCGATACCTATGGAATTGTTCAGCCAATTAAAAATGTTTCTGTAAAAGCATCATCTGAAAACGGTGTGGAACAAGTGAGTTACAATACATCTGTAAATAAAACAAACATTTCTTTGAAATACAATAATCAATTCGATGTTTATGATTTTTATTTTAGGCAAAATGCTTTTAGTGTTTATGAAAACTCATTTTCATTGATTGGCCAGAATAGGTCACAATTTAAAGATTCATTTTCATTCAGCTTGGTGAATCCAAAGTTTAATTTTGCCTCAGATGTAATCAATGACATCTATGCTTTGACATTTAAAAACAGTAACAATTTTGTTTTGTCTATGATAAAAGACCAAAAGCAAAATTTTGTTGGGCTAACTAATACGGGTAAGTTTGGTAATCTTGGCGTTCAATATAATATGAATACACACATGTTCGACAGATTGTCATTTAATTATGTTGTAAAGTTTCATTAATACCAACGTTTAAGCAGAAACACTCTTCTTCTTAAATCTGGTGTAGGCGAAGGCGGGGGTTCAACTATTTGAAAGAAGAAAGCACCACCACCTGTTTTTTGTGTCATTAAAGTGCCCATTGATGTTCTTGTTGCTGAATATCCAGTGGTATTTGATGTAGGCAAACTGCCTGATGGAGACACTGTACCTAAATCATCAAAGTAAACATTTGATGAAATAGATGCCATAAAAAGCTCAGAATTTAAAGTTCTTCCATAAACTTTGTAAGAATTAGCACCAAGCACTTTATTCCATGTAATTCTGTTAAAATTATTCGAATCCAAGCTTGATGTACCAAAGCTTAAAATAATTGAAGATGAAGCTAAAGTTTCACCAACATTATTAAGTGCTGAAACTTTATAGCTATAAGTAGTAAGCCCTGACACTCCAAAAAAAGTAACTGATATGCCTGTGGGTGCAGATAAATTGTCTATTGGCCCAGTTGAAGCTGACCCCACAAAATTGTATTCAGTTGATATTCTCGCCATCAGTTATTGTATCTCCGTTACTTCCATTTGAACCATTCTCATTTAAGATTTCATCAACAATCTGTATGTTAAAATCTCCTAGATGATATCCGTAGTTAATATAATGAGCTTGTGCAGCACCAATAGATTTATTATCTTCATCTTCATCATAGCAAAGCTCCACTAAATCTTGCTCGTTATATTCTCCAGAAGAAATTACCCTTAAAGTTCTTTCTCCGCAAAAAATTACAGCAGACGATTCAATTCCAAGCATTCCAGTTTATTTTTTACATTTTTTTTGGTTATTAACCTTCAAAAATAAACATTCAGATACAAAAAAAGAGGGGACGAATCCCCTCTTGTATTTTTTCGAGTATTTTATTCTACCACTTCGGCATCTACCACATTTGGGTCTAAATCTTCTGAAGAGTTTTGAACATTTTGATAAAGCACCTCAGAAAGTTTATGAGACACTTGAAGAAGATTTTCCTTCGCGGATGTGATTTCGGCTTTATCATTCAGCTTCAATGCTTCTCTGGTTTTATCCAAAGCCTCTTGAACATCATTGATTAAGCTTTCTTCTGCTTTGTCTTTAGACATTTCAATAGTTGTTTCGATGCTTGAGCAAAGCATTTCTGTTTCATTTCTAAGCATCACCATTTCCTTAGCTTCCTTATCTGCTTCAGCATATTCCTCAGCTTCTTTTACCATTCTATCAATTTCATCTTGGTCAAGATTTGAAGATTGTGTGATGGTAATAGATTGCTCTTTGCCTGTTCCAAGGTCTTTAGCTTTAACACTTAAAATACCGTTGGCATCAAGAGAGAAATCCACTTCAATCTGTGGCACTCTTGCAGGTGCAGGAGCAATTCCAGAAAGGTTAAACATTCCAAGGCTCTTGTTATCTTTGGACATTGGTCTTTCACCTTGGATGATGTGGATTGTTACTTCTGTCTGATTATTGACAGCAGTGGTGTAAACACTCTTCTTTTGTGTTGGAATAGTGGTGTTCTTTGGAATAAGCACGTCAACCATTCCACCGTTTACTTCCACACCCAAACTGAGCGGAGTGACATCAAGCAAAATAATGTCCTTAACATCTCCAGCTAAAATACCACCTTGAACTGCGGCCCCAAGAGCTACAGCTAAGTCAGCATTAATTCCTTTCAAAGGCTCAAGCCCTGTAAGCTCTTTAACTAAAGCTTGAACGCAAGGAATCCGCGAGCTTCCGCCCACCAATATTACTTCCTTAATGGTTGACTTGTCTTTTACGCTATCTTTTAATGCAGTATTCACTGGGCCTTTGATTCTTTCGAGTAAATCTTTAACCATCGTTTCAAAATTAGCTTTCGTTAATTCTAAATCCACATGAACAGGATTTCCATCAACAGCAGTGATGAATGGAAGGTTGATAGATGTAGACGATTGTGAGGAAAGTTCAATTTTAGCTTTTTCAGCGGCTTCTTTCACTCTCTGCATAGCGGCAGTATCCTTGCTGATGTCCACACCAGTGGATTTCTTAGTTTCAGCAACAATCCAATCTGCCACCTTATTGTCAAAATCATCACCGCCAAGGTGAGAATCACCACTTGTGCCAAGCACTTCAAATGTTCCATCACCAATGTCAAGCACAGACACATCAAAAGTTCCACCGCCAAGGTCAAAGACTAGAATATGCCCTTCTTTTTCTTTACTCACGCCATAGGCAAGTGCTGCCGCTGTTGGTTCATTGATAATTCTCACCACTTCAAGCCCAGCAATTTCTCCTGCGTTTTTCGTGGCTTGTCTTTGTGAGTCATCAAAATAAGCTGGAACGGTGATGACAGCTTTATTCACTGTGGTTCCGAGATAGCTTTCGGCATCTGTTTTAATTTTTTGAAGGACAGCCGCTGAAATTTCTTCTGGTGTAAAATCCTTACCTACTGCTGGAATTTCAATCACCGCTAATCCTTTCTTGTTCTTTTTGACTTTGTAAGTAACTTTAGAAGCCTCTTCACTTACTTCATCATATTTGTGACCCATGAATCGCTTCACAGATGAGATTGTGTTTTGGTGGTTAGTTACAGCACTTCTTTTGGCTGAAATCCCAACAATTCTTTCTCCATCTTTTTTCCAAGAAACTACGGAAGGAATAGTTCTGTTTCCTTCAGACGACGAAATCACTTTGGCTTCCCCAGCCTCCATGATAGCCACGCACGAATTGGTCGTGCCGAGGTCAATACCGATTATGTATTCTTTTGCCATAATAATACTATACAAGTTTTTTCCAGAAAAAATTTAATTTTTTGCATATCTAAATGAATTGCACTTAAATCACTTGAGTCTATTGATATCAAGTGTAATTTACATTTTTTTCCAGTTTTCACATTTTGAAAGTATAATAGTCATGAATAATTCGTATAAAGAATACTCAGATGATTTTATCACAAATTATCCTGAGCTTTTCGACAGAGTGATGCTTAAAGTAAATGCTACAATTAAGCTTAGTTTTGAAGCACACAGTGATTCCACTGAAGAAGATTTGGTGAAAATGGTGCGACAACACATTGTAGATGGTGGTGAGATTGTGTGTGAGATGGATTTCACAAATCCTTATGATGAGGATTGGGAGAAATAAAACTATGAAAGAAACAGAAAAAAGAACGGAGGAAAATTCATGAAAAATACATTTTTAATTATAGCAATATTATTTTTTACTTTGGTTGGATGTGGCAATTTGAAGCAATCAAGTTCAAAAACCACTGTCTTACCCACAGGTGTCAAACTTAAAATTGAAAATAAACCCAACAATTCAATAACTGAACCGTATCTTACATTTGCCACGTATTACATACCCGCAGACCAAAAATTTGTTCACTTCAGAAAATATGAGTTTTCTTATGAGGGTCAATTGACAACCAGAATGCGGAGACAGGATGATGCTTATGATGTCTATACAATTGCTTCATGTGGCCCTTCTATAACCATTGTAGAAGAAAAACCTTTTGGAGAAAAATGACACAATCTGAATTTTTATCCCAATTTTATTACCTAAAGACCGTATATAGAAAGAAGAATGAGAACAAATCATGAAAAAATTTCTCGGATTGTATTGGAGAGTTGACAAAAGCAAAAATGAACTTTGGTTCAACTTTGATAAAAGCGGGCATAAAATTAACCATGTCATAGCTTTTCAAGTAGCCCAAGAAGCTGACATTAAAGTTTTCATATTCATTTTAGGAAAATACATGCTCAAAGTGGCTAAGTAAGGACAAAATACAAGAAAGACTTTTTGGAGAAAAATGACACAATCTGAATTTTTAGAAGAAAAACAAAAAAAGAAAAAAAAATTTGAGAAACTTTTTTTAGAGCAATTTAATTCTGAATTGGCAGAATACTCCAGAACAGCATGCCCTAGAATTTATGTGGACACAAGTTATTATTTTAGTAAAAAAGAAGCACTCGCAATTATTGCCTCTGAGCATCCTGATTTAAAATTAAGATTGCGATTTTATCGCCAAGTTGATAACATATACACACGGCATAGTTTACAGTATATGTTCACTCCTAAAAGAAAATACACAATCTTCGGGCGTGAGGTTTGGATTTAAGGCAAAATACGCATGATTGTTTTTGCTTTTATTTTAGCTGTGTTTTTTTTAACCAGTCTTTTTCTTGTAATCGAATTTGAGCCAGAAATAATGCAACAAATGGATTAGTGTTTTCGTATATTTTTTTATGAACAAAGAGGAAAATATTAGAGATTTTTCCAGTTTTCACAATCTGAGCGTATAATAGATATGAAAGTAATAGGTTATTGTAAAACAATCAGCGGAGAAAATATCGAAATTTATGATGTGCACTTTTGTTATCCTAATGACAGATTTGCTACATATTGGGTGGCAGTGCTTCAAAAATACCATCCATTTGATAATGTTAATGGTTTTTTAATTGATGGAAAAAGATTGTGTTTTAGAGATTCTAAGAATAATTTTGATGATATTGATATGCTTACAAATGGATTGGAATGGCTTCAAAAATTAAGAAACATTTCGGGCTAAAACAACGTAGAGTAATTATGAGTAATTTACTTGAGCATGCAAAATCAGAACTAGAATTCGCTGGATATTTCAATGGCAGTGAGATTAACAAGGCTATGGCAGAAGATATTCTACAGCTTATTGAGGTATTTTCAGAGCAAGGTCATTCAGGTTTTTCAGCCTCACATGCCTTATCTATTTTTAAGTTGCTGGCAGATTTCAAACCTATCTCTCCACTCACTGGAAATGATGATGAATGGACAGAAGTGGTTGATGGTGTTTTTCAAAACAAGCGTTATTCAGGTTTATTCAAGCAAGCAGATAGATTTGATGGTAAGGCTTACGATATTAATGGAAAGATTTTTCGTGACCCAGACGGCTCTACATGGACAAGCTCAGATAGTTTTGTCGCGGTAGATTTCCCTTACGTTCCAAAATCTGAGATTGTAGATAGAATGCAAGAGGAAGATGAAAAATGAGCTGGTTTAGTAATGTAGTTTCTGCACCATTACGTGCTGTGGCAGTAATAGTTGACGCTGTAGATAGCGAAGATATTTTAGGCATTGCTCAAGCCGCTGAAAACGCGGCAGATAAAGTTAAATCTGCAATTGAATATATCGAGGGTGAATAATAATCAGTAAACTTGAAACCAAAACAATACTTTGTGCCGCATTTCCTGGTACTGGTAAAACATTCATCTGTAAACACACAAAACTGAAAGCCACTGAAGTGGAATTTTGGCAATATGAAAGCCAAACACAATACATCCAAGATGTTAAAGCATTGATGAGTGAAGTAGATTTTGTATTCCTATCCACTGAAGTAGAGGGTTTACAGCTTTTGCACAATGAGGGTCTTGAAATTTTTCTCGTTTATCCTCAAAAGAATTTGAGGAATGAATATTTAGATAGGTATATCGAAAGAGACAACCCATATGATTTTATAGGCACGATGATGAAATTTTGGGATACTACTATCGAAAAACTTCAAGAGCAAAAGTATTGTAAACATTTCGTTTTAGAAAAAAATCAATATTTAAATGATGTTCTTCATTTATTCAGTAAACCTTTCACACAATTTGAGCGTATAAAATAATATGCATTTGTGGTTCACTGCTTATAATCCCAAAACAAAAGAAGCATGCAATGTGTTTGTGGTTGGAAGTGCAATAGATGGTGTGTACGAGGAAGATTTGTTGAGAGCTTTTTTGACAAAAAACGTTGAGCAAGATTTAGTGCTTAGCAATAGTGACGAGCTTTTAGACCGTGTATACGATGAAGGTGGGGTTCATCTAAACAGACTATCAATAACTGAAAAAGAAAAATATATCAAATCTGTATACAGTAATTAATGTTAACAATTTCGTGGCGAGGAGGTGATTGTGCCACGTTTGTGCCAGGGTGAAAAATCCCTGGCTTTTTTTGAAACTTTTCATCTCTTTGATTCGTATATATACGTATGCTTACTGCAATAATGGCGAGCATACTGTTATGTAGCCAAAAATCGGTAGGACAAGGCAAACCGCCTGTTCAAAAAGCCAAAACTAGCAAGGTATCAAAACCTGCTAAATCAAACAAACAATACGAAGCAAACTTCTTAGTCACTGCTTATTCTACTCATCCTAGTGAAAATGGTGGTTATCGAATCACCTCTACTGGAAAAAAATTGGGTAAAGGTATTGTTGCTGTTGACCCTAAAGTAATCCCAATGGGGAGTAAAATCCACATTCCAGGTTATGGTTGGGGTGTTGCCGCTGATGTAGGCGGAGCCATCAAGGGTAGACACATTGACGTGTGTTTATCCTCACGCGGTAGTGTAGGAAGATGGGGGCGAAAAAAGCTCACTATCACGGTAATTCCAAAAACCAAAAAAACCAAAACTACCAAATAATAATCGGGCGGGAAACCGCCCATTTTTCTTTTATAATTAGTTTATGTTTGCCGAGTTTCCCAAAAATCAAACCTGTGACATCATTTTTTTAACAAACACCGCGAATGATGATGTTTTTCACATGACTAACACAGCTATACAAAGTCTGTATGCATCTGAAGAAAATAACAATTTTCGAGTGATTTTAGTGGAATCTGGCAATCAATCTTACAAATATAATGTCAATGTCACTGTGCCATACGAAGGTGATTTTAGTTATAACAAAGCTTTAAATATGGCATTTGAACACATTGAATCAGATTGTGTGGGTGTGTTTAACAATGATGTAATTTTCACTGAAAACTGGTTCAGCTATATGAGTTATTACATGGATGTTTTTGAACTTGATTCTGCTTCGCCTTGGTGTCCTATACCTCAAGTGGGGCCAAATCCTCAAGCACAGCAAAGGATTCTGAATTATCCAGACCATTCTGCTGTTGTGGGATATGAAGTGTTGACAATTTTTGCTGGATGGGGCTGGTTAATGAAACGCTCCGTTCTTGAAAAACTTATACCACAACCTGAAGACCTTACATTCTGGTTTGTTGATAATCACATGAGTATGCAATTGCAAACTATGGGCTTCAAACATGCCACAGTGACGGCAAGTAAAGTTTATCATTTAGGGCAGAAATCTTATGCTCACATTTCGCCAGAAAAAATCTATGCTATGACACACGGCCTTCAAGAGAAGTTTGTGTCTAAATGGATGAATTAATTTTCCAGGTTTCACACATTTAAGCGTATAATAATTAGTTATGAGTATTTTTAAGAAAGCCGAAGAAAAAAAACTTTTAACGTGTCTTGAAGCATATCAACAAGCATTTGGAGGAGTGCCTGACGATGCTAGATGTTTTTTACGCCTTGAGGAAAATTCATTTTGGGGAGGAACTAAACCATTTGCTAATATAGTAACAAAAAAAGGGCATTTTTTCTGGGATTATGATAAATGGGTTCCCGTATCAAAATTGGGTACATCAACCTATAAAATGACTGGCGAGAAATATCCCAAATATGGACCTCATTTACAATCTTTTTGCAATAACAAACCTGCCCACTGGGCAGGTGAACTTGAAAGAGCCCCCCAAATTGATAGACTTTTAGAAAAAACCGAAAAGGGTATTTCTAAGAAGAGCGATTACTTAAAATTATTTGACGGCGAAGATTATTAATTTAACACGCTTAGATTTTTCCATATTTCACAATCTGAGCGTATATTAAATTATGTACATTCAAACCATAATAAACAATCTGCCAAATATTGAAAACAAAAGATTTTCATCTATCAGAGATAAAGGAAGTATTGGCAAACAAGTGGAGATTGCTTTAGGTTTATCCAATTCACAAACATTGAAAGATTGTGTGGATGGTGAAATTAAAACGCTCACTACAAAGCCTGGTCGAAATGGTGTAGCATTGAAAGATGCTCCAGCAATCACTCAGGTTCCACACACTTTAGATGATATTGTAAACGGTAAAGATTTTTATTCCACCAAGCTTTTCGAGAAAATGAAAAGGGTGTTGTTTATTTTTCTTCATCAAGAAACAAAACACAAAACATCTGATAAATCTTACACACATTATGGTTTTTTAGATTTTCAGGACAAACAACATTCAGATTGGTTAAAGTTGCTTGAGCAAGATTACGAGCATATTTCAAATGAAATCAATAATATCCTCACAAATAATCTAAAATTTCACACAATAAATGGCCCGAACAAAATCATACAAATAAGAACAAAAGATTCTCTAGTGAACAATAGTTACAATCCAATCAAATACAAAGGTAAAGTTTATTCAAATAAAAACTATGCCTGGTATTTTAAAAAGAACATCATAAAAGAATTGTTTTTGAAATAATTTCCAGATTTCACAATCTGAGCGTATTATAGATATGAAAAAATTACTTGCTACACTTTATGATATTATGTTTCTTTCTGGCAGAAGCGAAAGATATAATTTCAGATTGTATAAAAGAGCTTTTGTACATTACTGGCAAAGACTTACAAGGGGCTGGGATGATTCAGATACCTACAATCTAGATGCACGTATTTCTGAATTCATAATTCCTAGACTCAAAAGATTCAAAGAACTAAATAGAGGAGCTTACCCAGGAGAATTTTCCACTCCAGAAGAGTGGGATGTCATTTTGGATAAAATGATTAAAGCTTTTGAATTACATTTAGTTGACTCTGCAAATTGGCATTTGTCCCCTGAGGAAACTGAAGGCATGGAATTATTCGTTAAGTATTACAGAGACTTGTGGTGGTAGTCATGGCTGAAATGTACTGTACAGGGACGTTTTCCGTCCCTCTTCTGTACATTTCAGCCATGAAGATTGTGTTTTTTCCAGTTTTCACAATCTGAGAGTATAATGTGTATGAGTAAGATTCGATTAATTGGAGATGTGCATGGCAATCATGATGTGATTAACGATATCTTACAATCTTGTCATTATTATGATTTGAATCTGCAACTTGGTGACTTTGGTGCTGGATTTGGTGCGGAAGCATATTTACCATTGATATCACCTGATTCCTTTAAAGTATTGCATGGCAATTATGACAATCCCACCTTGCTCGCTGATTTCCCACATAACTTGGGTAGATTTGGTGTATTTGATTTGGGTGATAAGAAAATCTTTTTTGTTGCAGGAGCTTGGTCTATTGATGTGGTTCTCCGCACACCAAATGTTAATTGGTGGGATAATGAGCAATTGTCATACAAAGAAGCTGATGATTGTCTTTCCTTGTGGGAAAATGTTTGCAAGGACATAGATTTAGTAATTTCGCACGATGGCCCAGATATTTTCACAAAGCTAATCAAGAAAGCATTGCCAACCAAAACATTCACTTCAACCTTACTTGGTGAATTATACACCATTCATCAACCTCCTGTTTGGAGAATTGGCCATTGGCACAGGTCTATACAAGCACAAATTGGTAACACTCATTTCAAATGTTTGAATATAAATGAAGAAGAAATACTGGAGTGGTAACATTTTTTCCAGTTTTCACAATCTGAGAGTATAATGTGTATGAGTAAGATTTATTTAACTAAAGGACTTCCAGCTTCTGGTAAAACAACTTGGGCAGAAGATGCTGTGCTTATATCAGATGGCACTATCATAAACATCAACAAAGATGATTTACGAGAAATGTTGCATGTTAATAAAAGCACTAAATATAGAGAATCTTTTGTTATTTCAGCACAAGAAACTCTCACTAAATTAGCCTTTGAAAAAGGTCATGATGTTATTTGGTCTGACACAAACTTGAATCCAATACATGAAAAAAGAGCTAGAGCTTTATCAGATTGTGTGGAGATTGTAGATTTCACACATGTTTCTGTGAATGAATGCATTTCAAGAGACAGAAATCGAGCGAAATCTGTGGGTGAAAAAGCAATCAGAGAACAATACAACAAATGGCTAAGAAAAGCTCCTGTGCTTCTTGAGCAAGATGAAACAAAGCCTAAGGCAATCATTGTGGATTTGGATGGCACTCTTGCTCATATGAGCGGCAGGTCACCATTTGAATGGCATAGAGTGGGAGAAGATTCATGTGATGAAACTGTGGCTGAAATTGTAAGATTGCACAACGATGCTGGTTACAAAATATTAGTTGTCTCAGGAAGGGATTCTGTTTGCAAAGACATTTCAGAAAAATGGCTTGATGACAACAATATTCCTAATGATTTTATTTTTATGAGACCAGAGGGTGACTCAAGAAAAGATTCTATCATAAAATTGGAGCTTTTCAACAATTACATTCGTGGAAATTGGAATGTTAAGTTCGTGCTAGATGACCGACGACAAGTGGTTGACGTATGGCGTGAGATTGGGTTGAAGTGCTTGCAGGTGGCAGAGGGTGATTTTTGAGATTGAAATAGGGGATTTATCCCCTATTTCGTTATTTCTTCTTTCTTAATTCCTTAATTGCTTTATCGTATTTTTCGGCTTGCTCTTTGGTGAGAATCTTTTTCAAATCTGCTTGATATTTTTCAATTAAGCCTTTCATTGCTTCTCGCATTTTTTCTTTATCTTCTTTTTCTCTCAAATCCTTCAGCTTGTCCGCTGTAGCTTTCTTCAAATCTCCAATCTTCTTTCTTTGGTCTTCGTTTAGCTTTAAATCATCTAAGATTTTTGCATCCATATCAAGAGGATTTCTCCTTTGTCCTCTTTGTCCTTGAGCAGGTGGCTCTTTTCGCTCCCCTTGTTTTCGAGGGCCAGCATCTTGGGCAAAAGCACAGCTTGCAATTGCAAAAATCGAGATTAGTGTAATAAGGTTTTTCATTTTTTTCTCCTATAAAGCTTTGTAGCTTATCTACTTTATACGGCACACAATCTTGAATTACATGCCACACAATCTAAAAATAGGCCAAAAGAAGCAGTATTCAAATACAAATCAAATATTTCGCCCGATTTTTCACATTTTAAAGTTCATCTTTAAATAAACAAAGTATAATTAATTATGAGATTGTGTTTTCTATTAATTCTTCTTTTTTCATCTTTGTCACAAGCACAAAACATAGATGAAGTCAAAATAGATAAAACAAAGACTATGTATGTTAATTTTTTAAATGCAAACATAGATACAGTGATAAATCATTTCATGAAAGAAACCAAAATCACAATTATCAAAGACCCCAAGATAAATACAAATCTGTCAATTTTTAGCCCAAACAAATTAAAACTAGACGAGGCATTTAATCTTTTATTTGCATCCTTCAAACTTGCTAAAATCGAGCCAAGTATTGTGGATGGATTTATCATTCTCAAACAATCTGATAATAAACCAAAAACTAATTTCTCTGATTTTAAGTTTCCTGAAACACCTAATCTAAAATCTTATTCATTAAAATATGCAAATGCCACATCTGTTGCAAATGTTTTGAACAATCTTTTTATTCAACAGCAAACTAATCCATTTGTCATGCCAGATTTATTTAAGGCTTCTGCTGATGATTATTCAAACTCTGTTATCATTAATACGACAAATAGTAAGCATGAGCAAGTAAAGATGATTTTAGCACAATTAGACATAGACAAAAATCCTCCGCTAAAGACAAATGTATATTCTCTCAAATATGCTTCAAGCAATGAGATAATTCCAATAGTACAAAATGTGCTTGCCAATCTAAACAAAACTGGACAATTTAATGTGCAAAGCGACATTCGCACTAATTCATTGGTTGTTTCTTGTAAAGAAGAGCAAGTGGAAGATATAAAGAAGATTGTGTTGTTTTTAGACCAAAAAGTGGAAATGATTGATAAAACCTTTTTAGTGATGCTTCAAAATGCTAAGCCTGAGAACATCACACAAATCTTGCAACAAATCTTTGGAAGATAGCGTATACATACTTGTGCAATAACATATTGCAGAGGATAAAAATATGAATTTTTCAAAAAAAGAAATTAAAAAAATTGCAGAAGAAATTACAAATATTGGTTTTGTAGTTGGTTTAAGTTTGCGTGAAATAAAACCAGAAAAAATCATAACTATTTCAGATGATGGGCAACATAAAAAGAAATATACAAAATGGGGCGAGTTACTATTGCCTGGAAATTTTGATGAATCTAGTGCATTTTTCTATGAAGAAGCATCTGAGCCTTACATGAAAAAATTTCCTGATTTTAAGTTTAATTTAGACTATGCTAGTAAACTTTCTGATACTTTAATCGAAGCAGATGCCTTTAGTTATTATTGCTATAGAACAAAAAAAACTTATCAAATTAACAAAAATTTTCTTTCATACTCTTTTATCGGTTACGGGCGAGGTGCGGCGGTTGAACTCTGGGACGGTGATGATGAGTTAGAAAAAAGTCGTGTCCCAAATGACATTGTTAGATATTTAGAAGAAACTCAAATTATTTTGAATGAATGTTTAGGTTTAAAAATTCACCCATCCATATACTGTTTTCATTATTAAAAACATAGGCATGGTAAATTATGACACTTGAAATTAAAAACATCACTTCTGGGTACAGATATTGCACTATGCAATCTAGCATTGTCCCTCAGATTGGGTCTATAGTAAATATAGATGGTTATTTTCCAGCAAGTGTAAAAACAATCTTGAAGGTGGAAGATGTGGTTTACAATCTGTTTCCTTCAACCGATGAGATTTTGTGTGAGGTGTTGGTGAAGCAACACATCGGTAAAGTAATTGAGCCTGAGCGAGATGATTCTTTACGACCCCTGATGAAATAATTTTCCAGTTTTCACAATCTGAGCGTATAATGAGTATCATGTTAGAAGAATTAAGAAAATTGGAATCAGAAGGTTATCTGCGGTCTGTAAGACACAGAGAATTTCCTTTGTCTGTTTTCAACTACACTCCTAAAACACAATACGAAAGGGCTTTTGGTGATTATCCTATTCTCAGATTGTGTAGAGGGATTGTTCTTGATGACGAAGGCAAAGTATGGGCTAGCCCATTTCCAAAGTTCTTCAATTACGAAGAGCATGATGTATCCGAGCTTCCTCATGGTCAGAAAATAGAAATTACACAAAAGATGGATGGCTCTTTGCTCATTGTATTCAGATACGAAGACAAAGTAGTTTATTCAACTAGAGGAAGTTTTTATTCTGACCAAGCTATCGCTGGTGGGCAATTGTTCCGCGAGCTTTACGAGGAAGATTGGGTACAAGATGGATTAACTTATCTTTTCGAGTATGTTGGGCCTGATAATAGAATTGTTGTGAATTATGAATATGATGATTTGATTCATCTAGGTTTAATCAACACACAATCTGGCTCAGATTTACCAAGAGATGAAAGATTCACTTGTGTTTCTACATACGATGTAGAAGGTGGTTTATTTGGACACAATTTGTATTCAAAATTAAAATCGCTTAATACATCAAATGAAGAAGGCTTTGTAATTCGTGCAATTTCAGATGGAGATTTACCAGATTGGAGATGCAAAATCAAGTTTGACGATTACTGCAAATTGCATAAAATTGTCACAGGTGTGAGCAACAAAACTATCTGGGAAAATCTTCGAAGTAATACATCATTTGATGACATTCTCGAAATTACTCCAGATGAATTCAATGATTGGCTTAGAGTTACAAAGAAAAACTTTGAAACTGAATATGAGTTAATATTAGCACAAGCTAAGATGGCTTATAATGAAGTGAAAGATTTGGAAACAAGAAAAGACCAAGCAATTAAATTGCTTGCAAATCACAAAGATATATCTCATATTGTTTTCAAAATGTTGAATGAGCATGAATATTCTAGCGAAATCTGGGATATGCTCAAACCAACAAAGTTTGTTCAGCCTTTTTCGAGTAAAGGAGAGGAATAATCGGGCGAATTATTACGTAATTTACGTATAATAAATCGTAAGGTTAAAATCTTGCTGGTGGACTGCGGTCAGAGAAATCTGACTCCCTCACACAATCTCACTTTTGTGTTGAAATAATTAAGTGAGTGGAGCCTTTGAAACATTGGCAATGCTAACCCTCGGCATTTTCAAACAAAGAGGGAAAAGGAAATAAAAATGCAATTCGCGTGTTGTTTAGGTTTCGTTATTGTGATAATTATGCACATTTTGGATGCATGCTGGAAGATTAACGAAGAAAATAAAAATAAATGATTTTTCCAGATTTCACAATCTAAGAGTATACTAGATATGACATTCAAAGAAAAATCATTAAAATTCATTGAGCATTATCAAAAGGAACTTTCTCCAAGAAAGCCAGCTTATTGTAAATGCAAATATTCGCCATCTTGCTCTGAATACGCAAGACAAGCAATTGAAAAGCATGGTGCTTACAAAGGCTGGGCTTTAAGTATTTGGAGATTACTTAGATGTAATCCATTTTCAAAAGGTGGCAATGACCCTGTTAAATAAGGAGGTGGAAAAATGCAGTGTGGACTTGGTTGTTGTTTAATAATTGCGATTGTTCTTTTGTTTGCTCCTAAAGACTAACTTTTAAAAATCGGGCAAAAATCGCCCGATTTTTTATTTAACAATGAAAAACTAAAATGAAAACCGTATATACAAGTATGGACAATCTAGAAAAGATTGAAAAACTACAGAGTGAATTTCAAAGATTAATATCTTTGGAAAGATATGACGAAGCACAAATGGTTAAGACACAAATTGAATTAGAAAAAGAATTCTCTGACGAGAGTACAAGCAAGCGATGAAAAAGCAATATGTTTTTTTAAACGAGAAAGTGCTTAAATGGAGAGAAGCCTTAGTAATTGATAGTAGCGGCAGTTCTTTAGGTGTGTTGCCAACAAGAAAAGCCCTTGACTTAGCAAAAAACGAAGGTTTAGATTTATTTGCTGTGAACACAAATATTTCACCAATAGTATGCAAGATAGTGGACTATGGTCAAATGAAATATGAAGAGCAGAAGCGAGAGCGAGCAAATCATAAATCTAAACAAGATACTAAAGAAATAAAAGTATCTCCAAGAATACAAAAGAACGATATTGATACTTTTGTCAAACGAGCTAAAAAGTTTTTAGAGCATGGCGACAAAGTTAAAGTTACTTGCGTATTTAGAAACAGAGAGCTTGAGCATTCTGAGTTAGGATTAGAAAAAATTAAGATTGTGTTGAATGAGCTAAGTGATTATTGCACTTATGAAGGACAGCCAATACTACAAGGTAAAATAATGTCCATTATAGTGAGTCCTAAGAAATGAAATACAAATCTGAAATTCTCATATTTATTTTAATTCTAATTTACATTCTGCTAGTTGCTGTGGCGATAGACAATTTTAAACGTTACAGCAAAGCAAAGACCGTTTTTTCCAGTTTTTACAAAACGGGAGTATAATGAAACATGATTGAAAAACTAACACAAAAACAAATTGACAGCTTCCCTTATTACAGAAAGAAATGGCTGGAAATCGGCAAACGGACTGGTAGGTCAAACGTTGATAAGGCAAGGCCTCTTATCAATAAAATCTTCCAACAAAAGAATCGTGATGCCCCTAAGCACTTCTTTCATTACGAAAATCCAGTGGATATGTTAAGCGGAAGGGCAATTATGCACAAGCTTAATAGCTTCGACCGTGACATGAAAATTGACGAAAACTTGGTCATTGATGCTGAGCTTGAAAGAATTTTCAATTCTACTTATGACCAGTTCAGCAAGCAGTTTGACCTCAAAAGCTTCTGTGGATTAGAGTGGAGTGATGAGGTAAAGAAGAAAATGCTTTATCACTGTGCAGAATCGTTTGGTAAAAACGGCCTGAGAGAAGAAAGAAGTAAATTGCAAAATGATGTGCTTTATGGCAATCACGAAGCACACAACCTTGCCTACTATGAGTTCTGGCACGAATGGTTCAATTTTGATTTTCTTGAGCCAATGACACCGTTTTACGAGTTAGCTCAGCATCTTGGTTGGTGGTGTGCCGAAGTGGACAATGTTTACACATCAGATAGACCAGAGCAGCTTGTTTTCGATAGCGACAATCAGCTTCACAATGAAAGTGGACCAGCATTGGTTCTGTACGGAAATAGAGAAATCTATTGTCTTAACGGCTACACTGTTCCAAAGAACGCAGTAATGTCTCCAGAAACACTTACGCTGAAGCAAATTAAAGAAGGCTCAGATGCTGAAACAAGACGTATTCTGCGTGAAATTTACGGAGAAGAAAGATACTTCGAAGACAGTAAGCCAGAAATTATTGACCAAGATTTCACTATTGTGGATTACACTAAGCAAGAAGCAATGCCAAGAATGTTGGTAAAAACTGATGAAGGAGATGTTTACCTAATCGGTACAGACGGCTCTACAAACAGAACTTACTACATGCCAATTGCAAATCTTCAACAAGCAGAAAGAGTGCTGGGAGAAATTAACACTTGCAAGAAGGCCCACCAATTAATTTGTGGTATTCCTGAAGCAAATATCATCTCGCAGAGCTAAAAAAACGTATAACTAATAAGGAGAAATAAAATGACTAAAACAAAACAAGTAAATCAGATTTCACTATCTGATATTCATCAATTCGCTAAAGAGGCTAAGAACGATGTCCGCGTAATCGACAAAATCGAAGTGGGACAAGCTGTAAGGCAAGGTGACGTTTACGTTTCCAAAATTGCAGATTTTGACAAAACAGACTATGAAATCAGCAATGATTTCAAACTTGCTCCAGGGAACACACCTGGCTCAAGACACTATGTTGACACTTCGGTTAAAGTTTGGAAGAGGAAAAATTCCAACTCTGATTTAGTGGCAAAGAACGCAGTGGGTTGTATTTGCTACGGGCCTGTAATTGAAGCTGAAAAAAGCTTCAAGGTTACTCACCCTGAGCATGCAGATTTCTATATGCCAGCTGGAGTATATCAGATAAGCTACCAAGTAGACCCAGTGCAAATGAGGAGAGTATTAGACTAATATTTTTCTTGTGAAGTTCGTTCAGGAGGCAAGAAATTGCCTCCTTTTTTTTCCAGTTTTCACAATCTGAGCGTATAATAATTATGAACAACTTTGAAGAACTAACAGATTTTTTAGATAAATACAAGGTAGAATATACAATCCATTTAGATTGCGTGGAAGTGAAGGGTGATTTGTATCTTCAACACAAAAATCTCAAATCTCTTCCAGAGTCTTTCGGCAATCTGAAGATTGGTGGTAGTTTGTGGCTTGGTGTCAACAAGCTCACATCTTTGCCAGAGTCATTTGGTAATCTGAAGATTGGTGGTTGGTTGGGTCTTGAATATAACAATCTCACATCTCTTCCAGAGTCGTTTGGTAATCTGAAGATTGGTGATACTTTGTGGCTTGAGCATAACAAGCTCACATCTTTGCCAGAGTCATTTGGTAACTTGAAAATTAGTGGTAGTTTAAGTCTTAGTAGAAACAAACTTACATCTCTTCCAGAGTCTTTCGGTAATCTGAAGATTGGTGGTGATTTGCGTCTTAGTTACAACGAGCTCACATCTCTTCCAGAATCTTTCGGCAATCTGAAAATTAGAAGCGGTTTGATGTTGTATCACAACAATCTTACATCTCTTCCAGAGTCTTTCGGCAATCTGAAGATTGGTGGTAATTTGTGGCTTGGTCACAACAATCTCACATCTTTGCCAGAATCTTTTGGAAATCTGAAGATTGGTGACAGTTTGTATCTTGGTAACAACAATCTTACATCTCTTCCAGAGTCATTTGGCAATCTGAAGATTGGTCGTAATTTGTCTCTTGATAACAGCAAGCTCACATCTCTACCTGACTCATTTGGTAATCTGAAAATTGGTGGTGATTTGTGGCTTTTTAGAACCGAGCTCACACCTCTTCCAACCATTTCTTCAATGAATCAAACAATTGAAAAAGATTGGTGTTACATTGATGGAATAGTTCGTGAGATTGTGTCAAAGAAGAAACTAAAAGATTTATCTGTCATCAAAACTCATTTTGATTACATCGTGGGAGCCAAAGATACTTGGGCTCACGGCAAAACAATCGAAGAAGCTATTCAAGATTATAATTTCAAACTAATGAAAGCTAATCTTAAAGATTTAGATATTGACAAACCAATGTCTCATGAAGAAGCAATTAATGTATATAGAACAATCACAAGAGCTTGTCGAGAGGGAATCAGGCAATGGATGTCTGGAAAAACTTTTCCAGAGCAAATCACAATCAGAGAAATAATCAATCTCACACAATCTGCTTATGGCGGAGATAAATTCAAACAATTCTTCAACCAATAATTTGCCTCGATTTTTCCAGTTTTCACAATCTGAGCGTATAATAGATATGAAAGTAATTTTTAAGCAAAATGAAAACGGCCTCATGTGTCTCTTTGACACTCGTTCTGAAAAGTTCTTTCCACAAAAAGTGGTGGGATGTTGTGTTAGAGATGTAGAGTCTCCAAACGCAAAAGACCTTTTAGAATTAGCTAATCAAATCGCACGAAAACCGTTCAAGAACATCTTAGAATTGGCACAGAGCATGGTTTATCAAGACAATGGCTACTTGGAGTGTTTATTTGCTAAAGCCTACGTAGAATTGAATCCAGACCTAAAAGAAAAGGTATTGGAAAAACTGAACAAACCTAAAGTAAATAAGAAAATGGAAATAAAAGGCAAAAGAGGTAGAAAACCAAAACAATCTGTGAGCGTGGAAACTAAAAAACGTGGCAGACCAAAAAAAATGGCTAGCTAATTATGATGTTTACAAATACAAAACCCACAAGTTTCGATTATGACTTTAGTGCTCACCTATTTCATCATGTGGGGTCTAACATATATTGTAGTTTCGGACGAGATTATTTATTCTCTGTCAAACTTATTTTACATAAAGCAATAAAACGATGATAAAAAAGATATTAAATTCATTTAAAAGAAAAAATCAACTTACAATCTCTGAAAGTGTAAAAAACACAATTTGGGGTGAGCCAAGTAAAAAATGTTTTTCTAAAATATATCATTTATCAGAGGTGAAGGTATTATCTGAATGCTATAAAAATATTTTGTATTGTTCTTCTGATGTTAACATAATCATGCACAAAATACGAAATGATTTCTATTACATACAAAAAATAAAAAAATGAAATTCACCAACACAGATAATGTTGAACAGCAAAGTTTTTTTAAAATATTTCACTTGTTATACAGCCAAATGCTTAATCAAATGAAAACGAAAAAAATGGTTGTTTATAAGAATGTACGCGAGCAGGTGGGCGATATAATTGCTCCAATCCAAGAAGCAATCTATCAGGATATAGACAAATGAACTTCACTAATACAGATTGTGTGGAAAAATGGGCAAGAAAGGATTATTGGCTGGTGCGTGAGCTTACGTATAAGATTGACAAAGGGAAAGTGGTTAGTCAGGTAAAATGGCCAGTGAATGAACAAATTAATTGAATTCAAACCAAAATCTTACAGGAGTTTTACAAGTGACGTTCGCTAATACAGATTGTGCGATGGAAGATATATATTGGCACTTTGATTGCCAACTGTGGAACCAAGTGGATTACCAAGTGTGGAACCAAGTGGATTACCAAATAAATTGGAAAGTGTATGACCATCACAAGCCTATAAAAATCAAAATCTCACAGGAGATAAACAAATGACATTTTTCGCCCGAATATCTTCATTCAATTTTCCAGATTTCACAAAACAATCGTATAATATATATGACATTCACTAATACAGATTGTGTGGGGAAAGTGGTTAGCTGTGACTTGGATTCGCCGGTGCATCGGCAAGTGTATTTGCAAGTGTCGCGGAATTTTCACCATCCAATTAAATACAAAATTGACCAGGAAATAAGAAAATGACATTCACTAATACAGATTGTATAAAAGACATTGTTCCCAAGGGTTCGGGGATTGCACATCTTTCAGTGTGCATTGAGGTAAAATGGGAGGTGAGTGGACAAGTGTTACCAATCAAAAACAAAATCTCACAGGAGATAGACAAATGACATTTACTAATACAGATGGTGTAAAGAGTTGTATATGGTATCAAGTGGATGACTAAGTGTATTACCAATTAACTGACCAAGTGTTTCACCAAATCAAACCCATCACCGTCAAAGTCCATCAGGACATCAAAAAATGACTTTTTTCGCCCGATTCTTTTCATTCAATTTTCCAGCTTTCACAAAACAATCGTATAATAGATATGACATTCACTAATACAATAAGTGCGGGGGAAAATTGGCAATGGGATATATTGAGAGCTGAGGCTAAATGGCCAGTTAAGAAGCAAGTTAATGAGCAAGTGGAAAACCAAGTGTATGACCAAGTGCATGACCAAGTGCTTTACCAACTGTGGAACCTAATCATTCAAATCCGATTCAAAATCCACCATGAAATAAGAAAATGACATTCACTAATACAGATAGTGTGAAGAATTGTATTGTATCTTGGTTGGATAAAGACCAAACCGATGATGCTGTGGATGACGAAGTGGAATGGAAAGTGCATGGCCAAATAAAACCTATCAAAACCAAAATCAAACAGGAAATATACAAATGAATTTCACTAATACAGATAGTCAGCATATGGGCGAGCCTCAAGCAAACGGTCCTATGTGGTTTAATATTGTGTATCGTCGCTTGATTGATGAGGGGCAAGTGTACATGCAACTGTACGAACAAGTAAAAGTGCCAGTGCGTGTTCATGCACTTGTACAAGTAAAAGTGCCAGTGGATGACCAAATAAAACCTATCAAAACCAAAATCAAACAGGAAATATACAAATGAATTTCACTAATACAAAAAGTTTGAGGAAAGATATATATTGGTACTTTCATAGCCAAGTGTGGAACCAAGTGCATGACCAAGTGTGGAACCAAGTGTGGAACCAAGTGAATGACCAAGTGTGGAACGAAGTTGTGTGGAATCTGCGAGACCAATCAAATAGGAAATTGTATGTCTAAATCAAACCTATCAAAACCAAAATCCATCAGGACATCAACAAATGACATTTTTCGCCCGAATATCTTCATTCAATTTTCCAGCTTTCACAAAACAATCATATAATAATTATGAATTTCACTAATACAGATAGTGTGAAGAATTGTATATGGTATCAAATGGATGACCAAGTGTATAACCCAATGGATGACCAAGTGTTTGACCAAATTAGTCCAATTAAATACAAAATTGACTAGTACTTAAACAAATGACATTCACTAATGCAGATTGTGTAGGGAGAGTGGTGAGCTGTGAGTTGGATTCGTAGGTGGAAGGACAGATGTATCATTGGGAGTGGTGGCAAGTACATAATTATTTCTTTTCATTCACATTTGCTAAAAAAGAAATAGTAGTGTATTATATCAAAAAAACTTTTTTATAGATATTTTCATAGCATTTTTTCAAAACATTTCGAGGGACATTTCTCTAAAAAATGTTTTCTTTTTAATGCGGAATAAAACACTTTTACATCACCTTTTTTGTATTGAACACCAGACCAAAAACAATCTCTCACGCAAACAAGTTTATAAGCTTTTCTATTCATTTCTTGGTATTGGAATTAACATGGGAAAGCACTTTTTCGAGGCGATTAAGTAAATCTTAAAGGTAAAGATAAAGACAAAAAAGATTCCACTGATACAGCGGGATAAATCAAGATGTGCCACCTTCAAATTGTGTGTCATTATCAGATTGTGAATGTGTAAGAATCAAGAGATTTTTTTTTACTCTATGAAGCTTTATGATGATTTTGTTGTCAAATCGTTTTTCGAGTGAATAAGATTTTGTCTTTATCAATCGAAATAATCCTTGATATTATCTTCTATTTTTCTCTCCTTTTTTCCTCAGTAATTTGAAGTTTTTTTGAAGTTTTTTTCATCAAAAATCAATGGAAATAAAGGGGGAATTTAGTGGAGTAAAAGTGGATAAAAAGTGGGCAAAATTGCAATTTTCGAGGAAATAGTAAGATTGTTTTTTGAGATTGTTGTGAGATTGTGTGTTTTGGTTTCTCAGATTATGTGAGATTGTGTGAGATTGTGTGAGATTGTTTTCTCAGATTATGTGAGATTGTGTGAGATTGTGTGAGATTGTGTGTTTTGGTTTCTCAGATTATGTGAGATTGTGTGAGATTGTTTTCTCAGATTATGTGAGATTGTGTGTTTTGAGGATTGGAGTTATGAGTATTGATTTTATTCGTAATAAGTGTCCTACTCTTTGATGAAACTAGGACGCTTTTTCGGTATTGTTATTGATAGTGAGATTGTTTTCTCAGATTATGTGAGATTGTTTTCTCAGATTATGTGAGATTGTTTTATCGTCGGCCCCGTCCTTCCACCCCAAACACAATCTGATACACCATCTGACATCAGCCCCCACACCATCTGACATCAGCCCCCACACCATCTGACATCAGCCCCCACACAATCTGAAGCCCGAAAACACATTCGCCTCAGGAATTGAGGCGAATAAACCATCTAATCGCCTCACCGCAGGCACTGCCCACTCAGATTGTGTGTTTATTTTTTAAGCACTAAAAATAATGTGAGTAGAGAAAGTAAAAGCGAAGCTAAACCGACAAACGCACCAAAGATTGTGCCGAATGTATTCCAGAAAGCCATTTTAGTAGTCCAGCCTGTGTTTACCACCACTTTCTTAGCATTTATCTCCACATCATGTTCTTCGCTTTCCATTACTTCCCCTTAGCTTTTCGAGCCTTTATTTATTTATTAAAACCTTTGCAATTTCCTTGCTACCACGTTATCAGTCCAGAATTGTGCTGTCACACCCTCAGGAAGCTCACCATCGTAAGCTAGTCGCTCTAGTGAGATTGTGTGCTTGTCCGTTTTCACGGGCGAGAAATCTTCCTTTCTTAGTTCAGATTGACCTTGTTGATTCAACATATCTATCGCCATTTTGGTAACAAAAGATGTATCATAAGGTGAGCTTCCATTAGGGTGTATTTTCATTTTTTAGTCCTTGTATTTGATGTGGCTGAATAATGTGTTAAACATGTCAGTGTAAAAATCGAGCAATGCTTTTTCTAGTTTTCTCATTTGTAATACCTCCTCACACAATCTTCGTGTTACTTTGAGACACTACGCTGAGCCTTATTATATTATACTGTAAATCAGATTGTGTATCCTGGTATGAAGATTTTCGAGCGGGTTTTTTTGGTGTGAGATTAATTTTTAATTTCTTTTTAATAATAAATTAAAAATTACAAATAAGTGGTGTTTTTTCCTTTTAAGAGAAAGATTTTCGAGCGAAATTTCAGATTGTGTTTTCCAGTTTTCACAATCTGAGCGTATAATATATGTATGACTGTAAATGATTTTATTAGCATGGTGGCATCTAGAGAAAGATGTGTAGTGAAAATGGGAGCTTCATGGTGTGGGCCATGTAAGATTTTAGATAAGGAAATCGAGCTTTTAGAGAGCGAGCATCCAGAAGTGAAGGGAAAGATTTACATTGTGGACATAGAGGAGCATCCTGATTTAGCTGAAGAGCTTAAAATTATGTCAGTTCCTGTATGTGCTTTTATTGGTGATGGCTCTTATACTTTAAGGAAGGGGCTTTTAGCAAGACAAGGGATTTTCGAGTGGGTGAAATAGATTTTTAATTTTTGAATTATTTTTAATAATAATTAAAAAATTAAAGATTAAGATAAAGGATTCCTTTTTAATGACTAATAGTAAAAGTGTAGTAAAAGAAATAGATGTTCCGAGGTATTGGAATTGGCGGTTGGCTTTTGGGGACGACATTCATCAAGTGAAGCTAAAGATGATGTTGTATAAGTTCAAAAACAAAATCTCAGAGGAAATCGGGCGATGAAATTTACTAATACAGATTGTGTGAAGAAAGAGGTAAAGTTCTACTTACATGGCTTTAAGTAATTCCATAAGCAAGTTGAATTGCCTTTAATTTTTAAAACGGATTTGGATTTGTGGGAGTGGGTGGGTGCACAAACTTACAAAATCCGCAACACAATCTCAGAGGAAATCGAGCGATGAATTTTACTAATACAGATTGTAGTGTACCACGTTTAGATGGCTGGGGCATACCAGAATAGTTCTGGGAGAGTGAGGCCGCCGAGGTGTTTTGGCAGGTTTTTCACGTTACTTACCAAAACAAATACAAAATCACAAAAATTAACACAATCTGAAACTTTTTGAGATTGTGTGTCGTATAAATATGTGGAGGTTAATTTCTCTCAAGCAAAGAGAGAAAGTACCTCTACCGCATCATCTACCAGGTTGTAGAAGGAGCTCCGGCTTCCGTCTAATACGCGAGGCCGTGTAAAAGCACAGGTCAAATGGAATCGACACCATCTGCGGATGGAGAAGTGAGGTTCGAACCCTCACGTGCTTGTAAAGGCTGGCAGAAATGCCCAGCCATATAATTACGTAGAGTAGCATGCACTTCTATGTAATAGGGAGGGTGAATAAATCCCCTCCCGATTTAAAGTGAGATTATGTTTGAAGATTTTGAAGATTTAGAGATAGTTGAATCCATTGAATTGGACCAAATAGTTGATGTTTGGGATGATACTATCACATTGAGGTTGCCTGATGGTTTTCCAATTGTGATAAAGGATAAAGAGCTCATGTTCTTATTCGAGCATCCTGAAGCTGTTGCAGAAATTGCACCAGATAATCATGAGCTAATTAACTCTTTAGTTCCTAGTTTATTAAGAATTAGAAATCAAAAGCGACTACTCTATAAAGAGCTCGGTTTTTGCAAAAATTGAGGTTGTGAGAAAATCATGAAAAGTGACATTTTTCCAGTTTTCACGATTTTCGAGTATAATCTCACATGTACAGATTCACAAAGGATTTCGAGCGAGATGGAATCAAGATTGCACCTGGTGTAGTTCTTGACAGAAATCTTGTAATAGAAAAAGATTGTGTGTCAATTTTTGGCTCGGCTATTTTCAAAGATATCCCTTTGAGTATATTAGAGAAATACGAGTCTAAGAAGTACAAAAAACTCCGAACACAATCTGATAAAAAGCTTAAGGTGAAAGAAAATAAAACTTCGTCCGCCGCAAGTGCGAGGATTTCGAGTATGAAAGAATCGCTCAGATTGTGTGAGGATGAGTGTGGTCTTACTGGGTTGGACACACACGAAGAAATTGGATAATTTCCAGTTTTCACAAAACCCAAGTATATTGGAATGACTATGAGTACAAAAACAAATAGAACAAACAGTGGCCACGCCACCAATCGTAATGTAGCAACAGCTACCACCTTCGTCCGCGACAATAAGGGTCGATTCGCATCTACAAGCTCTGCCAAGAGCTCTGGTAAGAGCACTGGTAATACCACTACTGTAAGAGTGCGGGCTACCACAGCTAAGCCTACAAAGAAAACAGCCAGCTCAAGCTTTATTCAAAGCATGGTTGTTAACCCCGACAATACTGTAAGTGTTGTGATGTATCGAAATCCAAAGACCACTTACAATTATCAGCCTACTAAGAAAGGCCTTGCTAGCATTCAATCCGCTATTAAGAACAATGGCAGTTTGGGTTTGGTATATAATACTCAGCTTAAGGGACGAGAAATCTCGCGGCTGATTATCAAGTAAGATTTTCGAGCTCAGCTCGAAAAAAGTTGAGAATAGAGACATGGGAGAACCATGTACAAATGGGTTCAATTAGCCTCATAACTGAACACTCAACAAAACGTCATACACTGTGTGTCAGTGCCAGGTGTTAAGCTTTAGCCTGGTTTAAACCAAATAAAGTGGTGTTGTGTGTTGTCATTAGGGCCTTGAAATTCAAGGCCCTTTGAGGTATTAGTATGGAATTGTCAAATAAAGAATTAGAAGAATATCTAACAAGCATCAACAATAGAAAGCATTTAACAGAAGTGGCATTAGAATCCGCTGAGTGGGAGATTGATGAATTCACAAACAGAATACTTGATTTTGAAAAAGAAATTCAAGACTTAAATTGGGAAATACAGCGAATGACCGAGCATAGAAAAAACTATTTATGGGAGCTTGAAGAAGCTGTAAATAAAATTGAGGAAATTGAGGCCGAAATTGCTCGCAGACAACAAGAAGGAATTACAATCTACTCATATAAAGAGCTTGAGGAAGCAGGTCAGATTGTGTTTGATTTTTGTGTTTAGTTACAGGATTAATATTATCTCACGTAGAAAAAATAACTACGGCGAACACTTAGCAATCGGGTGCGGCTAAGATACGGAAATAAAGAAAGCAACATACCTGTCCCTTGGAAAGCTTACTCCACCGTCCGTATCAGATTGTTTTTCCAGTTTTCACATTTCTTGGGTATAATAGCTATGCCTAACTGGTGTATGAACGAACTAACAATCACTGGCGACCAAGCCAGTCTCGACAACCTCGCTACCTTTGTCAAAGGTGAGCACGACGAACAAGAGTTGGACTTTGATAAGGTGATTCCTTATCCAGAGAACTACAAGCAAATGGACGCAGAAATGCCGGCTTGGAACGACCCTGATAAAGAAGCTAAAATGCTAGCTTATAAAGAAAAATGGGGAAGCGAAAAAGACGGCTATAACAGTGGTGGTTACGAATGGTGCTGTGAAAACTGGGGAACTAAATGGAATGCGTGTAGCATTTATTTTGTTTCGGATGGAGCCACATTATTCTACAGTTTTGATACTGCTTGGTCTCCAGCTTTTACTGTTATCCAAAAACTATCTGAACTTTTTCCCACCTTGGAATTCGAGTACAAGTATGAAGAAACTGGTTGTTTCTATGCTGGTGATGTAGTATACGAAGCTGGTAAAGAACTTTACCATAACACCTACGACCCAATCGTATGCTACGACGAAGAAGAAGATGAAGATGCGGAACCCTGTGAGGATTTCGAGGCTTACAGGCAATTTCATGCCTAATGATAATCGGGCGAATTTTCGCCCGATATTTCCAGTTTTCACAATTCAGAGGAATAATACATAATGACAGAAATAATCTTTAATAGAAACTACATTGAGTTAATACATAGTGCCAACTACTTCGGTAGCACTACAGACTATAGCGAAGAGGAAATCGAGCGAAATAAAGAACGATGGATTGAAGAGATGAAATTGCTAGGTTGGAACCTGGGAGACACAATCTTGCTTAAGTTTGACTATGCATTTGATGACACATTAAATGTTGACAAAGAAGATGAATTTGATAAGGCTTGTGAGAAGGCATTAGAAAAAATATCTAGACCTGATGAATCTGAAGAAATTGAATATGAAGAGGGAGTGCCTTACACAGGTGACGAAATCCATTTTACAAATGGAACTATCTGGTCAGTGCTATTATTTTCTAATTTGTATGAATTATTAACAATGGAGGAAGATACAGTGATTTTTGTACCCATGTCTTTTCGGAAGATGAGAGAACAAGATGGTTTTGTTAAAGATTACTATTTTGTTAGTGATGTAGAAGGAGTGCTTAAAGATGCCTTGAAAGGTGGGGCTAAGATTGTGAGAAGAGTGGGGGTAGAAAAATGAGCACACTGAATATGGAAAGTGTTACTGCCAATCCAATCGAATCTCATTATTACATCATCAATGAGGCTGGAGACACTACTTTTCATGATTGCCTAGATGAACATTTGTTAGTTGATGGTGAAGAACTTCATCTTGTTTATGACGATGGCTCTGAGAGAATTGTTAAAATCTCACTAAAAGAAACTACACCCAAAAAGGTGGCTGAATTCGGAGGGGAATTTCATGGCTTCCAGCATTTAGAGAATACAAAGTTTGCTTGCCTTCTCAAGGAGAATGGGGAAATTGATTCTATCTTGGCATTCGCAGATAATCTCACATCAATAAGTAGAATCAATCTACCTCTTGGTAAGATTGTTAGAGGAGTGGGAGTAAAAGATGACCACTGAGAAAATGCTTGAGAAAATCGAGGCTAAAAATGACTTCTCAGATTGTGTGTTATTGGTGGGGTCTTTTGCTTCTTTGAAATTTAATTTGGCATGCCTGGGCGATGTAGTGTGGGGCACAGGGCCGCGTGGCGATATAATTGAAACAACACGGGCTCAGATGGTGTCTGATTATGATGGATGTGCCTGGACAATCTAGATTGTGTTTTTCCAGATTTCACAATCTGAGTGTATAATGAAAATATGAATGAATTCCTAGAATTTTTAACTTCAATCGATTTTCCATATTCAGCTGGTGATGTGTCCGAAGAGGCTTGCTTGTCAAGGCGTGATAAATTACGGGAATTACACCCCGTTAATGCTGTAGCTCTTGCAACTGAATTGGCAATTCAATTTCGTAATGAAAATGAATGGTGCCAGAAAGGTAATAATAGTGGGGCATGCCTTTTAGCTGCGGATGAATTGATACGCTATATGAAGCCTTTTCATATTCGGTGTATTTCGGTTCAATTTGGAACCTATAATGAAAAAAATCATGCCTGGTTAGAAGTCTGGGATAAAGTATCCGATAAATATGTTATAATCGACCCCACTGCTGACCAATTTGGCGATGATATCCCAGAAGTTGTTGTGGGTTTTATGGAAGATTTGCCTCAGTACGCATACGAGGAGTGTATTTAATTTTTTCCATCTCTCACAATCCAAAGGTATAATACATATGACAGTACAAGAACTAATTGAAAAGTTGCAAGAAATTGAAGACAAAAACCAAGAATGTCTAGTTGATGACGGTGACAACATGTGGGAAATTTCGTCGGTGAGTGAAGGAAAAGACGATAAGGGAGAAAGTTCTGTTGGAATCAACATTTTTTAGTGACATTTGAATATTCTTCTAGTATCCCCCGACATGTGACTGTCAGATTGTGTTTTTCCAGATTTCACAATCTGAGGGTATAATAGATATGATGACAACAATTGAAATGTTAAAGAAAATCGAGGGTCACCCAGACTGTCAAGATTGTGTGACAGGAGGTGATTGTTTCACCAGAAGCTACTGGCTAGCCTGTGATGACGAAATGGTTTGGGGTTGCGACCCTGATGGACATAAGATAGAGATGACGAGGACAGATTTCGAGTGGCTTTATCAAGGCTATCAATGGGTAACTGAGTAAAAACTAGGAGAAGTGATATGAAAAAAACAAAAAAACAATCTTTGGATGACTTAATTAAAGAAGCAAGAACTGAGATGGAAAAGATTAGTGAACCCGATACTCTCCAAATAGTTACCGAGGGTGGTACAATCAAAGCTACTATTGAGGGAGATGAGAATTATCCATGCATTGCCGTACAAATCAATGGTATGGCACTTGGGATTTTCGAGTGGGATAAAATTGACAAATGTTTTAGGTACAGGATTTATTCTGAAGACCCATTTGAAGAGGAGCCTATTTGTAAGAGGCACTTTTCGAGCAAAATTGAGGAAGACAAATGAAACGATTAAAACAAGAAATTATGCTAGACATCTGGAATGTCTATGGACAACTTTCAGGTGAGAGTCTTTCCTGTGATGGAGAGCTGTCTCTATCAGTTATCAACAAAAAACGCAAATCATTAGAAGCTCGTTTGACAAAACTACAAAAAGAGCTGAACAAAGATGTGAGCGAATACGACGCCTATCAATGGTGGGTGCACGAAAGGAAGGCCGTTTAAAACCGGCCCGATTTTTTCCAGATTTCACAATCTGAGGGTATAATAGACGATGACAATTAAAACTTTCCGTGACCTCCAAGAGGCACTCTCGACATTAGATGAAAATCAACTTAGCTGTGACCTCATTTCGTACAGCAAGCTTGAGGACGAATGGTTCCCTTTCAAGGCAGAATTGAGAATTGCTGATGAAGAAGAAATTGACGTGGTTGATGACCAACACCCATATTTGGTGTTAGACTTTGAAGGAGACAATGAAGAAAATTAAAGTGATTTTAGAAGCCACTCTTGAAGTGCCTGACAATGTTAAGATGGGTGTTGATATGTTCAACATCCCTTATTACCTAACCATGAATGACCTAGAGTTGTTCCCGTACATTGCATTTGATGACAGTGGTGTGCTTACTAGCACTAAAGATTACAATTGCGAAGTGCTTGAAATTGACACAAAAATCGAGGAATTAAATGCCGATGATATCGGCATATCTTGATAATATGCCTAAGAAATCGAAAATCTTAGGTATATTCAATTTTCCAGTTTTCACATTCCTGAAGTATAATAGACGATGATAACAACACCGTTAGAAATAAATACATTTTACGACATTCGTGAGTGCGTAGCACACTACGGAATCACCCCTATCAATCCTGAGAAATGGAAAGAACTTGATGGTGAAGAAGCTTTCGAGGAATATTACGAGCTTTACCATCCGAATGTATCATTCGATGGCTGGGTTGACATTTATGAACTTGAGCTTGGTAAAATCCAAGGTAGACACTTTGTGGTCTTTGAAGGCAAACCAAGGGATTGTGTGTATCCAGTTCATGTAATTGAACTTCCAATGCCCACAAAAATCGAGGAGCAAAAAATATGAAATACGCAATTTACGTTTGGGAGGATAGTGATTGTGACTTCGACATTATCACCGATGAAGGTCATCTCTATGGATTTTACAATGCAGAAAGATACCCAGGAGAAAAGGGAACAATTTGCGAGAGAAGATTCTCACTAAACAAAAACTTGCTTTACAATCCTGAAAATGTTTGGGATTTAACTGATGACACCAAAGAGTATGCTACGTTTCTCTCTGAGCAATCAAACCTTGAAGAAGCTATCTCATTAGTGCTTGAGCATATCGGGGCTGAAAATCCAGACCGTGTTTCAATAGAAGAAATCAATTCAATCATTGCAAAAATCGAGGACACAATCTGATGGAGGCAATGACACTTACTCAAAGAGCCATTAACGATTTAATGGCTCAAGGATATTTTAGCGAAATCCCACTGTATGAGCAAGGTTTATTAAAAGACCTATGGATTGATGAAATGAAAAATCGAGGCTGGGATATTGGAGTAACAGGAGATGGCAATGATTATGATTTAGCTTGTGAAGAATCATTAAAACAAGCACGAATCAGGTTTTTTTCCACTTTTCACAATCGAAGGGTATAATAGACATGAAAGAAAAAAAGGACATAGGATTTGTAAATGTTATTGCAATCAAAGATGGCGTAGTAGAAGAAAGTTACCTGTTCACAGGCGACCGTATGGAAATTGCAATGCTATCTCACAATAAGCTCATCGAACTATGTAGGGAAAAATTCAGCAATTTTGATGAATACACTGATGACGACATTGAATCAATTTTAGATAATGGATTCGCAGAATATGGCAAAGGCTCAATCTGCATCACATGGCCTCATGTACATGAAGCCATTGCCACTAATCCACGCAAAGGTGGTGTGGATGTCGGTGGTAGGCCTACTACACCAGCACCAGTTGATGGACGAGCTCAAGGAGTTCAAGCTTCCCCAGGCGGTGGTAATGCCAGATTAAGTTTTTAGGTTTTCGAATTTCGCCCCGCGTTTTTCCATTTTTCACAATTCAAGAGTATAATAACCATGAAAGAACACAATCTGATTGAAGAAGCATATCAACATTATCAAGACGGTGGAATAGGAGCTGTCTGCGATTTTGCCAACAAAGAAAACATCAAAGACTGGAGTTTTTGCGAACCCTGTGATTGCGTAACTCCATTAATTGAAGACACTTGTTTGGCTTGCGGTCAGACACTAAAAATCGAGCTATAACCATGAAAATCAAAACAAAAAAACTTTCAGCAATCGTACCACATAATTCAAATTTCGAGCCAAATGCCCTTCAGATTGGGTATTTGTTAAACAACAACTGGATTGGAGTACACAATATTTATCGCACAAAAGGTGGATGGACAAGTGACAAACTTATAGGTAAATACAAGACAATCACCGAATGGAAAGAACACACAAAGTTTACATTGGGAGTGAAATAATGAATAACATCACAATCGTTAATTATTATAATGGATATTGGGCAGGACTTTATGTCAACGAAAAGTTTGTCTTTGGGAATCACTCAATTAAAACGCATGACTACAAAGATTACACACCGATAGAATCCATTCAAGAAATCGAGATAGATTTTCATCCCAAATGCTGTGAATACTTAGATGACTATGGCAATTTTCCTACACATTTAACTCTATCTGAGTTTTTGAGCCTGGGATAATTCGCCCCGTTTTTCCACTTTTCACAATCGACAAGTATAATAGACATGAAAGAAAAACTTTTCCTACACCACAAATGGGCAGAACTTGGACTTGTTCCACCTTACACCTTTGAAGAGCTTGTCCAAGGGCATTCCTACTGTGATGCTTGTGGAACCAAAATCACGTATGTCTATCGTTGCACAGATAAGCATGGTAAAAAGTTCGAAGTGGGTTCAGATTGTATTCGGCATCTCAATTGCTCGTATCTCACTACTCAAGCCGAGTTAGCTAAAAAGGAACTTGAGAAGCAAAAGAAAGATGCTAAGAGATTAGAAAGACTCGCTAAGAAAAATGCGGAGCTTGCTGAGAAGCAAAGGCTTTGGGAAATCGAGAACCAATTACGCATTAAAGAAAACATTGAAAAACTCAAAGAGGAGTTTCCAACTTATGCTGAATACATCACATGGGCTGGTACAGATGAAGCACCACCTTATGTTAAGGCTATTCGTGATAGTATGGCAAGTAAACCTAACTACCGAGCTACCTATAATCAGTTGTCTACTCTTGAGAAAGCCTTCAAGTCTCATCAATTAAACCTTAAACCTAAATCAGATTGTCCATCAGGTATGTCTGAAATCACTGGTGAGATTGTGTCTGTAAAGTCTCAACAGTATGGGTATCATTCTACTCTCAAGATGGTTGTTCAAGATGACAGAGGATTCCGAGTGTTTGGCACAGTGCCTACCTGCATCCAAGGAAAGAAACTCACTGGTTGCAAAGTGACACTCACTGCTTTTGTTGAGCCATCTAAGGACGATACCACTTTCGGTTTCTACTCCAGACCTAAACTTGCCTCTCTCCTAGAGTAGAGGCAAGAAAATCTTTTTCCAGATTTCACAATTTTGAGGTATAATAGGCATGGAACATTTCGAGCTTAACGAAAAAAACTTTCCCTTGAGAAGAATGATTGTCAACCAAGACGGCGAGGAAATTGAGTGGATAATCTCCACCGAGTCCCTGAATCAAGAAATCGAGCTGTGTCTTGATAGCAGTTTTACTGCTCAGATAATTGACGATACTGTTATTTTTTATGTGCCTGACGACATTCTGTTCTCAGATTGTGTGATGGATTTTATCACAGAAAATCTTGACATAGATTTTTCCTTTGTAAAATGGGATGACTCAGATTGTGTGGAGGTGGAAGATGCTGTTAAAGATTAAAACCGCCACCACCTACGACGATGCTCATGAGTTTTTGCAGTGCTGGGGTATTGAGAATCCAGAATCTTATGGCATAAATAAAATTGATGATTACGAGTTTGAACTATCTGATTTGGAAATAATTGAAAAGATTCTTGATTTGTGGATTGGGAAGTTTTCAGTACTTTATAGTGAGATTGGGTATGTGGTTACGGAATTTGAATAATTCCCCACCACAACCGCCGCTGGGGATTTTTCCAGTTTTCACAATCTGTGGGTATAATAGGTATGATACAACTCACTGCTGAACAACAAGAAGATTTTGATGCCATGCTCATCAAGTTTGCATCTTCGGATGTGCTTTACGACGAGAAGGAGTTTCTCAAATCATGGAACGAAGAAAATGTTGATGAAGAAAAAATTGTCGAAATTGCTAAGGAATACGCTTGGTGTGCCTATGAGCATTTAGATGGTGATGATATTTGTAATAAAATAGTTGATATAAAATACGTTATGGAACGTCGCTTGAAAGAATACCTTGAGTGGCTTGTCAAAGAAAATCTTGTTACCGTGAATCAAGCGTAATCCCCCCCACAAGGGCTGGCCAGCCGGTTTTTCCAGTTTTCACAATTCCCAAGTATAATAGATATGAAATCAATAGCACACGAAGCCGTTTTTAATCAAATGATGACCCTTATGGAGCAAGGTCAAATCCCTTGGCGAAAGCCTTGGAAGAACTCCGCACCTCGCAATGGTCTTACCAATCGCAGATACTCTGGCGTAAACTTTTTCATCTTATCCTCTAGCGGATACGCTGATGAACGCTGGTTAACCTATAAGCAAGTGAAACAACTTGGCGGTGATGTTAAGAAAGGTGAAAAGTCTCGTCAGATTGTGTTCTGGAATATTCTTTCTAAAGAGCAAGATGGCAAGAAGAAAAATATCCCACTACTCAAATACTTCAACGTATTTAACATTGAGCAAACTGAAGGTATTGAGTTTACTGAGGAAGACCTTGCTAAACTTGAAGAGCTGAGAAAGTCTGAAATTATTGAAGCGGAGGATATTATCGAAAAGTATACAGATAAGCCCGTAACACTTTTCAGTCATTCTTTTGCTTGTTACTCTCCAATCGAAGATACTGTAAAGATGCCACCTAAGGCAAAGTTTGATACTACTGAGCATTTTTATGCGACATTGTTCCATGAGTATGCACACAGTACGGGTCACTCTAACCGATTAAACCGTAAAGGTGTTGCAAACTTTGCTAGCTTTGGTACTGAGCAATATTCTGAAGAAGAACTTATTGCCGAGTTTACTTCTGCGTTTCTATGCAACTATGCAGGCATTGATAACACTTTAGAAAACGCCACTGCTTACATTCAAAACTGGATGAAAGCCTTTAAGAACAATCCTGAAATGATTGTTAGTAGTGCCAATAAAGCCCAAAAAGCTGTGGACTATATTTTAGGTACGCAATCTTTAGAGATTAGTGCTTAAGCCCCTCTTGGGGCGGCCACCCCGATTTTCCAGTTTTCACAATCTGAGCGTATAATAGACATGACCCTCGAAAATCACTTCAACAATTTAACACAATCTGACATTAAACAATACAACAAGTATTGGAAATCAATCGCTCCAAAATCTGAAGAAGAAGTATTGAGACGCTGGCTGTTTGCTTACACGTCTATTCATACTACTTGGGAAGGCAACGTGCGTGGCTACAATGCTATCAAGGATTTCGATGAATGGACAAATGATAAAGACCTTTTGCTTCACAAACTGATTGAGTCTAAATGCGGATTGCACAATAACCGCACCGAATACATTTGGAACTTTACGCAAGATTTTATGGCTAATCCAAAAGATTTTGCAAGAGATAACAAAGAATCTTGGGTAGACTTTCGCAATCGGTTAGTCAAAAAGTGTAAAGGTATTGGTATCGCCAAGGTATCGTTTACTCTTGAAATGTGTTTTCCTGATAAAGCACAAGTGGTATGCCTTGATACTCATATGATTCAGCTTTATAACCTAAAGCACCAAAAGTTTGATTCTGGTAAAGGTCAAGTGATTTATCAGGATGCAGAACAAGATTGGATTTCACGCTCTAAAGAGTTAAAAGCATCGCCTTACATTTCTAGGTGTATCTTTTGGGATAGAAAGCAAAAGCAATCTGATTCTCGCTACTGGTCGCACGTTCTTGAAGGGTAATCCCCTTCTTGAGCCGGCCAGGGGTTTTTTCCAGATTTCACGTTTTCCGAGTATAATAGGCATGGAATATCCAGAAGACTATTGCGATTACTCAGTAGAAGGCTACGATTATGGCTACGACGAATACGGTGATTGGGACGCTATGCAATGTGCCGAAGGCGACTATAACGCTTATGAAGAGAATTGTTGCTTTTTAGACGAGTGCTATGACAACTACTATGATGGAGATTATTAATGACTAATCTTTTTCCTGGTGAAGATTTTGACTGGCTTAAAGATGTGTATGAAATTGACACTGATGGTTATGCTTTAGCCACTCTATACGGTAACGAGGATGCTCCTACAAAAATAGAGCTTTTCAAAACTGACCATTATTTGTGCGAGCCTGTTGTAATAAACTTTTAGTGGTTGGTGATGTTTGGGTTCCCTCAGTCGTTCTGTGGAGGGATTAAATGAGTCTAAGGTGTACCGACGATGCCCAAACATCACCCTCTTTATGCGGTCAGGGGTTTTTTCCAGATTTCACGTTTTCCGAGTATAATAGGTATGGAAATGAACGAATCCGACTACCAGATATTTGAAGACTCAGTAAAATATGTTGAGGCATTAAAAGCCATATTGCCTTCGCTCAAGCATGACATTTCGAGAGAAGCTGTAATTAAGCAAATCATCGAGTTTTCTGTTTTGATTGAAGCATTTCAACTTGTGCAGAATATGGATACCTGCTCTGCTCAAGAAAGTTTGCCAATTCAGCCCTCGCTTATTGACGACATCTCAAGTTGTGGAGGCACAATCTGAGGCAACATTCAATAGAAACTCACACTTTTGATGGTGTTAGTATTGAAGTAGATTGTGTTGAAGATGGGGAAGATTCTTATTACGAATTATACCATTATAATGATTGTATCAATTTAGGTAATCCGTTTTATGAAAAACCCACCAGAGCACAAATTGAAAACTTTTTAAGTGTTAACAAAATCTGGACAAAAGACCTTTATTAGTCTTGCCCCTCTTGGGGCGGCCAGCGGTTTTTTCCAGTTTTCACGTTTTCCGAGTATAATAGGCATGAGTGAAACAACACAAACTAAGAAATTCACATTGAGCTACGCACAAGATTTTGGAAGCATTGGCTATTCCGTAGAGGTGGAAGCAAGCTCGCTTTCGGACGCCATAAGCATTTACGAAAATGACCCTGACCGATATGACCCTGATTGGCTAAAACTTAGAGTGGCACAAGCTGTAGTTATTGGAATCGAGCCAGATGGTGTTGCGTTTTTGAGTTCGGAAGAAGGTGATGAAGATTGAAATATATTATTGAAATAGAAGACGATTTGGTAGCTGATTCACTTGGAATTAGTCATTTATCACCTGAAGAGATAGAAGAAATTTTAAGGGATAAGTACGATGAAATGGATGCTGTTATACAAACAGCTTGCGACCAAGCATTAGAGATTTTCTTTGATGAAGTAAGAAAATAGTGTCAAGCCCCGCAAGGGGCGGTCAGATTGTTTTTCCAGGTTTCACGATTTCCGAGTATATTTAAGTATGGACAAACTAATAACCAGAGATAATCCAGAGTTTTATAAGCTACTGCCAAACTATGTTTTCATCAGCGAAGATGCTGAAATTAACCCCGAAACTAATTTGCCTTTTGATGAAAATCAATACATGGTAGTTGATATGGATTGGGCATCAGATAATGGTATCCCTCCTATTGATGATGATGGTTGTGACATGATACTTCATGCAATAGTGGTGAAAGACTAACCCCCTTCTGGGGTTGCCAGCGGTTTTTTCCAGATTTCACATTTCGAGAGTATAATAGGTATGTTAAGCAACTACCTTTCGAGAACCGAAATTGAAAAAATCAACTCCAGCGACATTCAAGGTAAATCGTATGCTCCTTATGTCCGCACCGACTCTATCGACTTTTCGTGCAATAATTTGCGATTTGCCACTCTTGATGAGTGCGAGCGATACCTGAATGACCTGAAAGGCAGATGGCTGATGGTGAGAGAAACTGCCTCTGTGATTTCCGAGGATGAGCCAAGCTATTGGTTTCATGAAAATGACACGCTTGAGCCTTACACAAGGAGAGAGGTAAATGTCTAAGTCTAATGCCAGACCGTGTGTGCTAAGATTCAATGCAAACGGTAACGATTATGAGATTGAGTATCCAAGTATTTACCAAGCAAAAAAAGCTATTACTTTTTGGGTAAAGAAAAGCAAACTCAAAGATATTAAGATTGTGGTGAGTTAAAATGAGATATGCAATAACAAAAAAAGATGTGGTTTGTGAAAAAAAGAATGGCTGGTATGTATGTAGTGCAATCACTCCATCAGGTTACATTTACACTATGCAGTATTTGTACTACACTAAAAGAGAAGCAATTCGCAGATTCCAATGGTATGTCACTTTTGATTGTGGAATAAGTTAATCGGGCGTTTTTCGCCCGATTCCCCGCATGAGGCGGCCAGACCGTTTTTCCAGTTTTCACATTTATCGAGTATAATAGGCATGGTTACAAATAAAATCGAAGTGGTAAAGACCACTACAATCGCACCAGAGTCTTCGTTCGTGGAGACCATCACCGTAGAAGGAACTAACGTAAACGTTAAGCTCCGCAACAACCGAATCTACCATTACGAGGTTTCGCCTGAACTCGCAAAGCAAATTGTGAGAGCTGGCAAGAAAAACTCTTCGATGGGTCAGGTCTTCAACAAGTGGCTCCGAGGTAGTTCGGTAGCTAAGACAATTCTGGCATAGCCAGAACTTTTGCCTCTATCTGTCGTATAAAGATTGGGCGAAAGTCCAATCTTTTCGGGTATATAACTCAATGGTAGAGTAACTCGCTTTTAACGAGTAAGTTCTGGGTTCGAGCCCCAGTGTACCCACCACACGCCGTTTTTCCAGATTTCACAATCTGAGAGTATAATAGATATGACATTATTAGGAATTGATACAGAATCAGGTGGAATTACAACCGATTACGACCTGCTCACGCTCACGATGTGCATAATCAAGGATTATGAAATCGTAAAAACACTTGACATGAAATTGAAACCGAACCCCGTAGATGGTCGCTCAGATTATTTTGTGCAAGCTGAGGCTTTGGCGGTAAATGGTATCAACATTGCAGAGCATGATTGGAGAGCTATGCCTTACCGACAATCTAAGCAAATTATTTTTGATTGGCTAGAAGGAGCTAAAAATGAATTTGGTAAACTTTTACCTTTTGGTAACGGTGTAAGCAGAGACATTCAGCTTATTACTAAATACACAGTCTCACCAAAAGCATGGGAGATGGTTGTTATGAGAAATCCGATTGAGCTTACCTCTATTGGTAACAATCTCAAGATGCTTGGACTGATTCCTATGAATCAATCTTTAGCACTTAGCAAAATTGCCACATACTTCGGCGTAGAAATTAACGAAGAAAAAGTACACACTGCTGAATATGATGTTTGGCTAGGCACACAAGTGTTGAAGCACTATAACCAATTGATTACAAAATGAAAAAGTTCAAACTAGGCGATAAATGCCGAATGAAAAATGATAGAATTAAACAATTAACAAATAAAGATTTGGTAGTTGTTAGTATCTGGGCTGGTAAGCATGAAATCTATACAGTGAGGTTAGATGAGCACTACTACAATCTGATGGGTCACGATTTAGTTCACATTTAACTCCCCTCAAAGGGTCGTCAGCCAGTTTTTCCAGATTTCACAATCTGAGAGTATAATAGATATGACTGAAACATTTACAATCAAACTCGGAAACACTGCTCACCTTTCAGACCCTTGCTACACCACCGACGACGACTACAACAACGGAGCGGGCATACACTTGCACGAATCCTGCGTGGGCGGTGATTGGCAAATCACTTTGCAGAAAAACGAGCGTGGCGAACACGCTGTTTTACGGGGTCAGTCGCCTGATGCGTCACGCACTTGCACCGTAAATACGTTTGCTTGGGTTGACTCTGGTCAATTTGGCATCTTTGATAACACAATCTGGGATGACGTAAAAGAATACGACAATCCTGATAACTTCTATGGCAAAGCTGGTAGCCTTTCTCTTAGTGAAGAAGGATGCGGAGTGATTGACAACGCTGGTTTCGTTACTCGTACTGCTTACGGTGATGGCACTTATAATTTAGTTAAGTACCTTAACGCCGAAGGTGAGCTTACAGCTTTTGAAATTGTTTTCGCTGAAGAGGATGAAGACGAAGAGTTTTACGATTGGGATGGTGACTGTCTTCATTCAGAAGACTAATTCAAGCCCCCGCAAGGGGCGGTCAGATTGTTTTTCCAGATTTCACAATCGTCAGGTATAATAGGTATGTGGAACTTTTTCAAGAAACCCAAACCATCGCCATTTGCCTCATTAAAAGAAGACATTGACAGGATAAACGAGAAGATGAATCAGCTTCTTGGTTTTCTCAGAGATGAGCGGTTTTCATGTTTCACTTTTGACGGTGTAGATTTCAACTGTAGAAATGTGCTGGTAGCAAATCCAGAAAACCTTGAAGTTATACATTGGATGGTAGTTCCAGAGCATATAAAGGATTATCTTCTATCTAATCTTTTACTTGGCAACAAAGAAGCCTCAAAGATTTTAGAAGGTAATGTGTGGCATTTGTCTAAAAATGAATTTGAAAATCTCACTGATGATGAAATCGTGAATCGAATCAAATCAAGGTGTTATTCTTAGGGCGGTAAAATCGCCCGAATCCCCACAAGGGATTTTCAGCCCGTTTTTCCAGATTTCACAACCTTCAGGTATAATAGGTATGGGATTAGACCAATACGCTTACAAAATCAAAAAGAACCTTATCGCAGACGAGATTGACATCAAACTATACAACGAAGAAGGCGAGCTTGTTGTTCCAGAAAAAGACCTTGACAGAGACTTTTTCTACTGGCGAAAGCACCATGACCTCCAAGGTTGGATGGAGGACCTTTACTACGGGCGTGGAGGCTCAAGAGAGTTTAATTGCGTTTGTATTAAACTTTCTGAAGCAGACCTCAACAATCTGGAGATAGCTGTCCTAGACGCAAAGCTCCCGCATACTGAGGGTTTCTTCTTTGGCTCAGGTAACACTAAAGGCTATGTTGGAGATGACCTAAAGTTCATCAGAAAG
>SXGQ01471313.1_pt1 | contig 43126 bp, 43 predicted proteins | sample 3178371 | NCBI WGS metagenome assembly SXGQ01 (sample SAMN11356859, study PRJNA531348) | freshwater metagenome | isolation source: freshwater sample F1-20 | place: China: Fuxian Lake, Yuxi | collected 2017-12-25
CTCCCTTATTACGCTCTTTCATTCCAGGAAGTGCAACATGCATCAGGCGCATAGGTGTTCGCACAAGCACATCAAGCATTTGCTGCTCAGCACCTAATTGACTCATCGTGAACGACTTATTGATTCCAAAGCCGGCGTTATTGATGAGGACGTCTATTTGATTGTTGGAGATGTAGTCCTCTATTGACTTACATCCTGCATCTGTTGCTAGATCTGCCTGAATCACTTTTGTTGCTATTTCAAAAGTGGATTCAAGGCTCTTTGCTCGCTCTTGAAGTCTTGGTAAATCACGGGCAACCAAAACTATGTTGTAGCCATTTTGTGCAAGTAATCGTGTGAAGCTCTCACCAATTCCAACGGTTGCACCAGTTACTAAAGCCCATGATCGCATCTAAATCTCCAAGTTAACTCGTAGTTCGCCCAAGGCCCCCGCTGGAACAAATGGTGCGTGCGGTGCAACTGCATTTAATCTTTTATAAGGTTGATCTTGTGTGGGCCTTGAATCCACATCACCTTTATTTGGCCACAGCGATAAAGCACGTTCTGCTTGGGCAGTAATTGTGAGTGAAGGATTAACGCCTAGGTTTGCAGTAATCGTTGAGCCATCAACAATATGAAGTGTTGGGTAGTTCCAAACGCGGTGGTAAGGATCAATTACTCCCTGGCTCTGATCACTGCCAATGACGCAACCACCAACAAAGTGGGCGGTAAATGGAGCATCTATGAGATCGCCAACATGTCCGCCTGCTATTCCGCCGTGCTTTTGTGCAATGTGTCTAACGGCCTCATTAGCTGCTGGAATGTATGTGGCGTTGGGATGCTCAGGATCATTAGTTGAAGTTAAATGCCACCCAAAGATTGATTTCTTTCCTCGAACAGAGACTGATGAGTCAACATTTTGCATCGTTAGTGCGATAACTGTTCGCTCACTCCAACGCCGTACATTCAAAATCTTAAGGAGAAGTTTTGGATTAGCTACAAACTGCTTCCACCACTGCTTTCGTCGATCTTGTGATGAATGACCATCGGTCATTATGGTTTGTAGCAAGCCCATTAGATTAGAACCTTTGCCATAGCGAACAGGTTCAATGTGGGTGTTTTCATCAGGGAAGAAGGAAGAAGTAATAGCGCTGCCATCGCTGTAATCAATATCAGTATTTTGCATCAGCGCACCGGTTAATGCTTCACTATTTGTTCTAGACAAATCACCTAAACGATCAGAAATCGCAGGAAGTACCTGGTCATCCTTCATTTTATGGAGCAGTTTTTGTGTATTAAATGTTCCAGCAGCAACAATTACATCTTTAGCGAAAAATACATTTCCCTTGTGACCTAACCAGTTATCAGTTTTACGGGTGGTAATTTTCCATTCTCCCTTAGATAATTTCTCAATTTTTGTAGCAGTCGTCATTGGAAAAACTTGAGCTCCAGCTTTTTCAGCAAGGCCCAGGTAGTTCTTAGGTAATGTGTTTTTTGCATTGAATCTGCATCCACTCATACAAGCACCGCACTGCATGCATCCATTACGGTCAGGACCAACACCACCAAAGAATGGATCTTTACTCGCAACTCCTTTGCCATCACCAAAATAGATTCCTAGTGGAGCCATTTTGAAAGTGTGGCCCACACCCATTGCTTCAGCTGCTTCTTTCATAGCCTTATCGCTATTAGAAAAATAAGGATTTTCTGTTACACCCAACATCCGACGAGCTTGGTCATACCAAGGTTCTAGCTCTTCTTTCCAGTTAGTAATTGATGCCCATTGTTTATCAGTGAAGTATTGATCACCGGGTTGATACAAAGTATTTGCATACACCAAAGATCCACCACCGACACCTGCGCCAGCTAAAACCAGAACATCAGGCAAAACATGAATGCGTTGTATTCCATAGAGGCCAAGTTTTGGAGCAAAAAGGAATTTGCTTATGCGCCATGATGTCTTTGGGAAATCTTGATCTCGAAAACGCTTTCCTGCCTCTAACACGGCAACGCTATAACCCTTTTCGCGAAGGCGCAGCGCAGATACGGAGCCACCAAAGCCGGATCCAATTACAACAACATCAAATGTTTTCTTCACGGATTTTCCATGTTGTTCCATAGGACTCAAGTGAATCTAAAAATGGCTTTGCATCAAACCATTCAGGACCTGCAACTCCTTCAGGTTTCCAGATGCCTTTATGGATTAACTCCATTGCAATTACTGGATTTACCGCTGTTTGCCACACAACTGCTTGATCTCCGTATTCAGCCATAGACCACTCGTTATCAATGACGTTATACATGTAACAAGCGTAAGGCTTTCCATCTTTATTTAGGCCCTTTACTAATGCACCTGCACAAGTTTTGCCCTTCATGCGAGAACCCAACGTCGCAGGATCTGGCAAAGAAGCTGCAAGTAGATCGCGAGGAGAGACCGAGATTCCCTGGACATCAACGTTTTCTTTGCGATCCATACCGAGCATGTGAATGGTTTTTAAGGTTGTGATGAACTGGGCACCGAGACCATATTTAAAATTAACTTTTTTGGCATCAACTTTTTGGGGGATTAAGACAACTTCTTCGTGTTCAACGTTTACGCACTCGACTGGACCAATTCCTTCAGGGTAATCAAAAGTTTCTATTTCACTAAATGGCTCTGTTGTAAACCAACCGCGTCCATCTTCCCAAACCAACGGGGGATTTAAGCATTCTTCGATTGTTGTCCAGATTGAAAATGATGGGGCAAATTCATAACCTTCAACAGTTAAGTTGGATCCATCAAAGATTGTTATGGAATCAATTACAGAGAAAAGATGATCTGCGGCGTAACGTGCAAATACATCACTCATTCCAGGCTCTATACCCATTCCAACTAGTGCGTAAATATCGCGCTCTTTCCAGTTCCAATCACGGGCAAACTGTTCATCTCCCAGCTTTACGCCAGTTTCAGAGTTTGGATAGTGAGGATGTGGTCGGGATAAAGACATCGCCATGTCAATGTAGTTAGTACTTTCAATTTCGCAGGCTAGAAAAATTGGCATCACAAAACGTGGATCAACAGCATTGACTACAACATCTGGTTTCACTTTACGAATAAGAGCTCGGATATCTTCAAGCTCGGCAGCGTTAACTTCGGCTGCTGAAAACCTGGAGTCCTTTACGCGGACTACTGCTTCTTCAGCACGAGAGAGCGTGCGATCTGCAATAACCATGGAAGTAATAAATGACTTGCGAGAAGAGATATTGACAATAGCTCTGCCAACTCCGCCCGCGCCTATAACTAGCGCCTTCATTGCTGGCCCCACATGAGGAAATAACATCCTTTTCGATTGTTTTAGCCAGTCTAGCCTTGTCATTAATTCATGACAAGATTGCCCCTGCACAATCTAAGTCCCCGTAGCTCAGTGGATAGAGCAACCGCCTCCTAAGCGGTAGGTCGCAGGTTCAACTCCCGCCGGGGACACGTAATTTTCAATTAATGCTTAAGAGTAAATTTCTGCATCCAATTAGGTGCCCACCAGTTACGTTCACCAAACAAACGCATAAGTGCTGGAACAAGAAGAGCACGCACCAAAGTTGCATCCAAAATAACTGCAAGTGCAACTCCAAAGCCCAACATTTTGATAGATGTAACGCCGCTTGTGATAAAGGAAGCGAAAACAACGGCCAATAAGAGTGCAGCAGCAGTAATGATTCGAGCAGATCTCTGTAGTCCAACTGCAACAGATTCAACATTACTCTTACCGCTTAAGTGTTCCTCACGAATTCGTGAGAGCAAGAACAGTTCATAGTCCATTGAAAGTCCGAACACAACTACTGCTACCAGAATCACTGAACCCGTATCTAAAGTGCCGGTTACGGTGAAATCACCTACCAACCACTTCAAGTGTCCATCAATAAATATCCACGTAATGGCACCTAGAGTTGCAACTAATGAAAGCGCATTTAAAATCACTGCCTTAATCGGCAAGATGATTGATCCAGTGAAGATAAAGATAAGAATTAACACAGTCAGTGCAATCCATCCTAAGGCCAGAGGCAATGTTCTAGCGATTCCGTCTTGAGAGTCTGTGAAGTCAGCTGCTGCTCCACCAATGAGTGTGCCAGCAGGCTGTTCAAGGTTTCTAATGTCGTGAATAACCTTCATTGAATCAGTGCTCCGTGATGGCACAGAGGAGATTACCTGGACTCGAATATCTTGCTTGTAGGTTTCAATTGCACCCACACGGACAATGCCTTCAACATTTTTAACTTTATCTAAGAATGATGTTATTTCGCTCTCACGCCCAACGCCATTTGGCACCACAACTTCAATCGGGCTGCCAATTAATCCGTCAAAGCGGGTATCAACGATTTGAGATGCAATTGCAGCTGGATTTGATGCAGGCAGAACTCTTGAGTCAACTTGAGCAAAGGAAATATTTGTAACAGGAGCAGCCATTATTCCTAAGACAACTAAGCAAGCAATTACAACTGGAACCGGGCGCTGCATAACGTTACGCGCAGTGCGTGCCCAGCGACCATCTTCTTTAGGAGTAATTGCACTTTTGCGTATAACGCCCTTATCAACTTTTTCACCAAGTACTGCAAGAAGTGCCGGCAGAGCGATTACTGCGCCAATCACAGCAAATGTAATGACTGCAACACCTGCGTATCCAAAGGATTTTAAGAACTCAAGTGGGAAGAAGAGCAGTGAGGCCATCGTGACAAAAACAGTGAGTCCTGAATAGAAAACAGTTTTACCGGCTGTAGCAACGGTTGTGACTACGGATTCTTCAACGCTGTGGCCGTTATGGAGTTCTTCTCGGAATCGATTGACCATGAGAAGTGCGTAATCGATACCAAGGCCTAATCCAAGGCCAGTGATGAGATTGAGAGCAAAGACGCTCACATTAGTAAATAGCGTTAATAGATAAATAATAAAGAAAGATCCGAGGATGGCAGTCACACCGACAAATAGTGGTGTTGCAGATGCTACGAGGGCACCGAAAACAAATACGAGAAGGAGGAATGTTAGTGGAATTGCAATTGATTCAGCGAGAATCAAATCCTTTTCAATCTTGTGGTTGATTGCATAAGTAATAACGCCCGCACCAGATGCATAGATCTGAACATTCTTGTACTTGCCATCAAACTCTTCCTGTAGTGATGCACCGACCGAGCTCAGGGCATCCCAATCAAAAGCATCAATATCGGAATACACCAATATGAAGCCTGCTTTTCCATCTTTAGATTTCATGGTTGGTGATCCACCGGTGGACCAGTAGGAATAAGTTTTTGAGACTCCCTTATGGTTTTGAATCTTCTTTTCAATTTCAATTGCTGTGCTTGCAACGGCTGGATCATCGATTGTTGAACTTGCAGAGTCCACAACCATCACTACAACTGGCTCTTCTGCACCAAATACATCAACAACATACTTAGCAGCCTTAGCTGAATCGCTATTGAGGTCTGAGTAACCACCTGAATCTAAGCGGCCAAAGGATAAGGAGCCGACTGCTCCAGCGATGATTGTTGTAATAATGAAGGATAAAAGGACTAGCTTGCTGCGCTTAACGATGAACTTTCCAAGCTTCTCAAACACGTTTCTTACTCCTTAGAGGTAGACTTAAAACTATGAGTGATCTCTTTCCTAATGTGACATCAGATGAGATCGATCCTGAAGCCGCGGCAGAACAATTACGACGCGAAGAAGAAATTAAGTCAGATAAGCCGCCCCACCACCAGGATTAATCAGCCTTAGCTGCCGGAGTTGGTGCAGCTGCCGGAGTTGGTGCAGCTGCCGGAGTTGTTTTGGCGGGTTCACTTGTTGTCTTTTTTGCAGAATCAGTTTTATAAAATCCAGAGCCTTTGAAAACAACACCCACCGCGCTAAAGACCTTACGGATTTCTCCCTTGCACTCTGGGCATTGGGTGAGTGAGGCATCGCTAAAGGACTGAAAGGCTTCAAATTCATGTTCGCAAGCGTTACATGCGTATTGGTAAGTAGGCACTAGCGCTCCAATCTTTGAATTCGACCATATTCCAACCCTTTGGGGTAGAAGCCAAGTCTAAAGAAGTGAGACGATTGGCGCGAATTAAGGTCCCAGTTGTGAAGGAGATCTAAGTGAAAATCACTCGAGTCCGCCAATTCTTGGCCGCTTTTACCTTTATCAGCCTTCTAGGCATGATGCCAGCGAGTGCAAACTCACTTATTACTACATCACCAATAAGTGGTTCAACAGTCACCACAGCTCCTATGTCTGTAACTCTGACAACTCAGAAAGCTTTGCTTCCTGATGCAAATGAAATAGTGGTTACAGATCCAGCAGGCGTGCGTGTTGATGATGGAACTTTAACTCTTACTGATGTTTCAGCAACTATTGGGCTGAAACCTCTTGTTGAATCTGGAATTTATAGAGTTTCATACACACTGTATTCAGAAGGTGAAGTTCCGTTAGAAGGATCATTCACATTTAATTTCTCTGCACCAACAGTAATCACACCTACCGAACCATCACCCACTCCAACAGAATCGCAAACACCTGCAAGCAGTAGTTGGGCCACAAACGTGTTTATCATTTTTATTTTGATTATGGCGTTTTTTGTCTTGATTGCACTCGCGCTCTATGCGCGAAAACTCTTTAGGGAACGATGATTGCTTTAAGCACAATTTTTAAATATCTATCCCTTATTGGTAGTTTTGCAGTAGTTGGATCACTATTGGCGATGGGCTTCCTGCTTCTTGATTCCCATGGAAAACTTTCGACTTCAGCTAAAAAGCTTCGCACAATGCTATGGATTTCAGGCCTCACTTGGTCTATAGGAAGCACCGGAGTAATTCTCTTTACGCTAGCAACGATTCTCGACCAACCTTTATCATTTGCATTAGATTCAACAGCTCTGCGTTCTTTCCTCACGCAAATTACTTTAGGTCAGTATTTACTATTTCAAACACTTGTTGCCCTAGTTATTACTTTTGCTTCAATTCGCGTGAACAAGATCCTTACGGTTATTGCCTTGTTAATCCTTGCCTTCATTGGATTAGTAGCGCCAGTGTTTGAAAGCCATTCAGCATCGGGTGGTTCACATGCGCTAGCTATCGGCTCCTTGGTGATTCACGTAGTTGCGCTGTCTCTTTGGGTTGGTGGAGTAATAACGTTAGCGATTTTGGAACCAGAAGATAGGCCAATAGCAGTTCCGCGCTTTAGCCAATTAGCTTTATGGGCTGCCATTGCTGTTGTTTTAAGTGGAACTGCAAATGCTTGGGCTCGCCTGAATTTCAAAGAAGCCTGGAATAGTGCATATGCATGGGTAGTAATTGGCAAAGTAGTTCTGACAATTACCTTAATTATTATTGGATATCTACATCGTAAGAATTTGGCTTTGCGTAGTTCTATTAATTGGAAAGGCTTTTCGCGTTTAATCTTTGCAGAGAGCCTGATTATGGTTGCAACCGTTGCAATGGGTGCATGGTTATCTTCAAGTCAGGCACCATCAAGACCTGAAACAGCTAAATTTGATTCAGCATTAGCTATTACTGGAATTTCTACTCCAGCTCAACCCACATGGGTTCGTATTTTGTTTAGTTATGAACCAGATGCTTTAATGATTGGAATCTTGGTTACAGCCGTCGCACTTTATATAAAGGGTGTTGTTGTTCTTACAAAGCGTGGAGATAAGTGGCCTGTTGGCCGCACAATTTCATTTGCCCTTGGAATATCAGCAATAGATTTTGCAACAAGTGGTGGCCTTGGTTTGTATGCAAACTTTGCTTTTTCATATCACATGGTTGCTCACATGATTCTAGGAATGATTGCACCGATTGGAGTTGTGCTTGGAGCGCCAATCACATTAGCGCTTCGAACTTTGCCACAGGGCAGAAATAGTGAGGAACGCGGCGTGAGAGGTTCTCTACTCGCCGCACTTCATTCGAAGTTGGCTGTGTTTTTCACCAACCCAATTGTGGCTTTGGCTATCTTTGATGGTTCACTCTTTGCTCTCTACTTCACAGATCTATTTGGCGCAATGATGCAATCGCACGTGGGCCACTTTGTTATGAGCATTCATTTCTTACTCGCTGGAATTCTTTTCTTCCATGTAATTATTGGCATTGATCCAAATCCTCGAAGAGTTCCACATTTGGTTCGCATCGTTATTCTCTTCGCAGCCATGAGTATTCATGCCTTCTTCTCAGTGGCGTTAATGTCGACTTCAACACTCATTGATGGTGGATACTTCGGATCTCTTCAATCACCATGGCTCTCTGATCTACTTGCCGATCAGCGAATGGGTGGATCAATAGGCTGGGCGATGGGCGAAATTCCTATTCTTCTTGCTTTGGTTGCCACATTTATAAGCTGGGTTAAGGATGATTCACGCGAAGCAATCCGAATTGATAAAAATGCAGCACGATCTGCAGCAATGGGTCAGCCAGATGAGTTAGCCGCCTATAACAAATATTTGCAAGATTTAGCCCAACGCGATAGAAATGAACCCTAATGGAAAACTTATTTGATCTTCCCAGCGAGTATAAAGATCTTCGTGCCAGCGTTCGTGCTTTGGCGGAAAAGGAAATTGCTCCTTTTGCAAAAGCTGTTGATGAAGATCATCGCTTCCCTCAAGAGGCAGCAGATGCATTACAAAAAGCAGGTCTAGCTGCAGCCCATGTTCCAACTGAATTCGGTGGCGACGGTGCAGATGCACTTGCTGTCGTAATAATCATTGAAGAAGTTGCACGAGTTTGCGGTACTTCATCACTTATTCCTGCAGTTAACAAACTTGGTTCACTGCCGCTAATGCTGGGTGGAAATAAAGATCAGAAGCAACGCTGGTTATCACAACTGGCACAAGGTAAAGGTTTTTCATATTGCTTATCTGAATCTGATGCAGGCTCTGACGCATCAGCCCTTCGCACAAAGGTTGAGCGCGATGGGGATGGTTGGATTCTCAATGGAAGCAAGAAGTGGATTTCAAATGCAGGAATTTCAGAGTTTTACACCGTTATTGCTCAAGGCGATGCATCCCTTGGCTCAAAAGGAATTACAGCATTCGTAGTTGAAAAATCTGATCCAGGTGTCTCATTTGGTGCACCAGAAAAGAAAATGGGCTTTAGAGGATCACCAACTCGTGAAGTTTATTTTGACAACGTCAAGCTTGCAGATGATCGTCGCATTAGCGAAGTTGGTGAAGGATTTGCACTAGCAATGAATACACTTGATCACACACGCATCACAATCGCGGCTCAAGCATTAGGCCTTGCCCAAGGCGCACTTGATGTTGCGACCAAGTATTCACATGAGCGCAAGCAGTTTGGTAAAGAGATTTTCGACTTCCAAGGCGTTCAATTCATGTTGGCAGATTTGGCGATGAATATTGAAGCGGCCCGTCAGTTAACTTATGTCGCTGCATCAAAAAGTGAGAGCAATGAAAAAGATCTGCGCTTTTTTTCTGCAGCAAGTAAGTGTTTTGCCAGTGATGTGGCGATGAAAGTTACGACTGATGCGGTCCAGATTTTGGGCGGCTATGGCTATGTCTCAGATTATCCTGTTGAGCGAATGATGCGAGATGCCAAGCTCACACAGATTTATGAGGGAACTAATCAAATTCAGCGGATAGTTATGGCGCGCAATCTACCTAACGCTTAAATCTGACGATGAGTGAGGGTGTTGCAGCAGCATCTAGCGCTATGTCATGGGATTCTCGAGGCAAGGCTTCACTCGTTAATTCACCTGCATGAACCAAACCAATTTTCCAACCAGGCAAAGTTGGTAATGCGCGATCATAAAACCCGCCACCTTGCCCCATTCGATAACCCTCTTGATCAATACGAAGTGCAGGTGTGATAACTGCACCCACATCACTCGTATCTGTCACAGCTGGTCCAGTTGGTTCAGTCAGGTTTTTGGTGATCTTCAAATTTGTTGGATTTCCATCCCATTGAACCCATTCAATGACTGATCCATTGACTCGGGGGAGTAAAAGTCTTTTACCATCTGCCAAGAAAGCTTTATTGATTTCATCTGTGCTGGGTTCTTGGGCATATGAAAAGTATGAGCAAATTGTTGTGGCACTGACTATTTCTGGAGCTTTCAGAATTACATTGAAATTGGCAGGAATGAACTTTTGAACCCGCTCACGACGATAGCGATCTCGCAACTGCTTCTTGAGTGTGTTCTGATTCATTGCCTCCGCCCTTCCCTTTCCACGCCTAAATCCCAAAGATTGATGACTACAACAAGTATGGTGTGATTATGGCAGAGCACACGCGGGTAGATGAGTTTTTGACCTCACTTATAGCGATTTGCAAACCTCTTGATTCTTTTGAAATGCCATTACTAGATGCCCATGGCGCGACATTGTCACAAGATGTGTACGCAGGAGAGCGTTTAGTAATGAAAGCCGGATCTAGAATCCGCTCAACTCAAATTGGCTTAGCTGCATCAATCGGGCTTGATCACTTACCGACAAGGCCACATCCGCGCGTTGTGGTGATGTCAGCTGGTCCAGATTTAGTTGAACCAGGCAAGACACTTGAAGGTGATGAAGAATTTGAGACTAACTCGTGGATGCTTACAACTGCCGTGCGTGAAGTTGGCGCAGTTGCTTATCGCGTGCACTCTATCCCAGATGATGAAGCCCAGCTACAGAACTTGATTGAAGACCAATTGGTACGTGCTGACTTAATAATTATTAGCGGTGAGCGCCATGATGATTCATTTGACTTGATCACCCGAACTATTTCTAATATGGGTGAAATTACTACTGTGGACATTGCAATTGAGATGAGCGGTCGACATAACTTTGGACTTATTGGTCCTGATAAAACACCAATTATTACTCTTCCTGGAGATCCGATTGCTGCTTATATTTCATTTGAACTCTTTGTTCGCCCCATGATTCGCACGATGTTAGGCGCAGCAACAATCCACCGTCCAAGTGTTAAGGCTAAGTTAGAAAAAGCGATTGAATCTAGCGAAGGTATGCGATCATATATTCGCGCGGCGTTATCTGAAGATGGAAAGTCGGTAACTCCACTGACGCATCAAGAGGAGATTTCAACACTTTCAGATGCATCTGCTTTTATTGCCGTGGGTGAAAAAGATGTAAATTTAAAAGCTGGCGATGAAGTAACTGTTGTAATTTTAGAGCGCAGATACATTTAAGTCCTCTGATGACTTATTCATGGCCGGTAATACTAAAGAGTGAAGATCTAACTCTGCAGGCATTGAGATTTAGAGATCGCCTTCGATGGAATAATGTCCGTGCTGAAAATCGTGATTGGTTATCTCCCTGGGAGGCGACAATTCCCTTGATTCCTGGGGATGCGGCAGAAAACGCCAGTCGCCTGCCTTCCTATTTTGAAATGGTGCGAACCCTTAACTCTGAGGCTCGAAGTGGCCGATCATTTTCATTTGCTATCTGGCATCAGCGCAATTTAATTGGGCAGATTTCACTCGGAGGAGTAATTCTTGGCGCAATGCGAGGTGGGCATATTGGTTATTGGATTGATAAGAACTATTCAAATAGGGGCTTTACGACGCAAGCGGTAATGGCTCTAACAGAGTATTCATTTTCTGTGCTGAATCTTCATCGAATTGAAATCAATATACGGCCAGAAAATGTGGCATCGAGGCGAGTAGCTGAGAAAGCTGGCTACATTTTTGAAGGTGAACGTCCCCGTTATTTACATATCGCTGGAAATTGGCGAGACCATGTCGTATTCGTAAAAGAAAATCCCGCCATTAAGTAGGCTCTAAATCCCAAGTTCTACAGGTCCAATCCTTTATCTTTGTCCATCATGGCTTCCGGACTTATCTATTTAGCGATCATCGGTATGTGGGTCGCATATTTTGCACCCCGTTGGATCCATGACCGCAACGAGTTTTCTGGAAAATCAGTTGAGCGATTTAAGAGTGCATTGATTGTTGTCGCAACTTCATCGCCACATGGAACTTCTGGAAGTGGATCAATTCATATTGATTTAGATCGCGAAGCAAAAATCGCACAACTTCTCATGCGCAGACGAATTATGTTTTTTATTTTAATTGGTTCCCTAATTACAACACTTGTGGGTGGTTTCATGAATACGATGCCTTTTATTTACTCATTGGTTCCTGCAACTGGAATTTTGATTTATGTTGCAAGCGTTCGTCGTCGGACAATTGCAGACAAGATTCAATACCGTCGTGTGCAGCAACTTCAACGTCGTACAACTGGTGTTTCAGCAACAAACTTGGCTGAAGTAGTCTCACCTAAGGTTTCACAAGAACATTGGATTCCACTTTCAGAGCGTGAACTCAAAGGTGTTGTCTTATTGCCAAAGGGAACAGCAGCAGCTCGTCAAACATGGGAACCTTCAGAAGTACCAGCTCCAACTTATGTCAGCGCACCTAAGGCAATTATTCCTAAGCGCGTTATAGATTTAACTATTCCTGGGGCTTGGAGTGAAGAACAAGAGCGTTTAGAGCGTGAAGCGCTAGCTGCTGCTTCACCTTCACGAGATGAAATCTTTGATCAACAACTAGCTGATGAAGCAGTGGAGCGTCTAAAGCAAGCCCGCGCTTCTAACGAATAGCTAGATCCAAGATTTCATCCACATACGTTGCAACCATGCTTCGTATGTGATTAGTTCGCCTGTGAAAATTGGGAAGAAATAAACAAAGTTTAAAAAGATTACTGTGACAAAAGCTGCAATTAACCCTTGCGAGATACCTGCCTTTAAAGAGCTATTAAGCAATAGTTTTGCGCAATACACAAGAGCCAGAATCATGAATGGCTCGAAAACTATTGCGTAGAAGGTAAATACTGTGCGGGATTGGAAGAAGAACCATGGCAGGTAACCAGCAGCCATTCCAAGCACAATCAAATTTAAGGCAGGCTCAGTCGTACGCTTAAACAAGCTGCGTAACCAAAAACCAATGACAACGGAAACAGCAATTGTTCCCGCCCACCATAGAAGCGGTGTGCCAATTGCTAACACTTCTTGCGCGCAGTTATCACTGCCGCAACCCTTTGGTGATTCATAGAAAAAGGAAGTTGGTCTTCCCATAATCATCCAACTCCAAGGATTTGCTTGGTAAGAATGTTTCTCAGTTAAACCAGTATGAAAGCCCAACATCTGCGAGTGATAGTGAATCCATGATGCAAATGAATTTGAAGACCATTGACGATCCCAACCACGATCACTGAGAAACCAACCAGCCCATGAAGTGATATAAACAGCGACAGGGAGGAATCCGTATTGAATGAATTTCATTATTGTTGGTCGAATTAAATCTTTGGAAGGATGCTCTGAAAAAATCTTGTAGAGAGAGACAAAAATCATCGCGACCAAGAAATAAACAGCGCTCCATTTACAGCCCATCGCCAAACCAATTGCAATTGCTGCCAACCAATGTCTTTGTTGGTGCCAGAGATAAAGCGCCATGAGAACAAAGAAAGTTAAGAACAAATCAAGTAATGCAGTTCTTGAATGCACAAGTACTAATCCATCACACGCCATTAAAAATGCACCTATGGCAGTTAATAGCGGTGAATAGAACAAAACATGAACTAAGCGGGCGAAGAGCAGAATAAGAAGTGTTCCAATGATTGCAGTGGCAAAGCGCCAACCAAATTCATTATCGCCAAAGAGTTGGATACCGCTTGCTATAAGCCATTTACCAACTGGGGGATGCACAATGAACTCCGGCTTAGAGCCACTGACTTCCACGCCATATTTCAAGAAATCTCTAGCGCCATCAACGTAATAGACCTCATCAAAAACAAAACCCTTAGGTGTTGCCAGGTTAATTACTCGAATCGCAAGGGAGGCAATCGCGATAAGGATCGGGGCGATGGCGGCAATCATGTGTGTAATCGTATGCGCAAATCGCTGTGAAATTACTGAGATGATGGACCCATGGCATTGATATTGGCAGCAACCCCGTTGGGTAATCCAGCCGATGCAAGCGCGCGCTTAAAAACGGCTATCGAAGATGCCACAATTATTGCCGCTGAAGATTCCAGAAGGTTTCACCGTTTGTGTTCAGATCTTGGAGTTACTTTCACGGCCCGCATACTTTCCTTCTTTGAAGGTAATGAAGATGAGCGAACTGCTGAACTGTTAAATGAGTTAGCAGCTGGCGCTCATGTTTTAGTTGTTTCAGATGCAGGAATGCCAACGATAAGTGATCCTGGCTTTAGGTTAATGCGTGAAGCAATTGCTAGAGGTCTTGAAGTCTCTGTTATTCCAGGACCTAGCGCAGTAACCATGGCTGTTGCTCTCTCTGGATTACCAACAGATCGATTTACTTTTGAAGGATTTCCATCACGCAGTGCTGGAGCTCGATTAGCAATGTTTGAAAAACTGCGCCATGAAGAGCGCACGATGGTTTTCTTTGAAGCTCCACATCGTTTGGCTGATTCTCTCACTGATGCGCAATCTGTTTTTGGCTCAGAACGCAAAGGTGCAATTTGTCGTGAGATGACAAAACATTATGAAGAGACAATTCGTGGAACACTCTCAGAACTTTCAACTTGGGCAGATACCAATGAAGTTCTTGGTGAGATCACACTCGTAATTCAGGGAGCAGTCCTGGATTCAGCAGCAATGACTGCTGATGAAATGGTGGCCCGTGTTCGTGAATTTGAAGCTGCAGGGATGGATCGCAAAGGGGCTATTGCCTCGGTTGCCGCTGAATTCTCAATTGCAAAGCGATTGGTTTATGCCGCAGTGGTCGATGCGAATAAGATGAGCAAGTGACTAAGTCCTTTTATTTAACGACGCCGATTTATTACGTCAACGATGCACCGCATATTGGCCATGCCTATACGACGGTTGCCGGTGATGTGTTAACTCGTTGGCATCGGCAAAGAGGAGAATCAGTCTGGTTTTTAACTGGTACAGATGAGCATGGCCAAAAGGTTATGCGCACGGCTGAGGAAAACAACTCGGCTCCACAGGCCTGGGTTGATCGCTTAGTGCAAGATGCATGGAAACCTAATTGGCAAGCGCTCAATATTGCTAACGATGATTTCATTCGCACAACTGAAAAGCGTCACACAGAACGTGTTCAAAAGTTCTTGCAATCCCTTAAAGACTCTGGACACATTTATGCAGGAAAGTATGAGGGCCCATATTGCGTTGGTTGCGAAGAGTTTAAGCTTCCTGGTGACCTCATTGAAATTGATGGTAAGAAATGCTGCCCAATACATAGTAAGCCAATCGAACTTGTCAATGAAAATAACTGGTTCTTTAAGCTTTCAGCTTTTGTGCAACCTTTGCTTGAGCACTACCGTAGGCACCCAGATGCTTGCCAACCTGAAAGTGCACGCAATGAAGTAGTTTCATTCCTAGAAGGTGGCGTTACAGATCTTTCTATTTCACGTTCAACTTTTGACTGGGGTATTCCTGTTCCTTGGGATACCGACCAAGTTGTTTATGTTTGGTTTGATGCACTTCTTAACTATGCAACTGCAGTTGGTTTAACTGATGCACCAGAGAGTGAGGGTGGCAAGAAGTTTGCACAGACTTGGCCAGCAGATGTTCACTTAGTTGGTAAAGATATTTTGCGCTTCCACGCTGTTATCTGGCCAGCAATGCTTATGGCTGCGGGACTAGATGTTCCAAAGAAGGTATTTGCCCATGGTTGGCTACTCGTAGGTGGCGAAAAGATGAGTAAGAGTAAGTTGACTGGAATTGCACCTAAAGACATCACAGATCACTTTGGTGTTGATGCTTTCCGCTATTACTTCCTACGTGCTATTCCTTTTGGTACCGATGGCTCTTTTTCATGGGAAGACATGTCTGCTAGATACACATCAGAGCTTGCAAATGACTTTGGCAACCTAGCATCTCGCTCAGCGGCAATGGTTGAGAAGTATTGCGGCGGGGTATTGCCAGCTAGAAGCAATGATGCAGGGCTTGAGAGCGCGTTAAAAGAATCAGCAATTAGGGCCGATGCTGCAATCTGTGAATTAGATTTCCAAGGTGGGATCCTTGCAATTATGGATTTTTGCAAGAAAGTAAATGGCTATGTAACAGAGAAAGAACCATGGATTCTTGCTAAAGATCCAGCAAATAAACAGATTCTAGAAGACGTTTTGTATAACACCGCAGAGTCTTTGCGCGCACTTGCTGTATTACTCAATGCAGTGATGCCACAAACATGTGAGATTTTGTGGAGCAGTTTGGGTGCACAAGCATCACTAGGAGATCTTGGTGCGCAAAAGATCTCTGATGTTGCAACGTGGGGACAATTGCCACCAGGTGCCACAATTACTAAAACTCCAGTACTTTTCCCTCGTTTAGAAACCAACGCCTAATACATATGGCTGATCGCCACAACCGCGATATTGATCGTCAGCGGGCACCTCTACCAGAACCACTTCCTGCTCCAACAGTTGATGCGCATGCACATATGGAGATCATTACTGATACTGCGCCAGATTCACCTGAGGTGGCAGATGTAATTGCTGAGGCTAAAAGCGTAAACATTGATCGAATCATGCAGGTGGGTTATTCAGCTGAACAATCTGCTTGGTGTGTTGCTGCAGCAGAAAAGTGGAACACTTCAGTTCTAGCTGCCGTTGCACTTCATCCTAATGAAGCACCCGTTGTTGAGAACTTAGAAGCTGATTGGGCAGTAATCGCTCAATTAGCAGAGCATCCACGTGTCCGGGCAATTGGTGAAACTGGTCTTGATTACTTTCGCACACCTCTAGAGCTTCGAGCACGTCAGCAAGAATCCTTTAAATGGCATATTGAACTAGCTAAAAAAACTAGCAAGGCTTTAGTTATTCATGACCGTGACTCACACGATGATGTTCTCTCTGTTCTACTTGAAGTTGGAGCCCCAGAAAAGGTTATCTTTCACTGCTTTTCAGGTGATGTAGAGATGGCAAAGACCTGCATAGAGCGCGGCTATGTCCTCTCATTTGCTGGCACGTTGACCTTTAAAAATGCCCCTGCCTTGCGCGAGGCAGTGAAGTTAGTTCCCATTGATCAACTACTCGTTGAAACAGATTCTCCTTTCCTTGCACCCATGCCACATCGCGGAGCGCTTAATACCCCTGCTCAGATTGCAAATATTGTTCGTACAATGGCCCTTGAGCGAGATGCAGATCTTGGAGAATTAGCAATAGCTCTTGGTAATAACGCCGAGCGTCTATTTGGCTCATTTGCCTCATGACATTATTAGGAGCGGCGCAAATCCGCGAACTCGCAGCGGCGTTAGAACTAAAGCCTTCTAAATCTCTTGGACAAAACTTTGTTATCGACTCAAATGTCTGCACAAAGATTGTGCGTACAGCAGCAGTTGGACCAACTGATATCGCACTTGAGATTGGCCCAGGTCTTGGTTCTTTGACTCTAGCTTTACTTGAAAGCGCTGCCTCGGTTGTGGCAGTTGAAATTGATCCACGTTTAGCTGGTCAACTTCCGATAACAGTTGCAAATCACTTTGAACATCCAGAAAATCTGACGGTCCTTAATCAAGATGCACTCACTATTCAAACTTTGCCAGTTAACCCAACGGTGTTAGTAGCCAATTTGCCCTATAACGTTTCAGTTCCTGTGCTGCTGCACTTGCTTGAAAAGTTTGAATCACTACGCACAGGCGTAGTTATGGTTCAAGCAGAAGTTGCCGATCGCTTAGCTGCAAAGCCGGGCACAAAAGATTATGGAATTCCTTCGGTTAAAGCTGCTTGGTGGGCAGAAGTAAAAGGCGCAGGATCTGTATCGCGTTCAGTATTTTGGCCAGCACCCAACGTTGATTCTAAGCTTGTCTCATTCACCAGAAGGCAAACACCAGGGGATGAAGAACTACGACGTAAGGTTTTCATAATCATTGATGCAGCCTTTGCTCAACGCAGAAAGATGCTGCGTTCAGCTCTCTCTAGCCTCTATGGCTCTTCTTCTGCGGCAGAAGAGATTCTTAAGCGCGCCAAGATTGACCCAACCCTTCGCGGTGAAGCATTAGAGATCGCTGGTTTTTGTGCCATCGCAGCCGTTGCACCTGACATTTTCTAGCCAACACATTAAGGTCAAACCATGCCAATAAAAAACGTGACGGTTCGGGTGCCGGCAAAGGTCAACTTGCAACTTTCAGTTGGCCCACGTGAGGAAGATGGTTTCCACAATCTTGTTTCGGTATTTCAAGCCATTTCGATTTTTGATGAAGTAACACTCACTCTTGGACAACCAAAATCTGGTGTTACTGTTTCAATTACAGGAGAACAGACCCATGGTGTGCCAGCAGATGCTAATAACTTAGCGGCTCAAGCTGCAGCGCTAATGGCAGAAGAATATGACATTGAAATTGATGCACACATTGAGATTAAGAAATCCATTCCAGTTGCAGGTGGAATGGCTGGTGGTAGTGCAGATGCCGCAGCCACAATCGTGGCAATTGATTATTTGTATTCACTAGGTATGAGCCGTGAAGAGATGGCAGATATTGCCGCAAAGTTAGGCAGCGATGTTCCCTTCATATTAAATGGTGGAACTGCCATTGGCACAGGCCATGGTGATCAATTAACTTCTGCACTATCTCGCGGCACTTATCACTGGGTTCTCGCACTTTCCACTCATGGTTTATCAACTCCTGCGGTTTATGCAGAGTGTGATCGCTTGCGAACTGGACTAGAAATAGTTGAACCACAAACAAATGAAGCGCTCATGCAGGCTTTGCTTGCAGCTGATGCAGAATCAGTAGGTGCGCACCTTGTAAATGATTTGCAAGCAGCAGCTTGTTCATTGCGTCCCGCACTGCGTTTAGTTCTAGATGTTGGCCAGGAGTATGGAGCGCTAGGGGCGTTAGTCTCAGGATCAGGGCCAACTGTTGCTTTTCTAGTTGCCGATGAGGAAGCCGGGCTTGATTTAACGGTGGCATTGACCTCAAGCGGAGTAGTGGGCAGCGTTGTTCGCGCATATGGCCCAGTGGCTGGGGCAAAAGTAATCTCGTAAAGAAGGTGCAATGTGGTCACAACCATGCCCATTTATGAGGGAGAATACGTGTTCCGCCATTGTGTAGTGGCTAGCACATGGGCCTTTGAAGCCCAGGGTCCAGGATCGATACCTGGTGGCGGAGCCACCGATAGGATTCACTCGTGACCGTAGAAACCGTGATCGTTCTCGCAGCTGGCGAAGGCACACGGATGAAATCGGCAAAAGCCAAAGTTCTCCATAGCGTTGCAGGACGTTCGTTACTTGGACATGTCTTACACGCAGTTGATCATCTAAAAGCCAAAGAAGTTCGTATTGTTGTCGGCTCTGGCCGTGAATTAGTTGAAGAACATATCTCTCATATTGCGCCAAAAGCTACAACGATCTTTCAAGAGCGCCGTGGTGGCACAGGACATGCTGCGCAGTTAGCGCTCGCAGGTTCAACACCTAAAGGCACAGTATTGGTTCTAGCTGGTGACACACCCATGCTCACTGGTGAATCACTTGCAGCCTTTATCGCTGCCCACAACTCAGGAAAGTTTGCAGCCTCTGTTTTAACTGCCGAACACCCAGACCCAACTGGCTATGGCCGCATTATTCGAGATGATTCTGATGAGCTTTTAAAGATTGTTGAAGAAAAAGATGCCACAGATGATCAACGCTTTATCTTTGAAATTAACTCTGGTGTATATGCCTTTGATGGGGCAGCGTTAGCGGCCTCCAGTGGAAAGCTCAATAACTCCAATGCCCAAGGCGAACTCTATTTAACCGATGTTATTGGAATCCTAAAAAGTGAAGGCGCATCAGTTGCAGCAATCATGATTGATGATTTCACTGAAATTCTTGGCGTGAATGACCGAGTTCAATTAGCTGAGTCTGCAGCCCTGCTTCGCGATCGAATTAATGATGGGTGGATGCGCGCGGGTGTAACAATCATTGATCCGACGACTACCTGGATTGATGCAACTGCCACAATTGCTTCAGATGTGACTATTCATGCAGGCAGTGCAATTTATGGAACAACAACTATTGCCCAAGGTGCATCCATTGGACCTCGAACAACGCTTACCAATTGCCAAGTAAAAGAGGGCGCATCAGTACTTGAATCAATCGCTGCAGATAGCGTCATTGGCGAAGGTTCAACAGTTGGTCCATTTACATATTTGCGCCAAGGAACTGTCCTTGGTGATGCAACTAAAGCTGGTGCTTTTGTTGAAATGAAAAATGCAACAGTTGGAACTGGCTCAAAAGTCCCACATCTTTCCTACGTTGGCGATGCCACAATTGGAGAAGGCAGCAATATTGGCGCTGCAACAATCTTTGTTAACTATGACGGGGTAGAAAAGCACCACACCACTATCGGAGATCATGTCCGAATCGGTAGCGACACAATGTTGGTTGCACCACTAACAGTGGGAGATGGGGCATATACCGCCGCAGGATCTGTCATTACTGAAGATGTTCCTGCAGGCGCGATTGGAGTTGGCAGAGCCAAGCAAAAAAATGTATTAGGTTGGGTCATGCGCAAGCGCGCTGGTTCCAAGTCAGCACAAGCCGCCGAAGCTAAAGAGAAGAAGGGCTAATAAATGAGCGAGATCCGTTTATCTTCTGAAAAGAGATTACGTCTTTTTGCAGGCCGCGGATTTCCTGAACTAGCTGATGAAGTTGGATCAGAGCTTGGTATTCCACTTACCCCAACTTCAGCATATGACTTTGCAAATGGCGAAATTTTTGTTCGTTTCGAAGAGTCAGTTCGTGGTTGCGATGCTTTCGTAATTCAAAGCCACACGAATCCAGTAAATAAGCAGATCATGGAACAACTTATCATGGTCGATGCATTAAAGCGCGCATCTGCAAAGCGCATTACAGTTGTTGCACCTTTTTATGGTTATGCACGTCAAGATAAGAAGAGCCGTGGACGTGAACCAATCACTGCGCGATTAATGGCAGATCTTTTTAAAACTGCTGGTGCTGATCGATTGATGTGCGTTGATTTACACACTTCACAAATTCAAGGTTTCTTTGATGGTCCTGTAGATCATCTCTTCGCACTTCCAATGCTGGCTAACTATGTTGGTAGCAAAGTTGATCGCACACGCTTAACAATCGTCTCTCCTGACTCTGGTCGAGTACGTGTTGCAGAGCGTTGGTCAGATCTACTCGGTGGTTGTCCAATCGCATTTATTCACAAAACCCGCGATCCACGCATCCCAAATGAATCATCAACAGGCCGTGTGGTTGGTGATGTTCAGGGACAGACTTGCGTAGTTATCGATGACATGATCGACACTGCAGGCACAATTACTAAAGCAGTCGAAGCTCTTTTTGATGCAGGGGCAGCAGATGTGATTATCGCTGCAACACATGCCGTCTTCTCGGGTCCAGCAGTTGAGCGCCTACGATCATCTCGAGCATCAGAAGTAGTTGTTACAAACACTCTGCCAATCTCAGAGGATCAAAAGTTTGATGGACTCACAGTCCTATCGATTGCTCCACTTCTTGCCCGCGCCATCCGCGAGGTCTTTGAAGATGGATCGGTCACTTCCCTCTTTGATGGGCATTCCTAAGCGGGGATTTGCTTCACATAGCCCCTCGAAGATATTGTTTGCTTCGTTCCGGCGAGGGTAAGAATTTACTTCCGTAATCGACGGCTTAAGGACTTAACTCCTCATCGGAACTTTGTGCAAACACCGAAGTTATCTAGAGGAGATTTAAAATGGCAGAAATCAGCATCAACGGCGTACGTCGTACCGAATTTGGTAAGGGCGCATCACGTCGTGCACGTCGCGATGGTTTGGTTCCTGCCGTCATCTACGGTCACGGTGAAAAGCCACAACACATCACACTTCCAGCACGCGAACTAGGCGTTGCTCTGAAGCAGTCAAACGTATTGCTAGACATCTCAATTGATGGAAAGACTGAACTCACACTTCCAAAGGCAATTGTTCGCCACCCACTCAAGCAAATCCTTGAGCACGTCGATCTAGTTCTAGTTCGTCGCGGTGAAAAGGTTGTTGTTTCAGTTCCTGTTCATGCAATTGGTGAGCACGATCGCGATGGCATCCTTGAGCACGTTCACAACTCAATTGAAGTTCGCGTTGAAGCAACAGCAATCCCAAGCTTCCTAGAAGTTAGTATCGAAGGAATGCACTCTGGTGAATCTCGTTATGCATCAGATGTGAAGCTTCCAGCAGGCGTTGAACTTGAGTCTGATCCAAAGACAATCGTTGTTCACTTGTCTGAGAAGTCCACAGCAGTTGAAGAGGTTGTTGCTCCAGTAGCAGTAGCAACTGAAGCGGCAGCACCTGCAGCAGATGCAGAAAAGAAGGACGCTTAACCCTTACGCTTACCGTTATGACGTGGTTGGTAGTGGGCCTGGGAAATCCGGGCGATAAATACGCTGCCACCCGTCACAACGTGGGCCAGATGGTGATTGATGAATTAGTTCGTCGCCACAACGTTAAATTATCTTCACACAAATCCCGCACACACATCGCAGCTTTTAAGTTAGGTGTTGGTGTTGATGCACACCCAGTGATTGTTGCTAAATCACATTTATTTATGAATGAGACTGGTGGGCCAATTAAAGCTCTTGCTAACTTTTATTCTGTGGAACCACAAAAAATTATTGCGCTTCATGATGAATTAGATATTCCTTTTGCAGCTATCCGCACCAAAATCGCTGGCGGGGACAATGGCCACAACGGTCTTAAATCTATGACTTCAGCTTTTGGCACGGCAGAGTACTACCGTGTGCGCTTGGGTATAGGTCGCCCTATGGGCGAACAAGATCCAGGTGATTTTGTTTTGAAAGCATTTTCAAAAGTAGAACAAAAAGATTTAGGCGAATTTATCGTTCGTGGCGCAGATGTTGTTGAGTCTTTGATTAGTGAAGGTTTAGAGCGAACACAAACTCGTTATAACTCTTAATCAACCTGTATTTCTAAGTCCTGCAGCAACGCCGTTAATGGTGAGCAAGAGTGCTCTGCGCAATAGTGGGTCTGCAGAATCGCCAGCATCGCGCACGCGCTTGAGCAAGTTGATTTGTAGTAAATGAATAGGTGAAAGATAAGCATCACGGACTTGCAATGTACGAGCCAAGATCTCTTGATCTCCCAGTAATGTTTTCTTATTTGTTAATTTGAGGATTTCTTCCACAGTTAAATCAAACTCAGCCTGGATTTGATCGAGGAAATGGTGAAGCTCTTTAGGGACCAATGTTTCAACATAGCGGCGCGCAAGGACTAAATCTGTCTTAGCTAAAGTCATTTCAACGTTGCTAATGAAAGTGTGGAAGAAGTGCCAATCACCGAGCATCTTTTGTAAAACTTCTGTTTTCCCTGCCTCGCGAGCAGCCTTTAATCCAGATCCCACACCAAACCAGCCAGGAACAATCTGGCGTGATTGTGTCCATCCAAATACCCATGGAATGGCGCGAAGTGAACCAAGACCACCGCTTGCATCAGGTCGACGCGATGGACGTGAACCTAAGAAGAGATTTCCAAGTTGTTCCACAGGAGTGGATGCATAGAAATAAGCAGGTAGATCTGGGTGATCAACAAGTGCGCGGTAAGCAGTAAATGAGCGATCACTAATTAATTGCATGCATTCATTCCAGCTTTGAAGATCTGCAATTGATTGGCGAGGTCCACGGTTGAGCACTGTTGCCTCTAATGAAGCGGCCAGAGTTAATTCAATGTTTTCACGGGCAAGAGAAGCTAGTGCGTACTTATCGCTAATTACTTCACCTTGTTCGGTCATTTTGATTTGACCATCAACTGAGCCCCAAGGAAGTGCAACTAAAGCTTCATAAGTTGGTCCACCACCACGACCAACAGAACCGCCGCGACCATGGAACAAACGTAGTTTCACACCGTGCTTTATGGCAATGTCGCGCAAAGATCGTTGGGCTCGGTGGATTTCCCACTGGCTAGTGGCAATACCTGCATCTTTATTCGAATCTGAATACCCCAACATCACTTCTTGGACATCACCGCGTAGTGCCACAAGTGAGCGATAGGCGGGATTACTTAAAAGCTTTTCAAGAATCTCACCTGCTGCTCGCAGTTCTGCAACAGTTTCTAGTAATGGAGCAAAACCAATACGCGCTTTCTTGTTCTTCAAATTCACAAGGCCTGCCTGCTGGGCAAGAACAACGGCAGCGATTAGGTCATCAGCACCCTTAGTCATCGAGACGATGTATGTCTCAATTGCCTGTGAGCCAAAACGATCAATGAGATCTGCAATAGCAAAGAAAGTATCAAGGGTTTTTTGTCCATGGGCATCTAAACCAGTGATATCAAGATTGCTGTCAGCTGCTAAGAATCCAGTGAGGATTTCAAACTTTTCTTCATGTGTTTTTTCGATGTATGCAGCAATACCGGTTGTCTGCGCTAAAGCGTGGTGATGAGCATCAGAGTGCTCACGAACATCCATCGTTGCATGAGTAATTCCAAAGGTTGCAACTGTGCGGATTGTGCGCTCAAGTAGGCCTGTCGCAATGAGTTCACCTTTATGAGCAAAAAGTGAATCTCGCATCAGCATTAAATCTTTAAGAAGCTCATCTGTATCTGCATAGTCCCGATGGGCAACATGTGCCGCACCTTTTGCATGGCGTTCACGAGTTAAGGCAAGGCGATGCACAATTGCTGTGGCCTTTAAGCGATAAGGCTCTTGAGCGTTAAGGCGCAAGAAACGTGGCTCAAATTCGCGGATGTGCTTTAAATCCTGTTCAACTGAAGCAGTCAACTCTGGCGTAGCGCCAATGATTCTTGTTGAGACTGAAAGTACTTGGCGCAGTGAATTCATGGCATCGATTGTTACGCGAATCGCGTGAGCCACCTGTAGAAGCATCGCATCGTTTGTGACTTGTGGGGTCACATTTGGGTTACCGTCTCTATCTCCACCGATCCAGCTGCCAAAAGAAAGCGGGCGTGCTGTCACAGGAACAACAACGTCAATGCGCTTCATTTCACGTGCAAAGTCATTGAGAACTTCAGGAACTGTTTGGAGGAACAAATCATCCAAGTAATAAAGAGCATTCATTGCTTCATCAAGTGGTTCTGGCTGACCCACACGAAGTTCATCGGTCTGCCAGAGCAAATCAATAGTTTCAGCCAGGCGATCTGCTTGAGAAGGATTACGTCCATCTTCTAGTAAATCTGCAACCTGTCCTAATTTACTCAGAACTGAACGACGAGCTGCCTCAGTTGGGTGGGCCGTAAATACAGGACGTACTGACATCTCATCAATCCAGCCAGAAATCTCTTCGCTGTTTAGTTCATGCCCAGGTGTTTGAGATTTTATAGCTGCTTCGATTTTGTCTACAGCGCGTGCTAACCATGATCCGCCATCAGCTCGAGCTTCGGCTAAGACACGTGCGCGGTGCACTTGCTCTGCAACGTTTGCTAAATTGAAATATGTACTAAAAGCACGCACTAACTGCACTGAATCTTCAACAGATAATGATGCAAGTAACTCTTCGCCTTCACCTTCGCGTACTGCTTTGCGCACGTTTTCAACGAGGGCTAAAAGCTCAGGGCCTTCTTGGCGCACAAGTGTTTGACCCAGCAAATCTCCCAGTTTGCGGACATCGCTACGTAAAGCAGCATCATCTGCTGCTACTGCACTGCCAGATCCGTTGGATTTCATTGGGTAATCCTCTCAGGTCGCCGTAGGTGGTGCGAACAAATTAGAATGAATCCATTAGCCCCCTCCCTTTTGGGAACGGGGCCTAACGGCGTTTATAGGGAGGTGTACTTGTGCGTGGCTTAATTTCTTCGCTGCCAACGCAGTTAGAGGCATCTCATATCGTGGCACCTTCACCGACATATCCATTTCTCTTGGCAGCTCGCGCTGCGCATCACCCTTTACTTGTTGTTACAAGTTCTAGCCGCAGCAGTGAGGACCTTGTTAATGAACTTCGCGAGCTACATAACAATGTTTTTGAGTTCCCTGCATGGGAAACCCTGCCACATGAGCGTTTAAGCCCACGAAGTGACACTGTTGCAAAGAGAATTCAAACTCTCTATGAGTTAGAGAAGAAACAATCTGAATTCCCAATAGTTGTTACTCCAGTGCGTGGTGTTATTCATCGAATCATTGCAACTTTGGGTAAGGACGCACTTTTACAGTTAGAAATTGGTAAAGATCAATCTCTGGATAAACTCGTGCGTCACCTTTCATCTCTTTCCTATACACGCACTGATTTAGTTGAACACCGTGGCGAATTCGCAGTGCGCGGTGGAATCGTAGATTTGTTCCTACCGCTTGCAGATTATCCAATCCGTATCGATTTCTTTGGTGATGAGATTGAAGATATAAGCTACTTTGAAGTTGCTAATCAACGCACCTTTAAGCCAGTTGTTGGTGCCATACAGATTTATCCTTGCCGAGAACTTCTCATTACGAAAGAAATTCGACACCGCGCCATTGAACTTATCGACTCTTTACCGGCAGCCGCAGCAGAGCTTCTAGAAAAGATTAGCGAAGGCATGAGTTTTGAGGGCATGGAATCTCTCATTCCCTTGCTTATCGATGAGACTGAAACAATTATTTCTAGAATGCCAGCTAATGCTCAAATTATCTTCATTGACGAAGAGCGGATTAAATCTAGGGCTTCTGATTTACTAGCAACAAATGAAGAATTCTTAAATGCATCGTGGAGTAATGCAGCACATGGGGCAGTGGCGCCTATACACGATGGCTCTGGAACCTATATGTCGTGGGATGAGTTGAGTGCAGAAATTATCGAGCACAAGGTGGCCACAGGTTCCCTCTCACCATATGGCAGCGATTTAGCCGAAGACACAGAGTTCTTAGATTACAACGCGATAGATCCAATGCGCGGGGACATTGAGCGCACTATTGAACAGTTACGAAATGCTGTGGAATCTCATTTCACAGTGGTCTTTGCAACTCATGGTCACGGAATGCTTGAGAGATATGCAGGCATATTTAGGTCTGCAGATTTGCCAGTGCAGATAAATGAGAAGTTACTAGCTACTCCTACAAAAGGTGCAATTCATTTAACAACCTCAATCATTGCTCATGGTTTTGAAAGTGCAGCCCATCAAATCCTGTTCATGACTGAGCGAGATTTAACCGGTAGCAAGGGAAGTATTAAAGATTCAGGGCGCATGCCCACAAAACGAAAGCAATCTATAGATCCACTAGAGCTACGTGCTGGGGATTTTGTTGTGCATGAGCAACATGGAATTGGACGTTATGTTGAATTACTAGAGCGCACAGTTGCTGGAGTGACCCGCGAATACTTAATCATTGAATACGCGCCAGCTAAACGTGGACAACCTGGAGATCGCATATTTGTTCCAACAGATGCACTTGAGCAAGTCAGTAAATATGTGGGTGGTGAAACACCTACCGTGCACCGTATTGGTAGCGGTGAATGGCAAAAAGCTAAGGGTCGGGCACGTAAAGCTGTGCGCCAAATTGCAGGTGAACTCATTCGCTTATACGCAGCCCGCACAAGTTCTCCTGGCTTTGCTTTTTCACCTGATACACCATGGCAGCGCGAATTAGAGGATTCTTTTTCATACATTGAAACTCCCGATCAGTTATCAACCATTAATGATGTTAAGGCAGATATGGAGCGCCCATATCCCATGGATCGCATCATCTGTGGTGATGTGGGTTATGGAAAGACTGAGATTGCAATTCGTGCAGCCTTTAAAGCTGTGCAGGATGGAAAGCAAGTAGCAATTCTTGTCCCAACAACATTGCTTGTTCAACAACACACAAAGACATTTGCCGAGCGTTATGCAGGTTTTCCATTAAATGTTGCAGGAATGTCTCGCTTTAACAGCGCTAAAGAGAGCAAAGAGGTTATTGATGGCCTTGCTGCGGGAACTGTTGATGTGGTTGTTGGAACCCACCGAATACTTTCCAACGATGTAGCTTTTAAAGATTTGGGTCTTGTTATCGTGGATGAAGAACAACGCTTTGGTGTTGAGCAAAAGGAATCTTTAAAGAAGCTTCGCACCACTGTGGACGTATTAGCTATGTCGGCCACACCTATTCCCCGAACTCTTGAGATGGCAGTAACTGGCATTCGCGAAATGTCTACGATTACTACTCCACCTGAAGAGCGCCACCCAATCCTTACTTATGTGGGACCTGCAGAAGAGGCGCAGATTACTGCAGCTATCCACCGTGAACTCTTACGTGATGGTCAGATTTTCTATTTACATAATCGCGTTGAAAGCATTGATCGCACAGCAGCCAGGTTGCAAGAGTTAGTACCAGAGGCGCGTATTCGCGTGGCACACGGGCAGATGAGTGAAGGCGCACTCGAAGAAGTGATTCTGGCTTTCTGGAACCGTGACTTTGATGTGCTTGTATGCACAACAATTGTGGAGAGTGGCTTAGATATTCAAAATGCCAACACACTTATTGTTGAACGAGCTGACATGTTTGGTCTGTCTCAACTTCATCAACTACGTGGGCGTGTTGGCCGTGGTCGTGAACGTGCATACGCCTATTTCCTATATCCAGCCGACCAACCACTTTCGGAGTTAGCTCATGATCGTTTAACAACTATTGCAGCCAATACTGAGCTGGGTTCTGGAATGCGGGTAGCACTTAAAGATTTAGAGATTCGCGGAGCCGGAAATCTGTTGGGTGGTGAACAGTCTGGCCACATCGCAGATGTTGGATTTGATTTATACATGCGCATGGTGGGCGAAGCAGTGCAAGATTACAAGCAGGGAATTATTGAAACCGAAGAAAAGGTTTCAGAGTGCAAAGTTGAGCTTCCAATCAATGCGCATTTATCCAGTGAGTATGTGCCAGGGGAGAGATTGCGCCTTGATCTCTATCGACGTTTAGCTGATGTTAAAAACCCATTAGATGTTGAATCAATTCGCGCCGAACTACTTGATCGATTCGGAGAATTACCTGAGGAAGCAGTTGCCCTGTTGGGAGTTGCTCAACTTCGTGCACAAGCAAAGATCGCCAAGTTAACAGAGGTAGTTATTCAAGGAAAATACCTGCGACTAGCTCCCTTAACTTTGCCTGAGTCACGTCAGTTACGTCTGTCACGTTTGTATCCTGGTTCACTCTATAAACCGGCTACACGCACCGTTTTGGTTGCATTGGCCAAAGGCCCCGCGTGGAATCCGTCCCAGAATGAGCCTGAGATAGTGGATACTTCTCTTCTGGCCTGGGTCGTTGAGGCTGTTAACCAACTAAGCGAAGCACCGAAAGTGAGTTCATAGTGAAGAAGATTCTGGCCCTCGTTGCCGTTGCAACCACACTCCTACTAACTGGATGTTCCCAAGTTGGTTCTGCAGCAACTTTAGGCAGCACAAAGATTTCACAAGCCACAGTGCAAAGTAGTATTGATGCAATTCTTGTGGCTCGCCAAGGTGTTGACACCTCACAGATGCAAATTGAAACTGGCGAAGTGCTAAATCGCGGTCAGCTACGTTTTCACTTATTAACAGCCCTTCTTCGTGAAGTTGGAAAAGAAATCAAACTTTCAGTCTCAAAGGCAGAGATTGATACTCGCCGCCAGAGCATCATTGATCAAGTTGGTGGAGAAGAAGCACTTCCAAACGCACTTGTTGGTGCAGGAATTGCTCCAAAGGATTTTAATCAATACATCGAAGCGATTTCACTTTCGGACAAGATTAGCCAGGCATTAACAGCTGCAGGAGTAACTGAGGCCGATATGGGAGCACAGATTCAAAAGCTTGTAGTTGCAAAAGCCAAAGAACTGGGCGTGACCGTTAACCCACGTTATGGCAAATGGGATCCAACAGTGGCTGACATTGTTGCCTCAGATGCAGCAGGTAATGCTGTAACCCCAACAGAGTAAAGATTTAGTCGATGACGCAGGGTTCACAGCTTCAACGCTTAGTTGAGGTTATGAACCAACTGCGCTCTCCTGGGGGCTGTCCTTGGGATGCAGAACAAACACATGAGTCACTTCTTAAGTATCTTTTAGAAGAGTCCTATGAATTTGTCGATGCTGTAGCAGGTGGAGATCGCGTTGAAATGCGCGAAGAACTCGGCGATGTATTACTACAGGTTTATTTCCATGCACGTATCGCCCAAGAACATCCAAGTGATCCATTTTCAATTGAAGATGTGGCTCAAGGCATCGCTGATAAGTTGATTAGGCGCCATCCCCACGTCTTTGCTGGAGTTGAAGTCAAAACTTCAGAAGATGTTTTGCAAAACTGGGAAGATATTAAAAAGAAAGAAAAGGGCCGCACGTCAGCCCTTGATGGGATCGCTATGGCGCAGCCAGCATTACCTTTAATTGAAAAGCTTTTATATCGCGCCGAAAAATACAACGTTGATCTGCACACCCCATCGTTTGCTGACATGAGTGGGGATGCTGATGAAGGTGCCGTGGGAGCTGCGTTACTGGCCGTTATTGCATGGGCCCACGCCAATGGAATAGATGCTGAGGCGGCGCTACGCAAAGAGGCGTTGAAGTTAAGCAAACAAGTGAGCGCTATCGAGGCACGGTAGGATTAGTCCAGTAAAGATTGTGCGATTTCAGCGTTGAGGTCTACGGCACAAATTGTGTAAGTGACGAAGGAGAAACTCAATGGCAATAATCGAAGCTCTCGGAGCTCGTGAAATTCTAGACTCCCGTGGAAACCCAACGGTTGAAGTCGAAATCCAATTAGAAGATGGAACACAAGCACGGGCTGCAGTTCCAAGTGGTGCATCAACAGGTGCATTTGAAGCCGCAGAGCTTCGAGATGGTGGAAAGCGCTATCTAGGAAAAGGTGTTGAAAAGGCAATCGCATTTGTTAATGATGAAATTGGACCAGAGATTATTGGCTTTGATGCCCAAGATCAGCGCCTAATTGATGAGGCAATGATTACTTTAGATGGGACAAAGAACAAATCACGCATGGGTGCAAACGCAATCCTTGGTGCTTCACTAGCAGTTGCTAAAGCATCTGCTGAATCTGCCGATCTTTCACTCTTTCGCTACTTAGGTGGACCAAATGCACATGTACTTCCTGTGCCAATGATGAACATTCTCAATGGCGGTGCACATGCTGATACAAACGTAGATATTCAAGAGTTCATGATTGCTCCAATTGGTGCACCCACATTCCGCGAATCACTTCGCTGGGGTGCTGAGATTTACCACGCACTCAAATCAGTTCTTAAAAAGCGTGGCCTAGCAACTTCAGTTGGTGATGAAGGTGGTTTTGCGCCTAACCTTGAGAGCAACCGCGCAGCGCTTGATCTCATTCTTGAGGCAATTGAAATCGCAGGATTCAAGCCAGGCAAAGAGATTGCACTTGCAATGGATGTTGCTGCAACAGAGTTCCACGACAAAGGCAAATACACATTTGAAGGTGCCTCAAAGACTTCTGCAGAGATGATTGCCTATTACACCTCACTCGTTGATGCCTACCCAATTGTTTCAATTGAAGATCCACTCAATGAAGAAGACTGGGCTGGCTGGAGCGATATGACTAAGAGCCTAGGCTCACGCATTCAAATCGTGGGAGACGACCTCTTTGTTACTAACCCAGAGCGTCTTGCCCGCGGAATCGCAGGCGGAACAGCAAATGCTCTACTTGTTAAGGTCAACCAGATCGGAACGCTCACAGAAACTATTGATGCAGTTGAGATGGCACACCGTGCTAACTACCGCTCAATGATGAGCCATCGTTCAGGTGAAACTGAAGACACAACAATTGCTGATCTAGCTGTGGCACTTAACTGTGGACAGATTAAGACTGGTGCACCTGCACGTACTGAGCGCGTTGCTAAGTACAACCAACTACTACGCATTGAAGAAGAGCTTGCTGAGGGCGCACGTTATGCCGGCAGAGATGCTTTTCCACGCTTTAAGGCATAAGTGATTTTGTGGCGCGTCGACAATTAAATTTTAGACGTCGACGTAATTCGGGACGTGCATTGGCGTTATGGACAATATTTTTTGTATTGGCTCTAGCCATTGCACCTCCTGTAAAGAACTACTTCACCCAGCGGGCTCAAATCAGTGCGCTGAAATCACAATTGGCTTCAGATAACAAAGCGCTAGAAGCCGCGCGCCAAGAACTTCTGTTGTGGCAAGATCCTGAATACATTAAGTCTCAAGCCCGTGAGCGTTTGCACTTTGTTTTACCAGGTGAGCGTCAATACATAGTGACAGAAAATGGAACTGCATCAAATACAGATGAGGGCACTAAGGTGGCTAACTCCCTAACAGATGGACAACCTTGGTATTCAAGGCTTATTGCATCCATCACAGAAGCGGGCTAATCCTTTGCGCGAAGTAACACAAGCAGATTTAGATTGCATTGAAATTCAATTAGGTCGCACACCTCGTAACGTTCATGCAATTGCTTACCGCTGTCCATGTGGCAAACCTGCAGTAGTTGAAACACCGCCGCGCCTTGCCGATGGCACACCTTTCCCAACTTTCTATTACGCAACCTGCCCGCGTTTAACTGCAGCAATTTCAACCCTTGAAACAACGGGCTTAATGGGTGAGATGAATGATCGATTAGAAATTGATGCAGAGTTAGCAGGGGCCTATCACGCAGCTCATGATGACTACATTGCAGCGCGATCAGCACTTGGGATTGATGTTGCTGAGGTAGAAAATGTCTCTGCAGGCGGAATGCCAACGCGCGTTAAATGCCTGCATTCTCTTATCGCGCACTCACTTTCAGCTGGTTCAGATGTGAACCCATTAGGCGATGAAGCTTTGGCAAAACTACCCAAGTGGTGGGAAGGCAATCCATGCGAGTAGCAGCCATTGATTGCGGCACTAACTCAATTCGCTTGCTGATTGCAGATATTGAGGGCGCGAGCTTTCGTGAAGTTCTGCGCACGATGGAGATTGTCCGCTTGGGTCAAGGTGTTGATGAGACCGGGCAGTTCCACCCAGATGCAATCACTCGCACATTGGCAGCCGTCGATAAATTTGCTGGAGAGATTGCAAAGCGCGGCGTTGAGAAGATTCGTTTTTGTGCAACTAGTGCAACACGCGATGCAACAAATCGTCACCTCTTTGTTGATGGAGTGCGCGAACGACTAGGGATTGAACCTGAAGTAATTAGTGGGGATGAAGAAGCAGCACTTTCTTTTGCTGGAGCAATCCAAGATTTTCAAGCATCCGATGGTCCTTTTCTTGTCGTTGATATTGGCGGCGGATCAACTGAGTTTGTCTTTGGCACAACAAGTGTTGAATCTGCCAAGTCAGTCAACATCGGTTGCGTGAGAATGACTGAGCGTCACTTTGCACATGATCCCGCAAAACAATCACAAGTCGATGCAGCACGGGCCGACATTATTGAGGCGATTGCAAAGGCTGCCAGCATCGTTCCAATTACAAAAGCCAAGACCTTAATCGCAGTTGCTGGCACAGCAACCACAGTTGCAGCTGCTGCATTGAACTTATCTGAATACGATCGCTATGCAATTCACTTATCTCGAATCAGTACCGAGCAAGTTCATGAAACATCACAACTGTTTTTAACCAACACCCGAGTCGAACGTTCAACCCTTGGTTATATGCACCCAGGTCGAGTGGATGTAATTCCTGCAGGTGCATTAGTTCTTTCAGAGATCATGCGCGCAACAGGGGCAAGTGAATTCGTGGCATCTGAATCAGATATCTTGGATGGAATTGCCCGTTCATTAGCTGGAATGAGCGATTAGAAAAGCAGGGTAGATTTACCCCTTGCACGTGGCCCCGATAGCCCAATGGCAGAGGCAGAGGACTTAAAATCCTCCCAGTGTGGGTTCGACCCCCACTCGGGGCACCACCTTCGCATAGCCCGGGAATCTTCTAGGCCCTAAACTTGTTATGCACGACAACCACCAGAGGTTCTGGTGGCACTACAAAAGGAGAGAAAAGATATGCGCAGTTCAAACCCTGTTTTAGGACGGGCGTTTAATCAGCGTGGATACGCTGCATTTGATCCGAGCACAATTAACTCAGACCCAGCAGCGATGGAAGATCTTTATAACGCACCAGCTGCATCTTCGATGCGAACAGGTCGCATGACGATTGACGATGTTGTCACTCGCACAGGAATTTTATTTGCTGTTTTAGTTTCCGTTGGCGCAGTTGCATGGACACTTAACCTTGGCGGTGGGGCAATGTTGCTCGGTGTCCTTGGTGGTTTCGCACTTGCCATGGTCAATACCTTTAGCAAAACCGTTAAGCCTGCGCTAGCAATTGCATATGCAGCTTTTCAAGGTTTAGCACTTGGAACAATTAGCAACATCTACAACTCTGCATATGCAGGAATTGTTAGCCAAGCAATCATCGTAACTATCTGTGCATTCACAGGAATGCTCTTTGCTTATAAGAGCGGGCGCATCCGTGTGACACCTAAGTTCACTAAGGTGCTCATGACTGCATTGATCGGTTACTTAGTACTAGCACTGCTTTCATTTGTTGGTTCATTCTTTGGTGCAAGCATCTATAACATCGGTGGTCTTGGTTTAATCATGGCTGCAGGTGGAATGGTTCTTGCTAGCTTCTTCTTGATTCTAGATTTTGATCAGATTCAAAAGGGAATCAATGCCGGAGCACCAGAATCAGAGTCATGGCGTGCTGCTTTTGGTTTGATGGTCACAATTGTGTGGCTATATCTTGAAGTTCTGCGTCTGCTTTCAATCTTGCGCGGCAACGACTAATTACAGATCTTCATCGAGGGGCCTCAGGTTTTTAACCTGGGGCTCTTCGACATTTCTAGTCTCTGGTATTTGATAAACCAAGACAAGTGCAATAACAAAGATGGCAGCCGACATGCCAAATGCTGCGCGATAAGAAAAGAGATCTGAAACTGCGCCAATAATAATTGGTCCAACCATCATTCCAGCATCACCTGCCATCTGGAAAATAGCAATGACCTTGCCACCTTTGCCCTTAATAACATCGCCCACAATGCTGGCTGGAGTGATTGAAATAAAAGCACCGCCAAATCCAAGAACTGCCATTGCCAGCAAATACATCCAGACGTTAACTGAGAATGTAAGTAAGAGAACTCCGAGTAAAACTACTTGCGCACCGATTATTGAAGCAGCACGCCGCCCCTTCTCATCTGAATATCTACCAGCTCGCAGCAGTATTGCACCTTGAATAACTGCAGATACTGCAAGACCATAACCAACTATTGCTGTCGTGGAGTTCAACTCTTCTGTAACAAAGACTGGCAATATTGATGCACGAAGACCAAAAAACACCCAAGTACCAATAAAAGTAAGCACAAGTGCGATTCGATAGGGTTTCATCACTAAGGCTTCACGCACAGTTGTGTGGTCTGATGTATCCACACTTTTATCAACTTTGCCGATTTTATCGCCCTTGAGGAAAAAGTGTGCAACTGTTCCAGAACAGATAAGCATTCCTGAATAAACGAAGAATGGTGCACGAAGTGAAATAACTGAGAGCAAGCCACCAATTGCAGGACCTGCGATACCACCTAAAAGAAATGAACCTTGATAGACCGATTGTGCTCGCCCACGATTAGCATCATCTACAGATCGCATAATCACAGAACCTGCGGCCACTGAAAACATTGATGAACCAAGGCCTCCAGCAGCACGGAAAATAAGAAGCTGTTCATAGCTTTGTGAGAGGCCAGATAAAAATGTAAAGAGTGCAACCATGAATACGCCAGAGGAGAACACTGCTCTCTCACCAAATTTATCTACCAAAGTGCCAGAGATTAATCCAGAGGCAAAGCGAGTAATCGCAAAAGCAGAAACCATTAGGCCAATTGCTGCGTTGTTTACCCCAAAAGATTTAGCAAAAACTGGGATTGCCGGTAATACGATGCCAAACCCAACGGCAACAAAAAAGGATGCAGCAATAAGTATGGATACTTCTCTCGGCAGATCTTTAAATGGAGATTGCATTAACCCAGTGATTCTCCAGCTGCATCTTCACGTGCTGCGGCGAAGTCCTGAGAAGTGCGAAGGGGTGTCTCGCGCAACATAAATGCCAGCAATAATCCCAGGGCCGTTATAGGAGCTGCCGCATAGAAGACGATGTGAAACGAGTTCACGAAAGCCTCAAGTGCACTCTGTTTAATTACTGGTGGGAATGTTTCCAACACTGCTGTATTAGTTGTTAGTACTTCTAGCTGAGCTGTGTCAAAGCCAGCAAGTGCGCTTGGATTTGTTTTGGCTAACTCTCCAAAACCTGAAGACATATAGTGCACAACGCGGTTAGTCAAGATACTTCCAAAGGATGATCATGATTTCCTCATGGGTGTGGGCCTTAGCTGATGCATTTATTGGGGAGTTTTTGGGCATAAGGGTAAGATTAGCGGGTGAAGTCAGTAATAGCCGAACATCTAGTCAAGACCTATCGCAACGGCGAGGTCAAAGCATTAGATGATCTCTCTCTTGATGTTGAAGAAGGCACAGTTTTAGGCGTATTAGGCCCAAATGGTGCAGGTAAAACAACAACTGTGAGAATTCTCGCAACGTTGTTAAAACCTGATTCAGGTATTGCAACTGTTGCAGGAATCGATGTAGCCAAGCATCCTGACAAAGTACGTGAATTAATTGGTTTATCAGGTCAATATGCAGCTGTTGATGAGACATTAACTGGCTGGGATAACTTAGTGATGTTTGGTCGTCTCTACCATTTAGGCAAATTAACCTCCATTAAACGTGCTGATGAATTACTTGAGAGATTCTCACTCACTGATAGCGCTCGCCGTCCCATCAAGACTTATTCAGGTGGAATGCGCCGCCGTTTAGATTTAGCAGCATCTTTGATTGTGCAACCAAAAGTTCTCTTCCTTGATGAACCAACTACAGGCCTTGATCCACGTGGTCGCCAAGAGATGTGGGGAGTTATTCAAGAGCTAGTTAAAGGTGGCGTAACACTTCTACTTACCACCCAATATCTTGAAGAAGCAGATCAATTAGCTGATGAGATCGCTGTGATTGATCATGGAAAAGTAATTGCCCGTGGAACTTCAGATGCATTGAAAAAACAGGTGGGTGGAGAACGTCTAGAGATTACCGTCGAGAACACTGACATCACCAAAACTCAAGAGATTGTTTCTCGAATCAGCACAAGTGCAATTCATACTGATGTGCGCACAATTTCAGCACCTGTTTCAACTGGCTCCATTGCTCTCATGGAGGCGTTGCGCGCTCTGGATGAGGCGAAAATTCATCCCCTTGATATTGCTCTCAAGCGCCCTTCACTAGATGATGTGTTCTTATCTCTTACCGGCCACGTGGCAGAAGAGGAAGTAATTGCCCAGCCCGTAAAGAAAAAGAGAGGGGGCAAGAAATGAAACACGTCATCAGCGATGTCATGACAATAACTAAGCGGCAACTGCTCCAGCTTGCCCGAATCCCTGAACTTCTAGTTTTCTCAACGATTCAGCCAGTGATGTTTGTACTTCTTTTTCGCTTTGTATTTGGCGGCTCTATTGAAACCGGTCAACCCGGTGGTTATGTCCAACTTCTGATGCCTGGAATCTTTGTTCAGACCGTTGCATTCACCTTGGCTGCAACAGCAGTTGGTTTAGCTGAAGATATGAAAAAGGGCCTCATCGATCGTTTTAGATCTTTGCCAATTTCAAGAGGCGCAGTAGTTATTGGTCGCACCTTTGGCGATGCACTTTTAAATATTCTTGTCTTAACTGTTATGGCAGCTGCTGGATATGCCGTTGGCTGGCGTCCAACATCAGGAGGGCTTTCTATATTTGCAGCTTTCTTATTCCTGTTTATGTTTGGTTATGCCCTTTCATGGATTGGCATCTATGTGGGATTAGCCGTTAAAGAGGCTCGAACTGTGCAAAGCGTGGGCTTCTTAGTTACTTTCCCACTGACATTTCTTTCAAATGCCTTTGCACCAACTACCGGGATGCCTAAAGCGCTGCAGTACTTTGCGGAATGGAACCCTGTTTCAACAATGGTTGCAGCTTGCCGTCAGCTATTTGGTCTGAAAAATGAGTTTGGGGCAACAGCTAGCTCTTGGCCAAGCCAGCACCCACTAGAGACATCATTGCTCTATATGTTTTTGCTGATGGCGATATTTATCCCACTCAGTATTAGAAAGTATAAAAATACTTCTAATTAAGAGTAAAACTCGGCAGCTTTAATTACTACCTTAATCTCACGTCCGTTAGGTGCGGTGTATGAAACGCTCGCACCGATCTCTGCGCCCATCACTGCAGCACCAAGTGGAGATTTCTCGCTATAAACATCGAGATCTCCGGATGCAATCTCACGTGAGCCCAAAAGAAACTTCATTTCATCTCCAGCAATCTCTGCTGTAACAACCATACCCGCCCCAACTTTGCCATCGGCAGCAGCAGGTGGAGTTCCAATGTGAGCATTTTCTAACATCTGCTTGAGCTGGCGGATACGCGCTTCCATCTTGCCCTGCTCATCGCGGGCTGCGTGGTAACCACCGTTTTCTTTTAAATCACCTTCAGCACGCGCCGCTTCAATCTTTGCTGTGACATCTTTGCGGCCATGTTGTTCTAGGTATTCTAATTCGGCGCGCAAACGATCTGCAGCTTCCTGCGTTAACCATGTTTGTGCGCTCATAAGTCGTAAAGGTACTAGGTAGGTGTAGTTGCCTACAACTTATTTAATACGGCAGGCAACCACATCAGCATTAACGCCTTGGCTACGCGTAGGAATCTCAGTGTTTTTCTGCACGACTGCAAGACCAGGCCCGATTTCATCCTCAATCTGCCCAACGACAGTTTTATCGTAATCTCTGGCAACCAACGTGCATGTTAAAACCTGGTCTTTATCTTTTCTGACTACTTCATATCTAATAGACATTTTGCGATCAGTTGTGGCAGTAAATGAAATAACTGAGGAACGGATCTCCGGGTTTGAATGGTGAAGACCTACCCACACCAGCCAGCTGATTCCTATAGATGCAATAACTGTGGCCGGGAGCACCCACCCCTTGGTTGGGCGCACGCCGTAGCGATCCTCGTAAGAGAACTGCGAGCCTAATTGCATGACATGATTATGCCATGCAAAAAAACTTTGAGATGAGTGTTGCCGGCTCTTTAACGATTTCGATTCTAATTATCGCTGTAGTTTTCTTGATGCGCAGTTTCTATAAGCGCTTTATGGGTGTTGATCGAAGCGATGACGGCGCAGACCAGTAACTCTCTTCTTTCCAAAATAGCTCAAGGCTTTGCAGTCCTGCTTGTAGTAGTCATCTTTTTCGCACTTGGCCTGTGGCAGTTAGATAGAGCAAAAGCATTAAAGGAAAGTTTGGTAACAGCGACTCAAGTGGATGCAAATATCGTGCCACTGACATCTATTGCCACCGCAAGGCAGCCCCTGCAGCCAGAGGCTTTTAATCGGATGGTGCAGATTTCAGGAAACTATGTCGCAACTTATAGAGCACCTAACCAATCCGATGGTGATGGCAAGGTCAGTGATTGGGAAGTTGGCTTGCTGCAAGTTGGCACCAATCAAGGGATTTTGGTTGTGAAAGGTTTGTGGTCTGAGCGATTGTTTAACCCAGATGTTTCAATGGCCATGGTTATAGATATCAAGGGGCAGTTACTTGCTTCCCAATCCGAAGATCGTTTTATCAATGGAGATGGTGCGATTTCGCGCCTAGATAGTTCAGTGATTGTGGGATTGACTGTTTTAGATTTATTTGATGGTTATGTGATGGCAGTTTCTGAATCACGCAAAGGCACTGAATTAACTCGCCAGCGCCTGAGCCCAGAGAAGCTCACTTCTAAAATCCCAGGCTATTACTGGCAACACATCTCTTATGTGGTGATCTGGTGGCTCATGGCAGCGGTGGTGCTTTACCTTCCCTTTTATCGCCGTAGAGTTAAGCCATGAAATCAAGCCTTGTGCGTTTTCGAGTAATGGCCATTATTGCTGGCGTTATGTCCTTACTTTTGTGGTTTGTAGATCTGCCCGTGGCATATCTATTTAATAACCCAGAGTGGAAGGCTGCAGTTGCCTGGATTCCATTTGTTCACGGATGGGTCTATTTCGCATACGTGATTGTGGCTCTTCAATTTTCAGTAAAGGCCAAGTGGCCAATACGCAAGATTCTCGGGCTTCTTTTGGCCGGCACACTTCCAGTTGCCTCACTGATTGCAGAACGTCGAGTTGTTCGCCGTTATTCGTAAAGTTATAAAGTCTGCGCTCTATCCGCTCTATGAATGGCGGTTGGTTCGAGCTTTAGATTTCACTAAGACCCCGCACCATGTTGGCGTGATCCTTGATGGCAATCGCAGGTGGGCAAAAGCCAATCCCAGCTATAGCGATCCCAATGGTCATAAAGCCGGGGCCCATAAAATCATTGAATTTTTGGGTTGGTGTGATGATGCCGAAGTTCGAGTTGTAACGTTGTGGTTGCTATCAACTGATAACTTCAAAAGAAGCTCTGATGAGATTGAAGAGCTGCTCAAGATTATTGGCGACACTGTTGATGAACTAGCGGCAACGGGCCGTTGGAACATTAAAGCTGTCGGCGCGCTAGATCTCTTGCCACCTTGGCTTTCAGAAAAACTAGCTGGGCTAAAGCCCATCCGAAATGATGGCGTGGAAGTAAACGTGGCTATTAGTTATGGGGGCCGGCGTGAAATTGTTGATGCCGTGAAGTCATATCTTGGCGAAGAAGAAAAGTCAGGCCATTCTCTTAATCAAGCTAAAGAGAATTTGACTGCAGATGAGATTTCTAAGTTTTTATATACCGCAGGCCAACCAGATCCAGAGCTGCTCATTAGAACATCTGGAGAACAACGCCTTGGGGGATTCCTTTTGTGGCAAAGCGCGCTATCTGAGTTCTACTTCTGTGAGGCGTATTGGCCAGATTTTCGCCGGGTGGATTTCTTGCGTGCTCTTCGTGCCTACTCACTACGACAACGCCGTTTCGGCAGTTGAGATTTTCGCCTAAAACTTCTACAAGATTTAACTTTTTCAAGGCGCGTGTTGCCACAGAGTTAGCCTCAAGGTGTTCTACCTTTTTACATATCCGAAGCAACATCCCACTAGTACAACTAAAAATGAGGAGTCCAGCCATTGGCTGCTAAGAGTCAAAGCTCTAGAAAGACTTTTGTTTTAGATACCAGCGTTTTATTAGCTGATCCTGGCGCCCTGCACAGATTTGCCGAACATGAAGTAATCATTCCTATCGCTGTTATTGGCGAACTTGAGACCAAACGCGATCACCCAGAATTGGGCTACTTTGCCCGCGCAGCTCTGCGTGCTTTAGATGATCTTCGCATTACCCATGGCCGACTCGATCAGGCGTTGATTGTGACACCTGACGGTGGAACGCTTTCTGTGGAACTCAACCACACCGACCTCTCCACTCTGCCCCATGGCTTTTTGCGAGATGGCACCAATGACTCTCGAATTTTGGCCATAGCAAAGAACTTAATGTCAGATGGCAAGAATGTTGTTTTAGTTACAAAGGATTTACCTCTTCGCGTTAAAGCATCATCTGTTGGTGTTGAGGCCCAAGAGTATTTGGCAGAACTTGTTGCTAATAGCGGATGGACTGGAATTGAAGAGTTAACCGTTGGCTCATCAGTTATTGATGATTTGTACTCCTCCGATAGAGCAGACCATGAAGCCGCCCATAGTCTGCCTATTCACACGGGAGTTATTTTGCATTCAGACCGTGGCAGCGCCCTGGCCCGGGTAAGCGCTGATAAACAGTTGCAGTTAATTAGGGGAGACCGCTCAGCTTTTGGTTTGCATGGGCGAAGCGCTGAGCAGCGCATTGCGTTAGATCTGCTTTTGGATGACTCCATTGGAATCGTTTCTATGGGCGGACGGGCTGGAACTGGTAAGTCGGCGTTGGCGTTGTGCGCAGGTCTTGAAGCAGTGATGGAAAAGCGTATCCATAAAAAGGTAGTTATCTTCCGTCCTCTCTATCCCGTGGGCGGTCAGGAACTTGGATACTTACCAGGCAGTGAGGGCGAGAAGATGTCGCCCTGGGCCCAGGCAGTCTTTGACACTTTGGGCGCACTTGTTAGCCAGCCAGTTATTGATGAGATCGTGGACCGGGGTTTAATTGAGGTGCTACCTCTGACCCACATCCGCGGACGATCCCTTCATGACTCCTTTGTCATCGTCGATGAAGCGCAGTCTTTGGAGCGCGGAGTTCTTTTGACCGTGCTCTCTAGAATCGGCACCGCCTCAAGGGTGGTTTTGACCCATGACATCGGCCAGAGGGACAACCTTCGAGTCGGTCGCCATGACGGTGTGGTGGCAGTTGTTGAAACTTTGAAGGGCCATCCACTCTTTGCCCACGTGACCCTGACTCGTAGCGAGCGCTCGCCGATTGCAGCCCTTGTGACCGAGATGCTGGAGGGTCCATTACCGGGCTAAAAGAAAATCACAGTCACATTTAGGGCAATTCGGACATTCCCCTAAGTGACCTGCGGTTTTACCCCATCCACACCTAAAGATTTTCTGTGAATCTGCGACTTAGGCCTAGTTAGATTTGCCGATGTCAGTCCTAGGCGCCACTCTAAAGCCATTCCCCGTTAGTTATGAAGCCTCAAATCGAGGCTGATGGCTTGCGGTGGCGTTGATGCGGGTGAGAGATAAGGAGTAGAGCTATGGCGATCAAGCGCAAGAGTATTGCGATCTGGAGCATCGTTGCCTCCATGCTCTTTTTATCCTCGGCCCTGCCAAACGCTTACGGTCTGGAATTTCCTATGACCTCTACCGTTGAAATTCAAGGCGATGCAACAGCCCTAGCCTCTGCCGCCACTCCCATCGATAGCGCTGCAGCTTTATACGGCTCAATCAGTTTGGCTTCGACATCAGTGGGCGCAGTGTTCTCTTCAGATTTAGCTCTGGTTTCATCGATTAGCGCTTCAGTTGAAATGGCCCGCACCCCCGAGGGAGCTAAAGAAGTAGCTGAGATTATTTTGACCCAGGAATATGGATTCAGCCAATCTCAGTTCGAATGTTTGGACTCGCTCTGGACTAGAGAGAGTCATTGGAACTACAAGGCCCACAACTATCGCTCAGGTGCTCATGGAATTGCTCAAGCTCTTCCAGCTGAGAAGATGAGTGTGGTGGGAACGGACTGGCGCACAAACCCAGTAACTCAGATCCGTTGGGGAATTCGCTACATCACCATGCGCTATGACACTCCATGCAAGGCCTGGTCATTCTTTAAATCTAGGAACTACTACTAAGGCTTAGTTCCAATAGTTAATGGCTTTGAAGTTTCGGCAAAGAAATCATTTCCTTTATCGTCCACCACAATAAATGCTGGGAAATCCACTA
>SXGQ01789548.1_pt1 | contig 43078 bp, 32 predicted proteins | sample 3178371 | NCBI WGS metagenome assembly SXGQ01 (sample SAMN11356859, study PRJNA531348) | freshwater metagenome | isolation source: freshwater sample F1-20 | place: China: Fuxian Lake, Yuxi | collected 2017-12-25
AGAACACCACGCCCGAGCAGATGATGATGTTTCTCACGCGCCTGGGCGAAGAATCGCGCATGGTCGTCACCGGTGACATCACCCAAATCGATCTGCCCCGATCCAAACAAAGCGGCCTGCTCGAAGTCCGGCGCATTTTGCAAAACATCCCCGGCATCGAATTCCACACGTTCAGCGGCAGCGACGTCGTCCGGCATCCCTTGGTTCTTAAGATCATCGAAGCCTACGAAGCCTACCGCAATCCCATCGGCACCGATGACGGCCCGTCAGAGAAACGCTAGGCCCTTCTTTTTTTCCCGCCACCCGCTCGCCTCATGTCCGTAAAAAACCAGTGGAAACTCCTCGTCGGCGGCCTCGGTGCGCGACGCCCCGCCACGTCGGCCGCGCGCTCCCCGGCGCGAGAATTCCTCGAGCGCAGTCGCCTCGTCTCCACGCTCATCTTCCTCGTTACTTTTACCGCCATCGTGCTCATCAGCTCGACCGGCATGACGTCGCTTCGCCAGCCGTTGCTCCCCGGCCAGACGGCCACGGCCCGCATCAATGCCGCCGCTTCGTTCACCTACGTCAGCCAAGAACGCACCGCGGCCGCCCGGGAGCAATTTCTTGACCGGGTCCCGCCCGTTTACCGCCTTGAGTTTGACGCCTTCGAGCGCTTCGAGGCTGCGGCCCGCGACCTTCTCGCCCGCCTCGCCCTCTACGAAACGGCCCACCCTAAAGGCAGCCCGAGCCTCAGCTCTTATCGCAACGAACTCGCCGAAATCGCCGCCGCCTTCAACGCGATCGGTGCTTATCGCACCAGCCCCGAAGATCTCGCCGCCCTTCTCGCCTCCGGCGACGCCACGGCGAGGGCCGGCCTTTTTGAAACCGGGATCAGTGTGCTCCGCGAGCTTCACACCGAGGGCATTCACGACGCCGCCCTCGGCAACCCCGGCAGCGGCGGCATCACCGTTTTCCAAGTTTCCACGCCCAACGGCTCGACCGCCCCGCGTCCCGTGCATTCGAGCGAAGACGCGTTTACCATCCTCCGCGTCAGTCTCGCCACCGAGGGCGTGCCCCGGCCCTCCGCGCAGGCCCTTTTCCGGTTTTTTCGCAACGGCATCACCACCAACGTCACCTTCGACCGCGCCGCCACCCAGCAACGCGAGACCGCCGCGGCCCGCGCCCTCGTCCCCATCTCGGTCAATGTGACCCGTGGCCAAATCCTCATCGAGCCGGGCGACCGCGTGACCCCGGAACAACACGAACTGCTCTCCGCTCACCGCCGCTACCTGCTGGAACACGGCGACGCCGAACTCAACGAGGGCCTCGCCCTCTTCGGCCGCGTGCTCCTCGTGCTCGCGATGGTCCTTGCCTCCATCATTTACATCCGGCTCGAGGACGCAGAGACGCTTAGGAGCAACGTCCGCCTCGGGCTCCTCGCCCTCGTCGTCATTCTCAACCTCGGTCTCGTCCGTCTCGTCTACGCCCTCGGCGGGGCCGATTTCTTCGTGAACGATGGCTCATGGGCCTCGACGCTGCCTTACGTCGCGCCCACCGCCTTCGCTCCGCTCATCGTCGCCATTCTCATCGACGCAGGCTCCGCCATCTTTATGGCGCTGCTCATTTCGATTTTCACCGGCGTAATCTACGGCAACCGGCTCGATCTGCTCGTCCTCACTTTTCTCGCCTCCCTGGTCGCGATCTACTTCGCCCGCGACGCCCGGCGCCGCGGCCGCGTCGTGCGCTCCGCCGCCGCCGGCGGTCTTACGGTCGCGGTCTTCGCCGCCCTCATCGCCTTTGCCGACCAGACCCCGCTCGATACCCTCGCCCGCCAGATGTCGGCCGGCGTTCTCACCGGGCTCTTCACCGGCGTCGCCGTCGTTGGCCTGCTCCCGGTCCTAGAGTCTCTCTTCAAACGCACCACGGACATCACGCTTCTTGAGCTCACTGACTACAATCACCCTCTCTTGCGCCGCATGCAGCTCGAAGCGCCGGGCACCTATCACCACTCACTCGTCGTCGCGCAGCTCGCCGAAAACGCTTCCAACGCCATCGGCGCCAACCCGCTTCTCGCCCGCGTCTGCGCTCTCTTCCACGACATCGGTAAAACCGAACACCCGAATTTCTTCACGGAAAACCAACGCGATCGCCAAAACCCCCACGACGACCTCGATCCGCTTGAATCCGCCCGGATCATCAAACGCCATGTCTCCGACGGCGTCGAACTCGCCGCCCGCCACCACCTCCCCCGCGCCGTGCTCGACGTCATCGCCCAACACCACGGCACCAACCTCGTCCGCTATTTTTACCAGCAAGCCGTCTCACTTTCGATTGCCCCGGGTTCCTCCACTTCGCCGGCGTCCGCCTCCGCCGCCCCAACCGGCGCCAGTAGTTCGGCCTCGAAAATCCCCGACGACGCGCCCTTCCGCTACGATGGCCCGCGCCCTCAGTTTAAGGAGAGCGCCGTCATCGCCCTCGCCGACGGGGTCGAAGCCGCTTCTCGCTCCCTCCGCTCCGCCGACGCCGCGCAACTGGCCGCCCTGATTGATAAAATTTTTCTCGATCGCATGGCGGAGAAGCAACTCGACGAAGCGCCGCTCACCTTCGAGGACCTCGCCCGCATCAAGAACAGCTTTCAGTTTACCTTACTCAACATGCTCCACGGCCGCGTCGCTTACCCCGCTCCCGAGTCCGCCAAGCCAGCCTCGGCCCAAGCTTGAGGCCGCCCTCTCCGCCTCCTTTGACTGGCGCCTTTTCGCGAGTAGTCGCGGCTCAAACCATGCCCCACGCCACCGCCCGCGAGATCACCATCGCCAACCGTTACCCCCGCTTGCGCCTCGACCGCGCCGCCCTCATCCGCGCCGTCCGCACCCTCGACACGGAATTCCCGCAATCAAAGGGCGCGCCGCCGACATCAAAATTTCCATCCTGCCCGCCCGGCGAACTTTCTCTCGTCTTCCTCACCGATCCCGCGCTCGCCGAGCTCCACGGCACATTTCTTGACGATCCGACCGTCACCGACGTCATCACCTTCGAAGGCGACCCCGCCCACGGCACCGCGGGCGAGATCTGCATTTCGGTCGATGCCGCGCTTCGCCAAACCGCTCCGCGGGCCAAAGCCGCCTTCGCCGCCGAACTTCTCCTTTACGTTGTCCACGGCTGGCTTCACCTCGCCGGTTACGACGATCTGCAACCCGCCAAAAAACGCCTTATGCGCCGCGCCGAAGCCCGCGCCCTCCGCCTGCTCGGCCCGCAGACAATTTTCACGCTGCGCTGAAATCCGTTTCCTTTTTCCACCGCGTTTTTCCGTGCATCGCCCGCTCCCGAACCGCTAATTCTACCAGCATGTCCGTGACGTCATCTCTACCCAACACCGAGTCCCGCTTGGTCACCTTTCGCAACGCCTTCATTTCCGGCGCCCTCCTGCTCGCCCCGCTGATCGTCACCGTCTGGGCCTTTGCCCAAATCATCGCGCTCGTCGGCGGCACGGTGCGTCCGCTTTTTTTTGACCGCCTGCCCGCCACGTTGCGCGACCTGCCGTTTCTCTGGGATGTCGTCAGTACCATCAGCGTCGTGCTCATCGTGACCGCCCTCGGCTATGTCTCGCGCTATGTCTTCGGAAAATTTTTCGTCAGCATTGGCGAGCGCTTCATGCTCAGCATCCCCGGCGTCAGCGCGGTGTACAATACGGTCAAACAGATCGTCGACACGTTCGGCACGCAGAACAAAAACCTCTTTAACCAAGTCGTGCTCGTCGAATTCCCCCGGCCCGGCATTTGGGCCGTCGGCTTTCTTACCAACAAAACCCAAGGGGAAGCCCAAGCTAAAACCGCCGAGGAGGTCTGGACCGTCTTCGTCCCCACCTCGCCAAATCCCACCAGCGGCTTCCTGATGCTTTTTCCCACCCGAGACATTATCCCCCTCGAAATGAGCGTCGGCGAGGGCATGAAGATGATCATTTCCGGCGGAGCCGTCGTCCCACCTTGGCCGGCTGCCAAAGCCGCCGATCTCGCCAAGTAACTCCCGCGCCAACGCGCCCTGATTCCGATTGTCCCAATCGGGTTTCGGGTCTCAGAAACCGAGAATTTCCCGATGCCCGGCCGCCAGCTCCAGACCGAGGCCTTCGTCCTCCTCAAGCGCCCGCCCACCGACTCGTTTCAGACGTTCAGTCTCTTCTCCGCCGAACACGGCACGCTTCTCGCCCTGCAACGGCTCCCCAAGAAGAACGCCGCCAACCACCTCGCGCTCGATTTGTTCGACGAGGTTGCTCTCTCACTTGAGACGTCCAACCAAGGTTCCACCTGGTTCATGAAAGAGGTCCGGCTCCTCGCCCGCCCCACCGGCATCGGCCGCAGTTATTCCACCCTCATGCTCGCGTCGTCGTTCACCGCCCTCATCGCGCGCAATCCCGTCCACGAGGACAGCCGCACCGCCGTCGCCGGCCTCCTGCGAACCGCTCTTGCCGCTTTCGCGCACTCTCCCCGCGCCGATATCGTCTTCTTCAAGAGCCTCTATTGTTTCGCACGCGACGAGGGCTACCCCGTAAAACAGCAGTGGTTTCCTTCTCTCGCGTCCGCCGAACAAGCGCTCGCCGTCGAACTCCTAAACCGTCCCCTCGCCGCCCAAACCGCCGCACCCGAATCCACCGCCCGCCTCACCCGCCAGCTCGAAACTTATCTCCGCAACGACACGGAGATTCTCTTCGACTAAAACGGCCGATCGCCACCCGTCGCCGGGTTAGCCAACGCTGCGCCTGCGACTCGGCACTTCTCCTGTCTTGCCCTCCGCGCCTCTTCCAAATCCGCCCGGAATCTTCCGCCGCCTCGGCGCCGCCGGCCCGGCCGTGGCGGTGATCTCCATTTTGCCGCCGCTCGGCAGCTTTCTGCTCCTTGCCACGCTCACCACGTTCGCCCCGTGGCTCCGCGAAAATTTCGCCCTCGGCGTCGTCATCTATTTCTTCGCCGCCATCGCCCTCGTCGGCCTTTCGTTTCTCCCCAGCTTCGCCGCCGCCATGTTCGCCGGTTGGACGTTTGGTTTCGGTCTCGGATTCGTGTTGTCCATGGCGGCCTTCACCGCCGCCTCGCTCGTCGCGTATGCGATGGGGCGGTGGATCGTGCGCGACCGCGTCGTCGCCCTCATCGCGGAGAACCCCGCCGCGCTGGCGGTGCACCGGGCCCTGCTGGGTGATTGGCGGCGGATTATTCTCGTGACCGCGCTGCTGCGTGTGTCGCCGCTGCCCTCGTTTGCCGTCGTCAACTTCATCCTCGCCTCCTCTCGCACCCCGCTCGGCGGCTGCACCGTCGGCACCGTGATCGGTCTGATTCCGCGCACGGCCGCCGCCGCTTTTGTCGCCGCCGGGATCGAGAAACTGCACGCCGAAAACCTCACCGAAACTCCGCTCTGGGTCTCCATCGGTGGTTTGGTGGCCTTCGTCGTCGCCAGCCTAGCCATCGGGGTGCTCGCCCGGCGCGCGCTCACCCGGGTGGCCCGCCGTTGATTTCGCCGCGTTCGCCCGCGCCGCACTTTCCATTTTCCTTCCGCGCCAACCGGGTGTTTCGTGAGAGGCCCATGGATTTCTCCCTCGACGCCCGCACCGCCCGCCTGAGCGTCGGCGAGTTTTCCGATTTCACTCTGGGCCCCCGCGAAAGCTCCGGCGGTCCCCAAGGCATCTGGCGCGCGCAACTCGGCACTTACTGGCACCAACAGCTCTGCGCCCAAGCCACCACCGAGCACGGCTCCGCTGCCGAATTTGAAGTCTCGATCGAGGGGCGCGTTTTCCACCGCGGCTGGACCCTCACCTTCAACGGCCGCATCGACCAACTCCTCCGGCTCGCGCCCAAACCGCTCCCCGAAAAATCTCTCCCAGCAGGTGACGCTGCGCTGCGGCCGGTGCCGCCATCGCCCTCGACCATTGTGCTCCGCGAGATCAAGACCGTCACGCGCCCGCTCCCCGCCGACGAATCCGAACTGCGTCGCGATTACCCCGGCTACTTCACTCAACTCGCCACCTACGTCGCCCTCGCGCGTCTCGGCGCCCTCGGGCCCGCCGTTTCGACGCTCAGCTCCCAACTCATCTTCGTCGAAACCGCCAGCGGCCTTGCCCAAACCCTCGCCCTCACTTCCGCCGACGAACATCTCTTTCGCGTCAAACTCGAGCGCGTCACCGAGTTCCTCGACCTCCGGCTCCGCGCCCGTGAACGCCTCCGTCACCTCGCCTACCGACCGGCCTTTGCCACCCCGCGCCCTGGTCAAGAGACCACGGCCATCGAACTGACCGCCGCCTTCGAACGCCAACCCGCCCTGCTCTTCGAAGCTCCCACCGGCTTCGGCAAAACCGGCGTCCTCCTCGAATTCGCCCTCGGTCAACTTCGCTCCGGTCACTTCGACCGCGCCCTCTATCTCACCAGCAAAGCGACCGGACAACTTCAAGTCGTCCGCACCCTCGCCGCGATGACGACCGACGTGTCCGCCTCTTCACCGTTCAACCCCCAGCTTTCAACCGCGACCACGTCCGTGGCGGCCTGGCACGTTCGCAACAAATCCGAACACTGCATCAACCACACCTTTCACTGCCACCGCGACACGTGCGCCTACTTGGCCGACCTCGAAGCCCGCTGGGCGTCCTCCGGACTTTCCCGTTTTTACCTCCTCGAAAATCAAGCCCGCGACCTCCCCACCCTCCGCGCCGCCGGCCAGTCCGCCCGGATCTGCCCTTACGAAATCACGCGCGCGGCGCTCGCCTTCAACGACGTCTGGATCGGCGACTACAACTACGTCTTCGCTCCGTCTAACCGCACCCTTTTCTTCAACCAACCGGGCTTCGATCCCGCCCGCACGCTCCTCCTCATCGACGAGGCGCACAATCTGCCGACCCGCGTCGCCGACGCCCATTCCCACCACGTCAACGCCGCCGATGCCCGCGCGCTCCTCGCCGAACTGGATCACCTGCACGCACCCAAGCCCCTGCTCCGCGCATGGGAAAGCTGGGCGCTTTTGCTCTCCGCTCTGCCCGGCGCCGACTCGCTCGACCCCGCGCTCGAAGCCGACGTCGCCGACACCCTCGCCTCCATCGCGGCCGCTCTCGCCACCGAGCCGATCGAGTCCGCCGCGCTCGGCCCGCACTTCGCCTCCCTGCTTTGGTCCACGCCCCAACTCGTCGAGTGGCTCGCCGACCCGTTGCTCAAGAAACTCCTCTGGTCGCCCCGGCCCGCCGAGCTTTCGTTCACCTGCCTCGACGCCGCCGACACCCTCGGCCAAACCCTCCGTACGTTCGGCGGCATCGTGCTGGCGAGCGCCACCCTTTCCCCCACCGCCGAGTTCGCCACCGCCGTCGGTTTCCCTGCTTCCGGCCTTCAACCTTCAACTTCGACCTTTCAACTCCACGTTCTTGCGACCGTGGTCGCCCACACCCCATGGCGGGCCGACGCCTACGATCTCGCCTACGACCTCCGCGTGGACACGTCTTTCCGCGAGCGCGCCCAACACCACGCAACCACCGCCGCCACCATTGCCGCCCTTCACACCGCAGCCGTTCGCTCCTTCAACGCTCACCCCCCCACGCCCGACTCTGCCTCCGCCGCCATCGCGGTTTTCTTTCCGTCCTACGCCTACGCCGAGATCATCGCCCGCGAGATCGACCGCGACCACCCCGGCGTCCGCGTCGCCCTCCAACCTCGGCTGACCGACCTCGCCGCCCAGACCGCGTGGGTCGAGGAATCCCTCGTCCTCACCGACGCGCTCTTTCTCGTCCTTGGCTCCAGTTTTGCCGAGAGCATCGACCTGCTCGGCGGCCGCGTCACCCACGCCATGGTCGTCGGCCCCGCTCTTCCCGAAGTGAACGCCGTCCAACGCGCGCGTATCGCCGAACTGCGCGACCTCGGGCGTGAGGCCGCCTTCCGCCGTGTTTACCAAATTCCCGGCATGGCCAAGGTGAACCAGGCCCTCGGCCGCCTCGTGCGCGCCCCCGGCCAACGCGCCCGCGTCCTCCTCCACTGCCGCCGCTTCGCCGAACTCAGCTACGCTCAACTCCTTGCCCGCGACTACCAGTTCGGCCAAAACATCGCCACCGATTCCGAACTAACCGCCTGGCTCGACCAAACTTGTCTGACCCCGCAGAAACATCTTTGATCACCCTCGCGTTCTTTACCGCCGGTGTAACCTGCTCCCTGAGAATCCGTCATTTTCCGACCTCACTTTAGCATCCCCCCCTGCTCCCATGACTCACTTTCATCGCTTCGCCTTGGTTCTTTGCTGCATCTTCCCCCTTCTGCTCGGGACCGCACACGCCCAAGCGGGCGGCAACGCCGTCAATATCCCGGGCATCGGCCGTGTCGTCATCAACCCCGATGGCACCATCACCCTCCCAGGCGGCCAGACGATCGCCGTGAATCCAAACGGGACGATTACCCTTCCCGGCGGCCAAGTCATCAACCTGCCCACCATTCCCGGAGCAGGCGGCGGCGGTGGTGGCGGTGGTGGCATCATCAACCCCAACACCGACCCTCGCATCATCGCCGGCACCGCCATCGTCATCGGCGACGAAGCTTCGGCCGCCGTTGTGGTCCCCAACGCCGGCGGCGGCGGTGGACTCATTAACAATACCGCGACTTACCTTTGGACGATCACAGGTGGCCGCTTGGTCTCGTCCGATCTCACTCGAGCCAACATCGACTACACCGCCGACCAAGCCGGCACCGTCCGCCTGACCTGCGTCGTCACCGTGGCCGGTGCCCAACCGTTTACCGCCACCGCCGATGTCACTGTCGTCGACCCGGCCACCGCCGGCGTGATCACAACCACCCCGACCCTCGCCGCCGCCACCACCGCTACGGGCACGGCTTCGGTCCCCGCCGCCCAGAACGCCGATCGCACCATCCGCTGGACCGTCACCGGATCGGGCGCCCGCATCACTGCCGGCGCCACCACCAACCAAATCACCTTCATCCCGGGCGATCCCGGTATCAAAGAGCTCACCTGCGCCGTCACCTTAACCGCCGCTCGCATCACCGTCACATTACGTTCGTTCATCGTCGTTCAAGGCTCCGGGCCCGCCGTCACGCTCACCGTCAACGGTGGCTTCGGGGGTGGCACTTACCCGGGCGGCTCTCGGGTTGACGTCTTCGCCGCCGTGCCCGCCGCCGGCCAAGTGTTTGACCGCTGGACCGGCGACACCTCCGTGCTCGGCACCGGCCCGATCGCACCGCTCAACTCCCGGATTCAAATCACCCTGCCCTCGACGCCCGTGACGCTCACCGCGACCTACAAGGCGGCGCCGGCTTGGGTCCCGCTCACCGTCACCTCGTTCAATCCCCAGCAATTCACCCCCCAAGGCGCAACCGCTCCCACCACGGTGACCGCCAATCTCACCTACTACATTCCGCCCGCCGCGGCCGGTGTGGTGTTCTTCCTTCATGCCACCGGCGACTCCGCCGCCACTTGGTTCAACTCGCCCGAGTCGGCCCTGCTCATGCGCGATCTCGTCGCCGCCGGCTACGGCGTCGCCGCTCTCAGCAGCGTCAACCGCACCGCAGGTAATTGGAATGCCCAAACCGTCCTCGCCAACAATCCCGACGCGCTCAACCACGTCGCCGCCCTCAACAAGTTTGCCGCCGACGGCCTGCTGCCAGCCTCACGTCCCGTCTTTATGATCGGCTTCGCCGCCGGTGCCGGAGCCGCCGCGCGTTTCGCCGATCTGCTCATCGCCGCCACCCCGGCCCGCCCCGTGCGCGGCACCGTGCTGTATTGCAACGCCGGCAACGAAACTTCGTCCGTCGTCGGGCGCGTGCCCGCGCTCTTTGTCCTCGCCGACAACGACAGCACCCTCGGGGTCAACGGGGCGAGCACCGCCCGCACCAACAGCCAACTCCTAGCCGGTCGCGGCATCGCCTCCAGCGTGTTCAACAACGTCGCGTCCCCGGTCCACCCCGGACGTTTCCGCGCTCTCGGTGTGACTAACCCCGCATTCACCAACACCGATGCGACCACCGTCTGGAACGCCGTGAAGGCCGCCGGCCTCATCGACGTCAACAATTACGTGAAGGCCATCCCCACCGAGACCGCGCTGGCCGCCGCGATTCCCTTCGCTTTTCAAGCCCGTCGCGCCGACATCGCCGCCCAGCTTGAGACCGCCTATGCCGAGCGAGCGTTCACCAGCGACGCCAATGCCCGCGTGGTCTCGTTCATCGGCGCCCGTGGAGCGGAGACCCCCGCGGCACCTGCCGGTCGCATGATGAGTCTTTCGACCCGCATCAAGCTTGCCGCCGCCGGCGACACCCTCACGTTTGGTTTCAGCCTGATCGGCTCGCAAAAAGCCACCTTGCTCGTGCGCGGCATCGGCCCCGGCCTCGCTCCCTTTGGGGTCCCCGGCACCATCGCCGCACCGCGCCTCGAGATCCGACCCGCCGGCGACGCGCAGACCTTGCTTGCCGTGAACGAGGGTTGGGACCGAGCCCCCAGCAACGGCCCCGTGATCGCCGCCGCCGCCGCCGCCAACGGCGCTTTCCCGATCGCCGCCGGCAGCGCCGACGCCGCCGTCCTCATCGAGCTCAACCCCGGCAACTACACCGCGACATTCAAGGGCATCAACGGCTCGACGGGCGAAATCCTCGCCGAGGCCTACGATATCTCCAAAAACGGCACCCGCCTCGCCAACCTCGCCACCCTCGCCAACCTCGCCAACCCCGGTGACATCGTCACCGCCGGCATCAGCGTGAGTGGCAATCCCCGTACGTTGATCGTGCGCGGCATCGGCCCTGGCCTCGCCGATCTTGGCCTACCCGGTACGTTGCCCGATCCCAACGTCACCATCTTGGCCGCCGGCTCCACCACGAGCGTCGCCGCCAACAACAATTGGAGCACCGGCGGCAGCCAAACGACGCTTGCCGCTGCGTTCCCGATGGTCGGGGCCTTCCCGCTCAAAACCGGCAGCGCCGACGCCGTCCTCGTCCACGCCTTCACTCCCGGCGGCTACAACATCCAGACGACCGCCGCCGCCGTCCCCGCCAACATGGCCAATCCCCCCGCCCCCACCGGCACGCTCCTGATCGAAGTCTACGAGGCGCCGTGAGGCCAGAGTGTGCGGGATCGCGCCCGCTACGGCCGCACCACGACCTGAGTGCGGAGTTTTTTCTGAAAATACTTCCCGGCAAACGTCGCAAGATCGGCCACCGTTACGGCGTCGATCTTGGCGTCGTAGTCCTTCCAGGCGTTGATCGGCTGACCTTGCAGGGCGTTCAAGCTAGCTTGGAGCGCCCGCGACGCGTTGGTCTGCATCGAGGCCCGTTGACCCGCTTTTAGCCGCGCCTGACACCGGCGCAGCTCCACCTCCTCAACGCCGCCCGCTTGCACGCGCGCGATCTCCGCGTCGATCTCGGCCAAGACTTCGCCTTCCTTCCCCGGCTGCGTGCCGGCGAAGAAATAAAACATTCCCGTATCGAGCCCCAGCACGCGGCCGGAGCGCACAAAATAGGCGAGGCCTTTTTCCTCCCGCACCCGCTCGAACAACCGCGAAGCCATGCCGCTGAACAACTCGTCCGCGACCTCGCCGACATGGTAGTCCGGCGCATGAACCCGCGTGCCTGGAAACGCCTGCAACACCACCGCTTGCTCGCGCGGTTGTTTCTCCACGAAATCGCCCGCTTCGGCGGGCAACGCCATCGGCCGCTCTCCGGGTTGCGCCGTGGGCACCCGGCCCGTGGGAATCTTGCTCAAAAATGCCTTCAACTTAGGCATCAGCTTTTTTGAATCAAAATCGCCCGCGACCGCGAGGACCACATTGGACCCGACAAACAGGCGCCGGTGCAGTGCCCGCAGCGCCGCAGGCGTGAGCGCCTGTACTCCAGCCTCATCGCCGCTCGCATCGAACGCCAGCGGGTGTGCACCGAAAAATTTCCGACGGGTGAGTTTCCGCGCGAGTGTCACCACGTCGTCCGCGTCATCGGCCAGACCGGCGAGTTGCGCGTCCTGTTCGAGCTTGAACGTGCCCGGCTTGAACGCGGGGGCGAGCACCGCGTCGGAGATCACCGAGAGCGCCCGGTCAAAATCCGGCGGCAAAACCTCCGCCGCCAGTCCGAGACTGTTGTTACCCGAGAGCGGATGGAACGACCCACCCACTTCTTCGATAAACTGCGCGACTTGGGCCGCGCTGCGTTTGCCCGCATCTTTGGTGAGCATCGTGGCCAGCAATGACGACGAGCCGCGTTGTCCCGATTCCTCGAACAGCGGGCCGCCCGTCACGGCAAGGCGCAGGTGCAAATTCGGCAGACGACGATCCGGCTGCAGCAGCAAACGCGCCCCATTGGGCAAAGTAATTTCAGAAAAATCCGGACGCGATGATTGGCTGGCGACGGCGGCGGCGGCGGCGGCAGTCGCCGTCGTTTCGAGGGGATTGAGTGAAATAGAATTCAACCGCTCGGGCCGCAGGTAAGCCCGCAGCACCCGCTTCAAATCGGCCGGCGTGACCGCTCTAAGGCGCTCAAAGTAAGCGCGACTGTAGTCGAGATCGCCCACGACGACCTCCGCCGCGCCGAGGCGCGACGCTTGGCCACTCATCGTTTTGCGCGTGTTGATCTCGCCGACGACGACTTGTCGCATCGCCTTTTTCAGTTGGGCCGCGGTAAACCCCTTGGTCGCGCAACGCTCAAGCGTGCGCATGCTCGCGGCAATCGCGGCGACCCGCTTCGCGGCGTCCGCCGAGTAGCCGATGCAAAAGAGCCCGCTGCTGCCCGGGTTCCAACTCGAAGAATCGATGCTGTGCACCAGGCCCGCCTTCTCCCGAATCTCCTGCCAGAGCACGGAACTGTCGCCGCCGCCCAGCACGGTGGCGAGCAGATCCAGCATCGGCGCATCGGCGTGGGTCAGGCCTGGAATCGGCCAGGCGAGCGCGCCGCGGGAGAGTTCGACTTTTTCAAAGCGATGCAGTTCACGCGGGGCCAATTGCACCGGCTCGGCCGGCACCAGCACCGGGGCCAACCGCACGCGGGGGGCCGCGCCGAAGTGTCGCTCCACCAAAACCCGGGTCGCAGCCAGATCCACGTCGCCCACGATCACCACCACGAGATTGTTGGGCACGTAGCGCTCACGGTAATAACCCATGAGATCCTCGCGGGTGACCGCCGAAAACACATCGCGATGCCCGATGATCGGCTGGCGGTAGGGATGCTCACGAAACGCTGTCCCAAACAGCGCATCCCAAAGCCGGTTCTCGGGTTCATCCTTCGTCATCGCGATTTCCCGCAGAATCACGTCTTTCTCTTTCGCCGTCTCGTCGGCCGGCAACGTGGAGTTTAGCACGGCGTCGGCCAAAAGATCGACCGCCATGCCGGTGTGCTCGCTGGGCAAATCGATGTAGTAGACCGTGCGGTCGAACGTCGTGTAGGCGTTGATGTACCCGCCATGCGCCTGCACGGTTGCCGAGATCTCCCGACCCGCGCGGCGGGACGTGCCTTTGAACAACATGTGCTCGAGGTAATGCGAGAGGCCGGCACCGAGGTGCGCGCCTTCATGCTGGCTGCCGGTTTTTACCCAAACTTGCACCGAGGCCAGCGCCGCCGATCGGTCCGGCTTGATGATCAGAGTCAGCCCGTTTGGCAGCACCGTGCGCTCGACCGGTTCGTTCCAAAACGGAGCGAGCAATTTCAGATCAGCCGACGATGAGACAGAAACCATAAAGGATGGATGGATTTGGGAACGAAAAAAAATGCGCGCATCGGCCTCTAACCCGCCGGCGCCGCTCTAGCGGAAGCCCGCCGGTCTCACCCGGAAGCGGGAGTCCGCCGCTTCGCCGGCTGGAAAGGTTTCACAAATGCGTCTTCAAAAGAATAAATGTCAGAAAAATCTTCTGGCCGATCCTTTTCCGTTTTTGCGAACACATCATACTCGATGAGGTTGAAAACGATGTCGCCGAAGTCACGGCAGCGCTTCAAGCCCCACGCATTGAGCACGGTCTTCGCCAGCGGGCCGTATTGGTCCAGTGCAAACCCACGAATACCATGCAGCAATTCGGGGCCGGAAACATGCCGCGATCGCTCGGTCTTGGATGTTTCCTTTTTCCGAAGTTCCTTGACGGTGTGGTCGAGCCCTTGGCGCACAAAATCGTAGGCTTTTTTATCAAAGCGCGGGTCTTCTTTGCAGATTAGGGCAACAATTTCAGCGAACTCCAAGTCTTGCATGTAAGAGTTCTAATGAGACACACGCCCGGCTCGGGTGCAATCCTTGGGTCAAAATTCAAGCAAAAAGACGCCTTCTCGACTACCTCATTTGCGCTCAATAAAATTGCTCTATGCGTTACAAAACGCACTCGCCACGACCTCCTGTTGTTACACGTTTTCAAGGAGCTACATGATCGCTTCCACCCAGACCAACGCACCGATTTCCGATCACGGAGACGAGCCGGTGGTTATCGTCACCGCCCGGCTCAAGGCTGCAGGCCTGCGGATCACGCGGCCGCGCCTGACGATTCTGGCCGCCATGTTAAAGCTGGGGCAGCCCGCGAGCATTGAGGTTATCCACGAGGATCTTGGTCGCCGGGGTTGCGACTTGGTGACGGTTTATCGCTGCATGGCGGTTTTTGAAGAGATTGGGATCGTGCGTCGGTCCTACCTTCACAACGGAACCGCTCTGTTCTCGCTCAACGTCGATGATCGTCCCCGGTACCATGTAGTGAGCAAAACCACCAAGACGGTCGAAGCGCTCGACATAGAGACGACCCGCGAGCTGCACGCCGCCCTGTTGGCCATCGAGACCCTGTTGCTTGCAAGGGGCTACACCGATGTCGGCCATGTTGCCGAATTTTTTGGAACGGCCCCGGCTCATCCACGGCAGACCAACGCCGTGTTGCCCGAATCTGCGGTTCGTTGACCCGCTCCTGCGGCGCCCCTCAGCGCGAAGCCTCCAGGCGAATACGGGGGTCGAGCCAGAGCAGAAGCAGGTCGCTGACCAGTGTGCCAACGACGCCCATCAGGCTGAGCACGACCAGCATCGATCCCGCGAGGTAAACGTCTTCAACCAGCAAAGCGTCCAACATAGTCGGACCGACCATGGGGAGACTCAGCACAAGTGCCACGATCGCACCGCCGGAGACCAACTGGGGAAACATCGCCCCCAACCCTGAGACAAAAGGGTTGAGCGCCATCCGGACCGGATATTTCAGCAACAGTCTCACCGGCCTCACCCCCTTGGCCCGGGCCGTCGTCACATAAGGTTTTTGCAACTCGTCCAAGAGATTTGCCCGCATCACGCGGGTCATCCCGGCCACACCCCCAAAGCCCAAAACCACCACCGGCAACCACAGATGCTTTAAAAGATCCGTGACCTTTGCCCAACTCCAACCGGGCATCGAGGCAAACTCCGTCGAGAAAAGCCCAGTGATATTCAGCCCCAACCAATGTTTGGCGGCGAACATGAGCACCAACGAAAGCAGGAACGCGGGCACGGACATCCCCAAGAATCCAAGCAGGGTGAGCGTATAATCACCGATCGAGTATTGCCGGACCGCCGAGTAGATACCCAAAGGCAAAGCCACCAGCCACGTCATGATCAACGTCGCAAACGAGACAATCAACGTGAGCAGAATCCGGTCACCGATGACCTCGTTGACCGGCTTCTCATGCTCCATCGACAAGCCAAGATTGCCTTGCAGCAGCCCGGCGTCAGCCGCCTCAAACGACGTAAACCACGTGAGCCCGATCCAACGCGCGTAGCGCTGCACCAGAGGCTGTTCGAGACCGAAATTCTTCCGCAAATCAGACGCCAGTTGCTCGTTGCTGGGCGTGCCCTGCAGCTCGAGTTGGGCGATCCGCGTCGCCACGTAATCTCCGGGCGGGAGTTGCACCAAAACAAATACGATCATCGAGACCACAACCATCGTGGGGAACATGAGCAGAAGCCTCCGACCGATAAACGGGTGCCGCACCGCCACCAGGATCAGCGCCAATCCCAGCGCGAGCAGAAACAGTGTCCGTAAAGTCAACGCAAGGCCTTCGCCCGCACCTGTGGCGCCTTCGGCCTCCGCCTCGCTCTGGGCGAGAGCGCTGGGCGACGGTGTGACCGCCCCCAACTCCCGCTTGATTTGAGCGGTCACGGCGGGCCCGTCGGCCGGACGAGCCCAAAAGTAGGTCTCAATCCCGGCGTTGCCCGGCGACTGCATACCGGCGCCAAAGAGCGCGAGTCTCGGGACATTTCGAAAGCCATTCTTCACCACCACCAATTGCGGCGGCGGGGTTGAGATACTGATCGTCCAGATATTATCCGCCGCGATCTCCAAAGCTTCATTGAACCGCGCCCTTCGCTCCGCCTCGGTCGGCAACGCCGAGGCCTCTTCCAGAATTCGCATCGACCTGAGCAAGGGATGATCCGGCGGAGGCGCCAACGCGGCCGGGCGTTCGAGCACCGAAGGAGCTCCGTTCAAGCCTCCACTCTGATACCAAATTCCAAAACGCGGCGCAAAAAAGGACTCGCCGTAAGTCGGCACAAAATTCCGGGGCTCAACCAGCGGGAAAAACTCACTCTCGCCAGCCCAGACCGTAAAATCGTGCTCAAATGCGAGTTTCTCCTGGTCGAACAACTTCCTCGCCCGGGACCGGATGGTCAGGCGCACCCCGACCGCTGCCCAGTCATCTACTATGAATTGGGCCGGACCCAATATCGTGTAATCGGTGAGATTCAGCGCAAAGGTCATCCGCGTGCCGTCGGCAAACGTCCGATAACCTTCACTGTCCCGGCGCGTCAGCCCCAAGCCATCGAGCAAGCGGTTGGCTTCAGAAGGATCATAAATTGTAAATGCGCCAAAAAGCCGCGGATTGTGATAGGGCGAATCAGGCCCCGGATCGATTTGGGCCGGTCTGGTCTGACCATTAAACTCCGCGTCGATGATGTCGCGCCGGTTGATCGCCAACGAAAGCGCCTGGCGAAAGGCGCGCTGGTTCAGCAGCTCGTTCTTCAATCGGGTCTCGGGCCGCTCTGGATCGACGCGCCGATTGAGATTAGGAAAAACGGTGAACAACGACTGCGTCGCGTGCTTCCAATGATAGACTTCGTAGCCGTTGCGCGCCGCCCCACCCAGCAGCAAGGTGTGATCCTCGTAGCGGATCTGACGGTCCTGCATTGAGGGCTCACCGTTGGAAGAAGAGACCGCGACCAGATTGTTCGTCTTTATGTCCATCACCAAACGGTCGAGGTAAGGCAGTTGATTGCCCTGCGGATCGACCGCGCCGTAATAGGGATTGCGCACAAACGTCTGCGGGGTCGTCGGCGCAAACGTCCGGTAAACCCAGGGCCAAAGCCGCGGATGCTCGGGATTTGTCCACATCTTGAGCCGCTTGTAGAGCGCGACCGGGCTTGAGAGCTTGAACGCCGCCATGGTGCGCTGAATGAGTTCCTGGTCACCCCACTTCGGGTGGTACCGCCGCAAGTAATGCGCCGGCACGATGTAGTCGGTGTAGTCCTCGTAGTTCATCCCGATTGAAGCGAGTCGCTCGGGAAACAGAGGATTGGGCTCCTCAAAAGTAATTCGCACCCGCAGTTCGTCGATGACTTCAATCCGGCCCAAGCTCGGCCCGGCCCGAAAGAAACGTGGCTGAGCCTGGAAGAAGACGACCTCATCCTCATACCAATAACGCAGGTCCTCGCTCGTAAGCGGATGCCCGTCCGACCAGCGCATACCGCGACGCAAGGTGAAGATAAAAACCTTCTGGTCGTCGGATACCTCCCACCCCTTGGCAATGTGCGGCACGAGCGGGTAACCCTCCGGCGACCAGCGAACCAGATTTGCATAGGACAGCCGCCAGGTAATCGTCGTGAAATCTTGGATCGAGTTGGCGAGGCGATACCAAGTGCCGCCATAGTTCCCCGTGCCCTCGACTCCGCGGATGACAACCGGCTCCGATCCCACCCGCCACGCGACCGGCGGCAATTTCCCCTCCCGCACCAGTTCAGCCAATACGGGGGCCTCACCTTTTGGCCACCAAGCCGCTAGTGCGCCCTCGGAGTAATCTACGGTTTGAGTCAGCACGAGCGTCTTGGCCGGATCCAGAATCTCGGCCCGACGGCGGGCGGCCTCGACCACGGCGAGCTCTTCGGCCGGGGGCGGGGCCGGCGGAGTCGCGACATCCGGCCGTAGCGCAAGCGCGGCAAGATACAGCAGTGCCGTGATCGCCAGCGCGGCGAGGACAAAGCCACCAACAGGTGCAAACAAGCTCTTCTTCACGGGGGAAACAAATGCCAGAAAAAGTTCACCTCTTGCGAAGGCAACGCTCTTCCCCGGCCCGCCGATGCGCCGTGTGTTGCGCACTTGCCAAGGTCGTCCGCCCCATACTGTGCTTGCGCCCATGTCCCCTTCGATTTCGCGCCGAAACGCTCTCCGCTCATTCGCCGGCGCCGCCGCGCTCGCTGCCGTCGCCCGCTCAACTTCATCCGCCGTCGCGCAAACCCCTGCGGCCCCAACCATGCCCGCTTCGCCCAATCCCATTCGTCACTCGGTCTGCAAGTGGTGCTTTGGCAAAATCCCGCTCGAAGAATTCGCCAAGGCCGTGAAGGAATTTGGCATCGAATCGGTCGAACTTCTCGACCCCAAGGATTGGCCGACCGTCCAAAAACTCGGACTCACCTGCGCACTCGCCACCGGCACGACGACCATTCCCGTCGGCTTCAACCGGATCGAGAATCACGCCAAGTACGTGGCGTCCATGACCGAGCGCATCAATGCGGTCGCCGATGCCGGCCTGCCCAGCGTGATCGTTTTTTCCGGCAACCGCACCGACAAGGCCGGAGTCACGGTCAGCGACGAACAGGGCATCGAGAATTGCGCCATCGGCCTCAAGCAGATCATGGGCGTCGCTGAAAAACGTGGCGTTAACGTCATCATGGAACTCCTGAACTCCAAGGTGAACCATAAGGACTACATGTGCGACCGCACCCCGTGGGGCGTGGAACTGGTGAAGCGCGTCGGCTCCGAACGCTTCAAGCTCCTCTACGATCTCTACCACATGCAAATCATGGAGGGCGACGTGATCCGCACGATTCAGGAGAACCATAAATACATCGGTCACTACCACACGGCGGGAAATCCCGGCCGGGCCGAGTTCGAGCCCGGCGATCAGCAAGAGCTTTACTATCCGCCGATCATGCGCGCCGTCGCCGCGACCGGTTTCAAGGGCTTCGTCGCGCAGGAGTTTATCCCGAAGCGCGATCCCCTCACCTCATTGCGTGCGGCGGTTAAGCTCTGCACGGTCTGAGCGGGGATTCGGGGTTTCCGAAATTGCTCAAGCGCCGGCCAGGAGCCGGCGCAGGGTCTCGTCCACGAGCTTGGGATTGGCCTTACCCTTGCCCGCTTTCATGACCGGGCCTTTGAGGGCGTTGATCGCACTGTCTTTGCCCGCTTTGAACTCGGCCAACGCTTTCGGATTTGCCGCGATGGAGTCGCGGCACCAAGCCTCCAGTTCTCCCGCATCGCTCGGCGCCGCCGCCAAGCCGAGCCGCGCCACCACGGCAGCCGGCGCCTCGCCCGTGACGAACATCGCGGCAAAGACTTCTTTGGCTGCGGCATTGAGCAAAGTGCCGGCCTCGATGAGGCCGACCAGTTCCGCGAGACTGGCCGGCGTGATCTTCGCGGCCGCGAGCGGAAGTTTGGCCGCACTCAGTTCACGGAGGAGATCGTTGGCGATCCAGTTGCCGACCGCCTGCGCACGCCCCGGACCGGCGAGCTTGGCCGACGCCTCGAAAAAGTCGCTCAACTCGCGCTCGGGGATCAGCACCGACGTGATCGTATACGGCACCTGGTAGTCGCGGAGGAACCGGCGCTGTTTGTCGAACGGCAGCTCGGGACATTCGGCGCGAAGTTTTTCCTTCCATGCAGCGTCCACTTGGACGGGCATGAGATCCGGATCCGGGAAATAACGGTAATCGTGCGCCATTTCTTTTGAGCGCAGCGATTGCGACGTGCCGGTCTGTCCGTCGTAGTCGCGGGTCTCTTGGATGAGTTTCCCGCCCGCTGCGACGACCGCCAACTGGCGTTTGATCTCGTGGGCGATGCCGTCGCGGACGTAGGAAATCGAATTGAGATTCTTTAACTCGACCTTGGTCCCGAGCTTGGTCTCGCCGACCGGTCGGATGGAAATATTGGCGTCACACCGGAGCTGACCCTTTTCCATGTCACAGTCGGAAATTCCGCCGTAAATCATCGTGTGGCGGATCGACGTGAGATAGGCGTAGGCCTCTTCTGCCGTATGCATCGCGGGCTCCGAAACGATCTCCATCAGCGGCGTGCCGGCGCGGTTGTAGTCCACGAGCGAATCCGCGACGTGGTGGTTGAGTTTGCCCACGTCTTCCTCGAGGTGAATCCGGGTGAGCGGAATCTTTTTATGCTCGCCCATGATATTGCGGGCAGCGCCGGGCAATTCGATCTCGACCGAACCGCCGATGCAGATCGGTTGGTCGTATTGGGAGATCTGATAATTTTTAGGCGAATCCGGATAGAAGTATTGTTTACGGTCCCACTTGCAGACGGGCGCGATCTCGCAGCCGAGCAGGAGGCCCGCCTTGATGATCGCATCGAGTGCCGCCTTGTTCATCACCGGCAAGGTGCCGGGCAATGCCAGCACGACAGGATCGGTAAGGGTGTTCGGCTCGTGCCCATAGCCCGCGCCGACGCGGGTAAAAACCTTGGAGTGGGTCTTGATCTGCACGTGGACCTCAAGGCCGATGACAGCTTCGTAGTTCATCAGAGGGAGGGAAACTTCGTGTGCCAGTCGTGGGCCTGCTCGTAGGCGTGGGCGGTCGCGAGAAGGTCGGCCTCGCGGAAGGGCTGACCGATGAGTTGAAGCCCGATGGGCAACCCGCCCGCGGTGAATCCACATGGCAGGCTGAGAGCCGGCAGGCCCGCAAGATTCACTCCGATGGTGTAAATATCACAGAGATACATGGCGAGCGGATCGGCGGATTTTTCACCCAGCTTAAAGGCCGGAATGGGCGACGTCGGCGTAATGAGCGCGTCGACTTCCCGGTAGGCATTGAGAAAGTCCTGCCGGATCAAGGTGCGCACTTTCTGCGCGCGCAGGTAGTAGGCATCGTAGTAGCCGGAACTGAGCACATAGGTACCAAGGATGATCCGGCGCTTCACCTCGTCGCCGAAGCCTTCGGCGCGGGATTTCTGATAAACGTCGAGCACATCCTTCGCGTCTTTTGATCGGTGCCCGTAGCGGATGCCGTCGTAACGCGCCAGGTTCGACGACGCCTCGGCCGTGGCGATCACGTAGTAGGCGTCGAGGCAGTAGCGGGTGTGCGGCAGCGAAACTTCGCGGATCTCGCAGCCTAAGGCTCTGTAGTAGGCGATGGCTTTTTCCACGGCGGCTCCGACCTCGGGATCGAGCCCTGCACCGAAATACTCTTTTGGGATACCGAGTTTCCACGGCCCGCGGCGGAGCTTTAGTTCGGCCCGGTAGTCGGGAATCTCGGTCTTGAACGAGGTCGAGTCGCTCGGGTCGTGTCCGGCGATCGCGCCAAGCACGATCGCCGCGTCTTCCACCGTGCGGGCAAAGGGGCCGATCTGGTCGAGCGACGAGGCATAGGCAATCAGACCAAAGCGCGAGATCAGGCCATACGTGGGCTTAAGCCCGACAAGGCCACAGAGCGCGGCCGGCTGCCGAATGGACCCGCCCGTATCCGAACCGAGCGTCGCAATCGCAGAGCCCGAAGCCAGCGCCGCGGCGCTGCCGCCCGAGGAGCCACCGGGCGTGCGCGTGAGATCCCAAGGATTGTGCGCGGGACCGAAAGCAGAATTTTCCGTGGAGGAACCCATGGCGAACTCATCGCAGTTCAAGCGCCCATGGAGAACAGCGCCCGCGCTCTGGAGGCTCTCGGTCACCGTGGCGTTGTAGGGCGAAACAAAATTCGCGAGCATTTTGCTGGATGCGGTGAGCGGCTGACCGCTGACCGCAATCACGTCCTTGAGGCCGATCGGAATCCCGTCGAGCGCCCCACAGGATTGCCCACCCGCACGGCGCGAGTCCGAGGCGGCCGCCTGCGCGAGAGCGTCCGGCTCGTCGAACGAGTTGAAGGCATGAACGCGGGCCTCGACCGCCTTTGTGCGGGCGATCACAGCCTGGGTGAGTTCGACCGAGGAAATCCGGCGGGCCGCTAGGTGCGCGGAAAGTTCGGCGATGGACTGAAAGTGCAGCGGAGCAGACATGGGGATTACTCCATCACCTTGGGGACCACGATCATGTTTTCGCGTTGTGCGGGCGCGTTGCGCAGTGCGTCGGCGACCGCGAGGCCGGGCCGTGCGACATCGGCGGCCCAGATGTTGTGCAGCGGGAAAGCGTGCGCCGTGGGCTCGATGCCGGTGACGTCGACCTTTGAGAGTTGCTCAATATGACCGAGGACGCTGCCGAGTTGGGCGGAAAACCGCACTTTTTCCTCGGCCGTCAGCGCAAGCCGGGAAAGCTCGGCAATCCGGTCGATATTGAGATCAGAGGGAGCGGCCATGACTATTTTCGGATGAGGTAGCCCGAGGTAGCGACCACGTCGTCCTGAATCTTCGTGAAGACCACGTTTACCTCGTCGTCGGTCAGAGTCCGGTCAGGCGCCCGAAACACGAGAGAGAACGCGAGGCTCTTGGTGCCTTCGGGCAACCCCTTGCCTTGGTAAACGTCAAAAACGGTCACGCCCTCAAGGACGAAGGCATTGCCGACCGCAGCCCGCGCCGACTTGGCGAGGGCTTTTTGGACTTCGCCGGCCGAGGCGGCGGTGGGCACGACGAGCGCGAGGTCGCGTAGCGCAGCAGGTTGCAGACTGAAATCGGCGTAGCGTCTGCGTGCAGCGGTGGCGGCGGCCAATTTCTCCGGGAGAATAGCGAAGATTCCCGCGTAGACTTTGCCCTCGACCCCAAATGCTTTCACCATCGCGAGGCTCAGCAGCCCAAACCGGGCCGTCCAGCCGTGCTGCATCTCGCCTGCGGCGGCGGATTGGCCTTCCTGCCAGCCAAAATAAGGTCCGGTGATCGGCGCGAGCGGTTGCCGGGCAAGATCCACACCGGCCATCGCGGCCAGCGCGACGACATGGTGTTTTGCATGGTAGAAATCGGTGCCGGCACGCGGCTGCCAGTGACGCGCGGAATCTTCGGCGATGATGAACCCGACGGCGGCGCACTCGAGATTCTGCCCGTTGCGCTCGACAAAGACGCGACCGGTTTCGGCGAGGCGCGAGACCGCCACGCCCCGGGCTTGATTCAATTTCAGCGAGGCGAGCAGGCCCGTGATGAGCGTAGAGCGGAGGTGCGACTGGTCTTCGACGAAGGGATTGGCGAGCGCCAGCTCGGCTGCTGCCGTTTCGGAAACCCAGGTCTTGAGCTCGGCACCGGGCCGGAGCGTGTAATTGACGCACTCGTGAAAATCGTGGCCGACCAAGTAATCGGTGGCACGACGGTTGAAGAGCACCACGGGATCGTCGTCACCCACCAACCCCGGCGATGAGACGACGGCAGCCGGAATTTTTTCCGTACCGAAAAGCCGCAACACCTCTTCGACCAAGTCGATCGGACGATCAAGATCGTCGCGCCAACTCGGGATCGTGATGGTCCAAGCCGGCCCCCGGGCAGGCTGCACCGTCTCCTGTTCGCGGGTGATCGTGAACTCAAGCGCCTCAAAAGCGGCGCGCATCTCGGAAGCTGGAATATCGAAACCCAGCTTCTCGGTGATGTAGTCATGCGTCACCACGATCTCACGCTGCCAAGGAATGTCGCTGCCCACTTTGACGACCGGGCCGACGACTTGGCCGCCGGCGGTTTCAATGATGAGATCGATCGCGCGCCAAGCGGCTTCTTGGGCCGAGTGCGGATCGACTCCGCGCTCGTAACGGTAGGCGGAATCGGAAGTGAGCCCGAGGCGTTTCGAGGTCGCACGGATCGATTGGCGTTTGATAATCGCCGTTTCGAGCACGAGATCGACGGTGTCGGGCGCGACGCCTGAATTCTCACCGCCCATGATTCCGGCGATAACCACGGGTTTCGAACCGTCGGCGATCACGAGCATCGTGCTGTTCAGCGCGCGTTCTTTCCCATCCAACGTCGTGAGCGTTTCACCATCGGCCGCGCGGCGGACGATGATCTGCGCACCGGCGAGTTTGCGCGCATCGAACGCGTGCAAGGGCTGGCCCGACTCGAGCATCACGTAGTTGCCGACATCGACGACGTTGTTAATCGGACGCAGCCCGACGGCTGAAAGGCGTTGCTGCAGCCACGCGGGGCTCGGGCCGATCTTCACGCCCGAAATGACGTGGGCCAAGTAGAGGGGACAGTCTTCGGGCACATCGACGCGGACCGAGGCCAGCAGATCGGCACGCGTGGCCGCGTTATCAGCAAGTACTCCCCGAAAATTCTCCTGTGGATAAACCAGGTCCTTTTTGAACCAAGCGGAGAGTTCCCGGGCGATGCCGAGGTGCGAAAGGCAATCGGGCCGGTTGGGCGTGATCTCGATATCGAAAACCGTGTCACCGGGCGGGAGAACCGAGTTGATCGGCGCGCCAAGCAGCGGACGGTCCGCAAGGATCAGCAGGCCCGCGGCGTCCTCAGAGATGCCAAGTTCCTTGGCGGAACACATCATTCCGTCGGAGGATTCACCGCGGATTTTCGATTGTTTGATGACGAAATCCCCGGGAAGCACAGCCCCGGGCAAAGCGACGGGGACGCGGTCACCGACGACGTAGTTCTGGGCACCACACACGATCGTCTTCACGCCAAGAGCATCTCCGAGAGAGACCGTGCAGACCGCGAGCTTGTCGGCGTTGGGGTGCTTGTTGCGCGTCAAAACTTCACCGACGAGGACATTTGTGAGCTGCGGCGCGCCCGTCCGGATGACGTTCTCAACCTCGAAACCGAGAAACGTGATCGCGCGACAGATTTCGTCTTCGGAAATACCGCCGAGATCGACGTAGGATTGGAGCCAATTGCGGGAAATTTTCATCGGAGGGAAATCAGGCGAACTGCTTCAGAAAGCGGAGGTCATTTTGGTAGAAATAACGAATGTCATCGATGCCGTAGAGAAGCATCGCGAGGCGTTCGAGCCCCATGCCGAACGCATAGCCGGTCCACACCTCCGGGTCGTAACCAACCCCTGCGAAAACGGTGGGATCAACCATGCCGCAGCCGCCGATTTCGATCCATTCTTTTTTCACCTTTGGCAGGTGTTTGGCGCTGAGATCGACTTCGAAACTGGGCTCGGTGTAACCGAAATAGTGCGGGCGGAACCGAGTCTTGGTGTCTTTCCCAAGGAGGGATTCGAAAATGTAATCAAGGAGAGCCTTCAGATCTCGGACCGTGACGTTCTTATCAACGTAAAGACATTCCAGCTGATGGAAATTGGCCGAGTGGGTCGCGTCGGTCGTATCGCGCCGGTAAACGCGGCCCGGAGAAACAATCCTGATCGGCGGCTCGCCCTTGAGCATGGTGCGGATCTGCACCGAAGAGGTATGGGTGCGGAGAAGATATTTCTCGCCGGGGGTCTTCTTGGTGACGTTGGCGAAGCGCGCCGACTCGGGCAGATAGAAGGTATCCTGCGCATCGCGGGCCGGGTGGTCCGCGGGCGTGTTGAGCGCATCGAAGCAGTAATACTCCGTCTCCACCTCGGGACCGTCCGCGACGGTGAAGCCGACTTTGCGGAGGATGCGGCACATCTCTTCACGCACGAGCGTCAGCGGATGATACGTGCCGGGGCCGGCATCTGGGGAAGGCAGGGTCGCGTCCACCGCCGGGCCCAGCTGCGCGGCAAGCTCGCCCGCTTCCAAACGAGCGAGAGCGGCATCAAGGTGGGTCTGCAGCTGGGCTTTTGTTTCGTTGATCAACTTGCCCATGGCGGGCCGCGCTTCCTTGGGCACGGCCCCCATTTGCTTCATCAACGCGGTCAGTTCGCCGTTGGGTCCCACATAGCGGGCTTTGGCGGCCTCAAAGTCGGGTCGGGCTGCGACCGCCGGAAGCTCGGCGATGGCCTTGGCGAGAAGAGCGGAGAGTTGGTCTTGCATGGGAGAAAGATAAAAGGATCAGCCGAGGATTTTTTCCACGGCCAGAGCTACGGGTGAGTCGGGCGAGAAAGCGACGGGGTTCGAAGACACAAAAAAAGAGGACGCGCTTCCGGAGAAGCCCGTCCTCTGAAATTGGCTCCAGAGAGCGAGCCTGGCCGGCTCGCGTTGGATTTGGTTAGGCCTTCTTCGCTGCGGCGGCCTTGGCCTTCAACGCGTCCTGAGCTTGCTGCACCAGGCCGTTAAAAGCGATCTCGTCGCGGATCGCGAGGTCACTGAGGACCTTGCGGTCGAGGGTGATGTTAGCGGCGTGGAGACCCTCGATGAAGCGGCTGTAGGTCATCCCGGCAGCGCGGCAGGCGGCGTTGAGACGCACGATCCAGAGGCCACGACGGTCGGCCTTCTTCTTCTTACGGTCGATATACGCGTATTGCCACGCGTGTTGAACGGCTTCTTTCGCATAACGGAAGAGCTTGGATTTGTTGCCGAAATAGCCACGGGCGTATTTCAGGACTTTCTTGTGCCGCTTACGGGAAGCGGGGGAGTTTGTTGCACGAGCCATGTTGTGTTTTCCTTTTGGTTAGTCGCTGGCGGGTCGGCTTAAGATTTCACCCGCCGAGCGAAGTTTTTATTTTGCTGCTGAAGATCGGCTTAGAGGCCGAACGGGAGACAGCGTTTGAGCGGCTTAGCATGGCCTTCGGCCACCAGTTTGTCGCGGGACGCACGGCGCTTTTGCTTCGTGCTCTTCGCGGCCAACAGATGTCGGAAACCAGGCGTGCGGCGAACGAGCTTACCGGTTGAGGTGAGCTTGAAGCGCTTGGCCACGGACTTTTTGGTCTTTTGCATGGAGAGAAGTGAAGAAAACAGAGCACGCCCTCGCGCCTGTAAAGGGCAAAGTTCACGCTGATCCGCGGCCCGAGGAAAACACTGCTTGGGCGGTAACGACGTTGCGAATCGCACCACAATCGTCTTTTTTCCGCGACGATGCTCATGATCGCTTGGACAACAGTCGGAACCTCGGACGACGCAGAACGAATCGCGACAGATTCAACCCTGTTGAACGAGACCGTCTGTATTCAAATTGAAGGGCCGATCCGGTCGTATTACCGATGGCAGGGCAAGCCGGAGCAGGCAGAGGAGTATCGTCTGACCTTCAAATGTCTCCCCACACATCTTGATGCGGTTTCTGACCGGGTGCACGCGCTGCATCCCTACTCAATTCCTCAATGGGTCGTCGTCACCGCGACTTCAGTTTCAGAAAAATACTTGTCATGGGCGCGAACGAACGTTGGTGTCCCCACCCTTTAACTCGTCTCTAACCTCCGCTCTAAGCACCATGTCACAGCACAAAAGTCTCCAAGGCACCTCCGGCCTCGTCGTCAAACGCAACGTCCTCAAGCGCTTCGAGCGGGTCGAGATCTTAAAGAAACGCGGCCAATGGAAGGCCGGCGATCGCGTGTCGGGTCTGCGTAAGACCAAGCCAGAAGCCTGAGTAACTGGGCTCCTTTTTGGCAGGCAGTGTTTCACTGCCTGCCTTTTTTGTTTTTTGGCGTGCCGGTGAATCGATTTCAGACTCCCAGCAGAACGATGCCGAGAGTGAAGATGCGGTTGCCCAAGTTTGAGGGATACGAGTTGGTCCAGTGAGGGCCCCCACCCAGCACTAAGTAGAAATCGGTGGAGCCAACGCTGGCACTGGAGTCACCCTCACCGAGAAAACCGCGATATACAGTGTCCGCGAAAGCGGAACTGAGCCGAGTATGTTGAGCCGGACAACTGGCGGAAAAAGCGGCGTACGATTGGTCCCAAACCCGAGAAAGATCCGTTGGACGCTGGATTGGTCTAGGAATACATAAAGTTTCGAGCGCTGGAGAGTATCGATCAAGTCAGGCCTCAAGGAGCGAATAGACCGCCTGAGGTCCGAGCCGAGTAACCACGACGTCTTCAGCAGCGTTTCGCCAAAGTTCTGTGCGCGATAGGGCAAATGCTTTTGGATCAAGCAGGGCTTTACGAAGCCGTCCTGCTCATCAATCTGAACACGAGGCGGGAGAGCCTTCATGTATGGGCCTGAGCTCTTCAATTACTTTGCGACGGTCCCTGCCTATCTGATTTTTATCGAGATAAAGTCCCGGCTCACCGCCACTCATGCCGCGGATAGCGCCGCGAGAGTTCGGCCTTCACTTTTGGATACATGTCGCGCCAGAAACTTGTGAGATCATCGGTCACCTGAATCGCGCGGTGATTGGGCGCCAGCACTTCAAACTTCACCGGCACGCGGCCGTGTCCGATCGCAAACTTCCCTTCGACGCCAAAGAGTTCTTGGATGCGCGCGCTCATGATGGGCGGGCCCTCTTTATGGTAGGTAAGCTTGGCTTTTCGACCGTTCCCCATCGTGATTTTTTCCGGCAGATAATCGTCGATCACCGCCAGTTGCTCCGCTGTCAGCCAGTCGCGCAGCACGGGCATCACGGCTTTTTCTTTCACGGCGCGCGCACTCGTTTCGCCAAAGCAGATTTGTTCGATCAGCGTGCCGCGATCAGCGTCGGTGAGCACATTGACCTCCAGCTCAGGAAACCACTCCGCAAGCCGGTTCACGCGCACGATCCACTGCTCCACGCTCTCGTCCCAAGCCTCAATCATGATCCGGCCGGCGAGCACTTCCTTGGTAAGCAATGCGGCGGCCTCGTTCATCGGCACGTCGTCGCTGTTGCCCTTGGCCTCGAGTACGAGATCGCGGAAACGTTTCTCCTTCCGCGCGACCACGCGTTTCGCCTGCTCGTCGTAGAGCACGCCGCGCGCCTCGTAGTAATCGTCGGCAAACAGCTCCTTCAGCCACGGCTCCTCGATCGCGGTCGCGAGCGTGAGCAGTGTGTTCACCTCGCCGTCACCGCGGCCGATCTCGCTGATCTCCGCCGCGACGAGCAGCCGCGCCTGCTGGATGCCGCTCTCTCGCGCCAGCACGCCGCGGCGGCCGTGCACGAGTTCAACCCGCAGCGTGCCGGCGTCGAGCCGCTTGCCGAGCTGGTCCGAAAAGCCCGCGAGCACACACTTGCGCACCGCGACGTCGTCCATGCGCGTCTCGCCCACGTCGAGGCCTTCCTTGCGCGCGATCTCCAAAAACTGCTCGAACAAAGGCCCCACAGCCCGCGCCCCCTGCGCGTGAATGCCGAGCCGTCGACACGCCTCGACGCTGTAGCCGGCCTTCTCGGCGTAGCTCCACGCGCGCATGAGCAAAAAGAAATCGCTCTCGTGCTCCTCGCCGAGCACGTCCTCGCGCGCCTGCTCCACATCCTTCGTCGAGCCGCGCAGCAGGAAATTTCGGCCCTGCGTAAGCGCCGCCATGAGCGCCACCGGTCGCACGCAACCCCGCTCCTGCGCCGCGAGCAACATGCGCGCGTAACGCGGATGCACCGGGAACCGCAGCATCTTCCGTCCAAGTTCGGTGATCGACCGCGTCTTGCCCGCGAGCGCGCCCAAATCCGCGAGCAGCAACTCCGCGCGCTCCAGCGCCTTCGCATCGGGTTTTTCCAACCACGGAAAACCAAACACATCGTCGATACCGCTGGATTTAAGCGTCAGTACGACCTCGGAGAGATCGAGCCGTTTTACTTCGGGCAATTCTTGCAACGCCCGAGTGCCGTGCTCGCGCTCGGTCCACAGCCGCACGCACACGCCCGGCGCCGTTCGACCGGCGCGGCCCGCGCGCTGGTCGGCGCTCGCCGCGGAGATTTTCTCGATGAGCAGCGTGTTGATGCCACGGTTCGCGTCGAAGCGCGCCTGCCGCGCGAGCCCGCAATCGATCACCGCCGTCACGCCGTCGATGGTGAGCGAGGTTTCCGCGACATTGGTCGAAACGATGATCTTGCGCGCCTGCGTACGCGCCACCGCGCGGTCCTGCTGGTCCGGCGGCAATTCCCCGTGAAGCGGAAAGCTTACAAACTCCCTTAGCCCGCGTCCGCCCTGAATCGCCTGCAACGTGCGGTTGATCTCATACGCTCCCGGCATGAACACGAGCATATCGCCCCCCGTGAGCCCCGCCACGCGCTCGCACTCGCGCGCCGCCACATCCCACACCGGCTCCTGATCGAAGTTCGGCGAACGTTGCAGATACTCGATCGCGACCGGAAAACTCCGCCCCTGCGACACGAGCACATCGCACGGTGCGAGATACTCCCGGAGCAACCCCGCATCGAGCGTCGCCGACATCACGATGATCTTCAGGTCGGGCCGCGTCGTTTGCTGGATCTGGATCGCCCGTGCCAGGGAAATGTCGCCGTAAAGATGCCGCTCGTGAAACTCGTCGAACACGAGCGCGTTGATCCCGCGCAGCTTCGCATCGAACGACATCTGCCGGAGCAAAATGCCCTCGGTCACGAAACGCACCTTGGTCTTTGCCGACACCTTAGATTCCAGCCGGATCTGATAACCGACGAGGTCGCCCAGCGCCGTGCCGACTTCCTCCGCGACGCGCTTCGCGAGCATGCGGGCCGCGAGCCGGCGGGGTTGCAACACGACGGCCTCCCCGCCGTCGAGAAACCCATGGTTCAGCAGCATCTGCGGAATCTGCGTCGATTTACCCGATCCCGTCGGCGCCTGCACGATCAACCGCCCGCCCGTGCGTAACGCGCCGACGACGGCGGATTCGAGTTCGTAGATGGGGAGGACAGACGGACGCATGGCAGCGAGAAAAACAGAGCAGCGTTTCCCGTGGGGAGCGCGTGGCAAGTCCGCAGGTGAATAACCCGGTTAGGTTTTAGGAGCCTCAGTTTTTTATGGTTTCAATCCCTCCGCTCCCGCCCTCGAATCACCCTACCGGCAATCCTGCACCTTGCCTCTCTGCCCCACCCACCCCTCTTTTAAACGCTTACCTCCCATGACCAAAATTCGCCTGCTCACTGCCTGCTTCGCCCTCACCGTGGCCGGGGTCTTGTCCGCCACCGCCCAAATCGATTCCATGCCCAAAGCCGCCGCCCCCGTTCCCTACCCACTCATCCTCGGCCCGATCCGCCTCTGGAGCGGCGACGCGCCCGGAGCCCTTGGCCAACGCCCACAAGACATACCCACCCTCACGCCGTTTCCCGCCGACGCCGCCAAAGACACCGGCGCCACCATGCTCATCCTTCCGGGCGGAGGCTATGGCACCTTGGCCGAACACGAGGGCACCGGCTACGCCGAGTGGTTCGCCGCCAACGGCATCACCGCTTACGTCTTGAAATACCGGCTCGGCTCCAACGGCTACCGCCACCCGACCATGCTCAACGACGCCGCCCGCGCCCTGCGCATGGTCCGCACATTTGCGAAACGTGATGGCCGCGATCCCGCCCGCATCGGCGTCATCGGCTCCTCGGCCGGCGGCCACCTCGCCGCCACCCTCGCGACGAAATCAGACGCCGGCGCACCGACCGCCGCCGACCCCGTGGACCGCGAAAGCTCCCGCGCCGATGTCGCGATCCTCTGTTATCCGGTCATCTCCTTCGGTGAGTTCGCCCACGCCGGTTCCAGGAGAAATTTGCTCGGGGACAAACCCGAACCCGCTCTCGTCGATTTCCTGTCCGCCGAGTTGCAAGTCACGGCGCAGACCACGCCTTCATTCATCTGGCACACCGTCGAAGACAAAGCCGTGCCGGTTGAAAACGCCCACCTCTTTGCCTCCGCCCTTCGTCGCGCCGGGGTTCCCTACTCGCTGCACATTTACGAAAAAGGCGCGCACGGTCTCGGCCTAGGACGCCCGGGTAAACCCGCGCCGCCGTGGGCCGATCAGTGCCTCTACTGGCTGCGCGAACGGAAGTTTTTGCTCAACTGACCCGGCCGCGCCGAGCCCGCCTGCTCGCGCCACGGCAATTGAACTGCCGCCGTCGCCCGGCCACATTTCCACCGACTCGCCGGCGTATATATTCAACCCCTCTCGGAACCCCCGTTCGTTTCACCGTTCTTATCTTTTACCGCCATGAAACGTCTCGTTCGCAGCTCCTTCGTGCTCGCCGTCTTCGCGCTCCTGCCGGCCACCGCGCCGGCGCAAACTCCGCCGGCGGCCGCGCCCGGCGCCCCGAGCGAGCCCGCTCCCACCCCGCGCAAACGCGAACGCGCCATCTCCGGCGATGTTGCCGCGTCCCTCGCCGCCGCGATGCCGAAATATAATCCGCCCAAGCCCGCCCCACCGCCCACGCCGATCGAGCAGCAGCCCGACCTGCGCGAGATCGACAAACCCAAGAACACCATCATCCGCTTGCCCGACTACGTTGTGCGCGACGCCAAGCCGCCCGTTTTCCGCGAGCGCGATATCAACACCCAGCAAGGCTTGGCCAACATCGCCATGCGCCGCTACAGCACCGAGGCCAGCCGTGCACTCAATCGCTTCACGATCCCCATTTTCGGCCAGACCCAAGAGGCGCGTGCCCTCGCGATGTATGCAGAAGACGAACGCCTGAAGAACATCACCGAGCTCAATGACGCCGCCGACATGATCAGCGCCCGCGACAAAGCCCAGGGCGCCTACATCAAACGCGACATCCAAAACACCACGATGCGCGCCGGCGACTACGGCTGGCAAAAAAGGAAGTAACCCGTAGCGCGGGGTCTCCGCCCCGCCCTCCACGTTGCGCCCACGTCTCGCGTCCGCGTCAGGCGCCTAAGCTCGGTCACTCAGCGCCCGCGCGATCTCTTCCCACTCCGCCGCCAGCGTCACCCCTCTGGACGGCATCCTGCGCCCCGCGAGCGAATACCAATAGCCCGCGTTGCCCTCGTCGCCTTCCTTCCGATGGAGATAAGCGTGAACCCACGCCCCGGCCTTGCTCTTGTCCGCTTGCGCCGCGTCATGCGCCGCGTCCCAATCGCCGCGGGCATCGTGCCATAGCGCAGCCCTCGCGCCGCTCACACCCGTCGGCGGCACGTTCCCGGCGCCCGCGACCGCCTCACTAAATTTCGCAAAAGTCATGGGAGCCACCTTGCGCCCCGGCCTCCTGCTTTTCAACCTTCCTCCTTTCAGCTCTCATCGCTCAACGCCCGGCGCACAAATCCCTTTCCCTTTTCGAACCCATGTCATCACCGGAACCCACCGTCATCCGCGCCCTGCTCGCGCGTCAGACCGGTTGGGTTTCAGGTGGCGATCTGGCGAAGAAGCTAGGCGTCACTCGCGTCGCCGTTTGGCAATACATCGAAAAACTCCGCGCTGCCGGTTTCGGCATCGAGACCCGTCGTTCCAGCGGCTACCGGTTGGTTTCCCCACCGCCCGACGCCCATGCCGGCTTGATCGAGGCCCAGCTCAAGATTCGACCCCGAGGCTTCTCCCTCACCGTTCTCGATGAAACCGACAGCACCAACGACGAAGCCGCCCGCCAACTCGCCGCCGGCCGCGTCGCGCCTTTCGCCATCATCGCCCGGCGCCAGACCAAAGCCCGCGGCCGCCTTGGCCGCCCATGGCACGCCCCGGCCAACGGCAATCTCTACATCTCCTTCGCCTTTCGCCCCCAACTCGCGCCCGCGCGCATGACGCCCTTCACCCTGTGGATGGGCCTCAATCTCTGCGAACTCATCGCCAACGCCACCGCCCTCAAGCCCGGTCTCAAGTGGCCCAACGATCTCATTTTCGAGGGGCGTAAAGCCGGCGGTATCCTCACCGAGGCCCGCGTTGACGCCGATCAGATCCGCGACCTCGTCTTCGGTCTCGGCCTCAACCTCAACAGCCCCGCCGCCGCCTGGCCCGCCGACCTCGGCCAGCGCGCGGTTTCCCTCGCCGAACTCACCGGCGCCTCGCTCGATTTCAACCGCCTCACCACCGCCGTGATCGGCCGCGTTCTTCTCGCTTACCAGCGTTTCGTCGACGGTGACTACGCCGAAAACTTCGCGACTCTTTGGCACCGGTATGATGTTCTTCGCGGTCGCACCGTCACACTCCTCGAAGGCACCCGTCGCCACCCCGGCACCGTCCTCGGCGTCGACGACGAAGGGGCGCTCCTCCTCAAAACCGGCCGCGGCCGGACCCACCGCTTCCCCGCCGGCGAGGTCACGCTGGAGAAAACCCCCGCCGCCTAGGCGCCCACTTCCGCCATGCCCGACCCGCTCCCACCTGCCATCGAAGTCGATCACCTCGTGAAATCCTACGCGGGCATGACGGCGGTCGCCGACCTCAGCTTCACCGTGGCCCGCGGAGAGATCATCGGCTTCCTCGGCCCGAATGGCGCCGGCAAGTCCACCACCATGCGCATCCTCACCGGCTACCTGCCGGCAAACTCCGGGACGGTCCGGATCTGCGGTCACTCCGTCGCCACCGAGCCGGATGCGGTCAAACGCCTGATCGGCTACATGCCGGAAAACAATCCGCTCCCCGAGGATATGCGGGTGAGCGAGTACCTTTATTTTCGCGGCCGACTGAAAGAAATCCCCCGCCGCAAGCTCGGCCCGCGCATCGACGAGGTGCTCGAACTCTGCGACCTCAAACGCGTCCGCCACAAAATCATCGGTCAGCTTTCCAAAGGCTACCGCCAACGCGTCGGCATCGCCGAGGCCATCCTCGCGGAGCCACCCGTGATTATCATGGACGAGCCCACGATTGGCCTGGATCCGCATCAGATTCTGATCGTCCGGGATCTCATCGCCGGCCTGCGCGGGCGCATGACCGTCATCATCTCTTCGCATATCCTGCCCGAAATCGAAATGACCTGCGACCGGGTCCTCATCATCAACCGCGGCCGCGTCGTGGCCCAAGGCACGCCGGCGGCCCTGCGCCGGGAAGTTCTCGGCCGCACCGCCTACGGCCTTACCGTGGCCGGCAACATCGCCGGGCTACCCGCCCTGCTGCAGGCCGTCGAATCGTCGTTCAAAATCACGACCGCCGGCGAACCGGATGCCACTGGCTTTGTCCAACTCGCTTTGGCCACCGAGCGAGACGACGAGTTTGGCGAGCCTCTCCTTCAAGCTTTGATCGCCCAAAACTATCGCGTTCGCGCCCTTAGTCGCGCCCACCCGACGCTCGAAGACGTCTTCCTCGCCGCCACCCGGCGCACGTGGGACGCAACCCAACCCAATCTTCCCAAGCCGCCACCCTCCGGCCCGATCCCATGAAACACTTTCTCACGCTCCTCAGCCACGAGCTGCGGATGTTACTGGTAAGCCCGAGCACCTACATCGCCGCGACCGCCTTCCTGTTTTTCATGGGCTTTATCTTCACGGGCATTTTGGAGAGTTACACCAAGGCACCGCAGGAGGCATCTCCCGCCATCGTCTTTTTCTCCACGTTTTTTCTGCCGGTCTTTTTTATGGTGCCGCTTCTCACGATGCGCTGCCTCGCCGAGGAGCGCCGCCTCGGCACCATCGAGACCTTGCTCACGACTCCGGTCACCACCACCGAGGTCGTGCTCGGCAAATATAGCGCCGCCTACATTTTGTATGTGACCCTCTGGGGCGCCACCGCCGGATTTTTCTATATCCTAAAAAGTTTCTCCAACGATCCGCGGCTGCTGGACTCCGGCCCCTTGATCGGCGGCTACGTCTTTATCGCCGTATCGGGACTGCTCTTTGTGGCGATCGGGGTCTTCGCCAGCTCGCTGTCCCGCAACCAGGCCGTTGCCGGCATTCTCGCGTTTGTGATGCTCGCCGCACTCATCATCGGCGGCCGCTGGTTGGGCGAAGCCGCATTTCTCAGCCGCGATGTCCTCGCTCCCGCCAAAGCCGCCGTCGACTACGCCCAAGTATTTTCCCATTACGACGATTTCACGCGGGGTGTGATCGATACCCGGCACCTGCTCTTTTACTTCAGCGGCACGGCGCTCGCGCTCATCTTTAGTATCTTCTCGGTCGAAGCGAAACTGATCCACAGCTGAGCCCAATCTCCACGTCGCCCAAACCCCTGTTCCGAACCCTCCGGCCTTGCCCTCTTTCCTCAACAGTTTCCGCGCCACCCGCTGGCTCCGCACGCTCAACTTGATTCTCCAGGCGGGGCTCGTGCTCACCCTCGTGGGCGGCCTGAACTATCTCGCCGACAACCATCCGGTCCGGCTCGATCTCACCCGCTACCGGAGCTTCTCACTCTCCCCGGAGACGCTCTCCTACATCAAAGATCTCCCCCGGCCCGTACGGATTGTCGTCACCCTCAATGCCGAAGCCACCAACCCCGAAGTTCGCGGTCTGCTTCAGGAGTATCGTCTCGCCACCGAGTCCAACCGGGACGGCGCCATCAAGGTCGACTACATCGATGTTTACCAAAACCGCCGCGAAGCCGAACCGCTCGGCCTCGATCAGCCCGACCTGATTCTCCTGCTCGCCGGCGATCGGCGCAGCGTCCTAACCATCGACGAACTTTACCGCACCACCCGCGGCAAAGACGGCAAACCCGAGCGCAACGCCTTCCTCGGCGAACAGGTCCTCACCGCCGCGCTGCTCGATGTTTCCAGCCCCGAGCGGAAAAAAATCTACTTTCTCGGCGGTCACGGGGAGCTCCGCCCCGAGGACGCCGACCCCAATCGCGGGCTCTCGCTTGTGCGCGATCAGCTTCGTCTGCGGAATTTTGATGTCGAATCAATCGACCTCACGGTCGCACGGGCCATTCCGGAAAAAGCCTCGTTGCTAGTGGCGGTCGCGCCTCAAGGCCGCTTCGAACCGAAAGAGCAGGAACTCCTCCGCCAATACCTTTCGACCAATGCTGGCCGGCTCATTCTCTTTCTTGCCCCCGGCCTCAGTGCCTCCGCCCTCGGCCTCGACGAGGTGCTCCTCGACTGGGGCATTTTGGTCGACGACGTCGTCGTCGTTGATGTCGGCAACGGGAACATGACCGAGGACGGCGACCTTATCATCGGAGCCTTTCAACCGCACCCGATCACGAAAACGCTCCTCGATTTCGGCCTCACCCTGCGGCTCGGCGCCACCCGCACCGTGCGCCCCGACCCCGGCCGCGCTCTCGGCGGCACCCTCACCACCCTCACCCTCGCCGCCACCTCGCCCACCGCCTGGGGCGAACGCAGCTACCGCGATCGGGTGCCTGTCCGCTACGATCCCGGCGTCGATATCCGCCCGCTCCCCGGCATGGAGCCCAAGGACCGCCTCGGTGTGGTCACCGCCGCTGAGCGCGTCGCCGTGCGGGCCGGCCTCGATTTCAGCGTCCGCGGCGGCCGTCTCGTCGTCTTCGGCAGCGGCGATGTCATCGCCAACTCCCGCATCGCCAACGCCGGCAACCTCGCCGCCTTCCTCAACGCGGTGAACTGGACCGACGTCGGCGACACCCAACCCAATATCCCGGCCCGACCCATCGAGCGCTTCCAACTCTCGCTCAGCGCCAATGACCTCGCCCAACTCCGCTACGCCCTCCTCTTCGGCCTGCCGGGTATCGCCGCCTTCCTCGGCCTCGTCGTCTACTGGACGCGTCGCCATTGAACTCCTCCACCGCGTAGGGCGGCGCTGACCGCCGCCGCCATACCGGGCCGTATCGTTCTCAAACTTCAACTTCCGACCTAAACTTTAAAATGCGCACCAAAGTCACGCTCGTCCTGCTGTTCCTGAATGTCGCGCTGTTCTTCTTCATCTTTAAGTTCGAGCGCGACTGGCGCACCGAGCGCGCCTCCCTCGAAGCCCGCCGCAGGGTTCTGGGCTCGGAGACGGCCGACATCAGAACCCTCACCCTCAGCAATTCCACCGGCACCGTTTACGCGCTCAAACGCACGGCCGACACTTGGCAGATCACGGAACCCCTCGCCTGGCCGGCCAACCCCACGGTGGTGGCACGGATCGTCTCCGACCTTCAGTTTCTGGATCACGAAAGCAGTTTCGCCGTCGCCGATCTGAAGGCCAATGGTCAATCCCTTGCCGACTACGGGCTCGACCGGCCCAAGCTCACGCTCGAGTTCAGCAACGGCGCCTCACCCGAAGGCAACGTCCCCGAACTCAAGACGACGGTGCGCCTCGGCGACACCACCAAGATCGGCAATCGTCTCTACCTGCTTTCACCCGACGAGAAACGCATCCACGTCGTCTCCCGCACCCTGCTCGATTCTCTTGCGCTCCCCATTGACCAGATCAGGGCCGACACCCTGCTCACGATCCCTGTCTTCGAAGCGCGTTCCCTGCGCATCCAGAGCACCACGCGAGTTGCCCTCCGCCGCGACGGCGCCCAGCGCTGGACCTTCGACACCCCCATCGTCGCCCGCGCCAGCACCGACGAGACCGAACGCACGCTCTCCGCCCTCGGGGCCCTGCGCGCCAAAGCGTTCGTGACCGACGGCCTGCCGGCCGCGTTGCCGTCAGCCTCGCCCGCCTTCCGCATCACCATCGAGGGCAACAATCGGCGTGAGACGTTGCTGCTTGGCGCACCTGTCCCCACTCCGCCGTCCGACCCCCGCCCAATCGCTCCGGCCCTTCCACCGACGGCACCGCCGCCCATCGCCACCCCGACGACGCAGGATTTTTACGCCCAAATCGAAGGTCGCCCCGCCGTGTTCACCGTCGCGATTCCCACCGGCGAAAAATCACTCAAGGAAACGCTCGACCGCGCCCAAGAAGCCCTGCGCGAGAAACGCGTGCTCGATTTCGACCCCCGCGCCGTCACCGCCATCACCCTCCGGGCTCCCAACACTCCGGGCGACCCCACCCTCACCTTGCAACGGCTCGAAGCCCCGGCCAACTCCGCCGAAGCCGCCACGTGGCAAATCATCCGCCGCGAGCCCGGCGCCACCGCCCCCCAAACCATCCCTGCCGATGGTCCGCTGGTTCAACGCCTGCTCGAGCAACTCCACCTACTTTCCGCCCAAGTCTTCGCCAGCGACGCGCCCACCGCCGCCGATCTCGAGCGCTGGGGCTTCGCCCGTCCGGAGCGCGAGATCACCCTCGCCTTGACCAAGTTGACCGCCCCGACGCCAAACACGCCGCTTTCGGCCTCCGGCTCCCAACTCACTTTAAAACTCGGCGTGGCCAATCCACCCGATCTCTACGCTTACGCGAATGTGACCGGCTCCGCCTTTGTCTATGCGGTGAGCCCCGACCTGCTGCGCCTCGGTTCCACCGTAAATCCCAACGCTTGGCGCGAACGCCTCATCCGTGAGCTTCCCGCCGGCGCCCGGATCACCGCCCTCAAGCTGACCGACCTCGCGACGCAAAAGAGTCTGCTCGATCTCACTCTCGACGAGGCCGGCAACCCGCCGCCCGATACCCCCGAGGCCAAGAACATCCTTGTCGCCATCGCCGGTCTCCGAGCTTTGCGCGCCAAGGCTTTTCCCCAAGATGGCTTCACCGACCGCGTTCCGCTCCTTGGAGAGGAACGCCCGTGGCGCTATCGCCTCGATGCGTCCCTCGCGCTACCCGGGGCCAATGCCAGCGCCCCGGCGCCGATCACCACGCTCTTTCTCAGCGAACGCTTCGGCGGCACCCTGCAGGTCGCCGGCTCCACGGAGTTCAACGTCGTCTTCGAACTCGAACAGGCGATGGTCGACGCCCTTTGGCCCCTAACTTTCCGCACCGACCCCGGTGCGGCCCTGCCCAAGAACTAAATCCCGGCCCGGCCCGCTCTCCCGCGCTGCCCTCACTTTTTTTAAATGCGCTTTCTCAAGCCATGCCTACAAGCGACCCGCTTTTGCGCGTCGTGCGTGGTCACGCTCGCTTGCTGGACGCTTTGGTTAATTCTCGCACTGGCGCTCGCAATTCAAATTCACATCGCCACTAGCAACGAAATGAAAGTGCCGGCGCCCGTTTTGCGCGCCCTCGAGGAACGGCTGGCCCTATCCGGCGTCAAGACCACCTTTGGCCGCGCCACATTTGATCCCTCAGGCCGAATCCTACTGGAGAACGTCGCCGGCACCCTGAATTCGTTTCCCGAACCGGTTGCTTTCGCCCGGTCGGTCTACGTGCGTTGCGATCCGTGGTCCCTGATTTTTCTGCGCCGTTTCGATGAACTCGAAGTGCGTGTCACCGGTGTGCGCCTGCTCGCTCCGGCGATCTTATCACCTTCCGGCCGCGCCGAGGAACTCATCCGCAATCTCGACGCCACGATCATCCCTTCGAATGAATTCATCACGCTTTCCCAGCTCAACTTCGAACTCGCCAACCTGCGCGTGTCCGCCAGCGGCACCTTGCCCGTCCCTCAACCCAGAGATCCCGCCGTCAAGCCGCTCCCGATTCCGGATTTCTTCAACAAAAACTACACCGCAATCGCCCGCGGCCTGCTCGCGTTTACTCCTCAGCTTTCCCGCTTTGAGCAGCCGGCTCTCACCGTCACGATCTCCACCGGAGACGCCGGCGTGCCCGTCGGCGACTTCGTGTTCGACACCCGCGGAGCCGTTGAAACCGCGCCCGCCCTCCAACTCGGGCCCGTCCGGCTCACCACCCGGCTGCCACTCCGCGTTGACCGGCCACTCACCCCGCTCCTGCGGGTGACGGCTGAATCCCTCACCGTTCCCTCGATCGCTTTGGTTGCCCGGAATCTCCGCGCCGATCTGCGCGCCACCATCGAAGTGAACCCGACAAAGTTCACCCCGCGCTCCGTCGAACTGCTCGCCGATCACGTCGCTGTTTCCGGCATCGCACTTCCCTCTCCCGTGCTGCGCCTCACGCCCCAACCGCTGCCCCGCCTCTTCGCCGAGATCAACACCTGCGTCGCCGGCCTCCCGTTTGCCGCCCGCGCGGAAATCGATCTCAAGGCAAAATCGGCCGTCGCCGACTTCGACGCTCTTTTCGGCGACAGCCACCTAGATTTGCTCAGCGCCCGGATCGGCCAAAACGTCCGCCGGTGGATTGATTTTCCCAAACCCGTCACCATCACCGCAGCCCACCTGGTGATCGGCCCGGACTGGAAATGGGAAAACCTCAAGACCCGCCTCACCGTCCCGATCATCAACGCCTATCGCGTTCCGCTTACCGACGGCCGTGTCGCCCTCGAACTCACACCCGAACGGTGGTTCGCCCCGGAGGCCTTCGCCCGTATCGGCGAGAACTATGCCCGCGGTTCTTATGAGCATCTTCCTGCCACCCACCATTACCGCTTCCTGCTCGAAGGTCGGCTCCGTCCCATCGACATCTCCGGCTGGTTCACGGCTTGGTGGCCCGATTTTTTCAAGACGTTCCTTTTCCCCGACGCCCCTCCTCCGGCGAGTGTCGAGGTCGCCGGCCGTTGGGGCCGCAACACCGGCGGCGAGTCCCGCGTCATTGTCTCCGCCCAGACGCCCTCAGCCGACATTCGCACGGCGAAGTTCGATTACGCCCGGGCCCGACTCTTCATCCGGCCCCACTACCTCGAGGCGCTTGAGCTCTACGGCTTGCAAGGACCGGGCACGCTCAGAGGCACCTTTGCCCGGCGGCTCAATCCCGCCAACCAAGAGTGGCAAAGCTTCGATTTCAACTTCACCACGACGGCAATCGATCTCGTGCTGGCGGAAAAAATCTTCGGCGCGGCCGCCACCGACATCACGTCACCGTTCATGTTTACCACCCCGCCCAATCTCCGCCTGAGCGGCCGGCTCGACAGCGCGACCTCGCCGAGCGGCGCGCATCAATCCATCGATCTCGCCGGGGAGACGGCCACCGAGTTTCGCTTCAAGGGTTTCCCGGTCGACCGCCTCAACTTCGCCGGCACGTTGCGCGACGATGTGCTCACCCTCGACCGCCTCGATTTGTCGTTTGCGGGCGGAACCGCCAACGGCAGAGCCAAGGTCTGGGGCACCGGCAGCGAACGGCGCGTCGGTTTCGACTACGCGCTCAAAGACGCCAGCCTCGGCCGGGCGATCGCCGTCATGGAGAATTTCTTCGCCGCCAAACAAGGCGCTCCGCCTCCCGCCCCGAACCGCTTTCTCAACGATAAATCGGCCATCACGCTCGCGGTCGCCGCTTCGGCCGAGGGCGCCTACGACGATCCCTACAGCTACCGTGGCGACGGGAGTGCGACGCTCACCGGCGCCTCACTCGGGGAGGTAAAGTTACTCGGACTGCTTTCGGAGCTCTTCAGTTTTACCTCGCTCCGCTTCACCGCCGCCCGGGCCAATTTCAAACTCAACGGCCCTGCGTTGTATTTCTCCGAGATCGGGGTGACGGGCGCAAATTCTGCCATCACGGGAACCGGCACCTACGCGCTCGATCGACGCACCCTCGATTTCAACGCCAAGATATACCCGTTTCAGGAGAGCGAAGCCTTACTAAAGTCATTCGTCGGCGCCATGCTGACTCCTTTCTCAAATGCTTTCGAAGTTAAACTCACAGGCCAGCTCGAGAAGCCCGAATGGCGTTTTGCGATGGGACCCGCGAGTTTTCTACGCAATCTCACACCCGCAGCCCAGAAATCTCTCAGCCCATCGCTTCAGCCTCCGCCCGCACCGCCGCTAGCCAAATAATCGCCCTGCGCACCTGCACCCGCACAAAAAAATTGCGCCTTTGGATGCTGCATTTTATGATAAACCGATCGACGAAACTCCGTAGCTCAAGCGCCTCGCGAGCTACTACGTCCGCGAACAAATCTTTCTCACGACCCAGCCCACCGAAGAAACCGACCGCCCCGAGCAATTTCTCCAAGTGCTCGAGATGATCAACGCTCCGAAAAACTTCCTCTTCTCCAGCGACTACCCGCACTGGGATTTCGACAATCCCCTCATGGCCTTTCCGCCTCTGCCCCGCGAAACCAAGCAAAGTATCTTCCCCGACAACGCCGCCGCTCTACACCGCCTCGGTTCCCCGACGGCCGCTTGATTTCCTATCCGAGTGCCCACTCTTCCGCAGCTCCTCAAGTCCACGTTCGGCTACGCCACCTTCCGCCCGCTCCAGCGCGAAATCATCGAAGCTAATCTGGTCGGCGAAGATGTCTTCGCCCTCCTGCCCACGGGCGGCGGCAAGTCGCTCTGTTTCCAACTCCCCGCGCTCGCCCGCGACGGCCTCACGGTCGTGGTTTCCCCGCTCATCGCCCTTATGAAGGACCAGGTCGATGCGCTTCAAGCCAGCGGCGTTGCCGCGACGTTTCTCAACTCCACACTCGGCGCCGAGGAATCCCGCTCCCGTCTTCGCGGGCTGCATCGCGGCGACTACAAGCTGCTCTACGTCGCCCCCGAGCGGCTGATGCTCGCCGGTTGGATTGAAAATCTGAAGACTTGGAACGTCTCCTGTATCGCCATCGACGAGGCCCACTGCGTCTCCGAATGGGGCC
>SXGQ01619208.1_pt1 | contig 43064 bp, 42 predicted proteins | sample 3178371 | NCBI WGS metagenome assembly SXGQ01 (sample SAMN11356859, study PRJNA531348) | freshwater metagenome | isolation source: freshwater sample F1-20 | place: China: Fuxian Lake, Yuxi | collected 2017-12-25
ATAGCCGGCCTCGGTCAATGTGGTGGCGTCTGCCATGACAAAAGGCACATTCAACATACGCGCGAGCGTTTGCGCGAGCAATGTTTTGCCGGAGCCTGTGGGCCCGATCAGCAGGATATTGCTTTTAGACAATTCAACGTCGTCTTTTTTGGCTTCAAGTTTGTGCGCCAGCCGCTTGTAGTGGTTGTAAACCGCCACAGAGAGCGCTCGCTTGGCCGGCTCTTGCCCGATGACGTAGTGGTCAAGATTGCTTTTGATTTCGATGGGGGTGGGTAAATCACCCTTGCCTTCGCGCACCGTGCTGGCGGGCAGCTCGTCACGGATGATGTCATTGCACAAATCAATGCATTCATCGCAAATAAATACCGAGGGACCGGCGATCAGTTTTTTGACTTCATGCTGGCTTTTGCCGCAAAAAGAACAATACAGCGTCTTTTCACCAGAGGATGCTTTTTTATCGGCCATTCAGTGGGTACCGGTTGAGAATGGTCGAATGATACTCAAATCCGCCGAGGCATCGCCCGAATACGCGCAGAGGGATTGGAGTTGGAAACGCTGGCTCAAGGGCGCTTGGCGATCACGTCATCGACCAAGCCATACGCCTTGGCCTCTTCGGCGGTCAGGTAATAGTCACGCTCGGTGTCTTGCTCGATACGTGACAAAGGCTGGCCAGTGGCTTCTGCGAGCATCTGGTTCAAACGTTCGCGCGTTTTGAGGATTTCTCGGGCCGCTATTTCGATCTCAGTGGCCTGGCCTTGTGTGCCACCCAAAGGTTGGTGAATCATCACCTTCGAATTGGGCAGGCTAAATCGTTTGCCTTTGGCGCCAGCTGCCAACAAAAAAGCACCCATGCTGGCCGCCATGCCGGTGCACAGTGTGGAGACTTGCGGTTTGATGAAATTCATGGTGTCAAAAATGGCCATGCCCGCACTGACGGAGCCGCCAGGAGAGTTGATGTAGAGCGAAATGTCTTTGTCGGGGTTTTCACTCTCCAAAAACAACAACTGGGCCACCACCAAATTGGCCGTGTGGTCGTTGACCGGACCGACCAAGAAAATGACGCGCTCTCGCAATAGGCGAGAGTAAATGTCATAGGCGCGCTCTCCCCGGCCGCTTTGCTCGATCACCACAGGGACCATGCCCAGGGATTGGATATCTAATGCGCTCATGAAATGCTCCGGTTCAGGCCTCAGGCCTGGCTCATCAACTCGTCAAAACTCACTTCTTTGACCATGGGTTTGACCAGGGACAATACATAGTTGGTGACATTGTTCTCAATCACAATGGCTTCGACCTCTGCCATGCGGCGGTTGTCACTGTAGTACCAACGAATTACCTCAGCTGGCTTTTCATAGCTGGCAGCGAGTTCTTCCACGTGCGCTTTGATTTGGTCGGGCGTGGCTTGCAGGTTGTGCATGCGAACGACCTCGGAAACCACCAAGCCCATGCGCACGCGGCGCTCGGCTTGCGGACGGAACACTTCTTCGGGAATGGGTGCTTTGTCGGCATCTTTGATGCCGCGTTGCTTGAGTTCTTCGCGGGCGCCTTGGGCCATGCGGTCAAGTTCAGACTGGACGATGGAGTTGGGCAAATCGAGTTCTGCTTGGGCCACCAAGGCATCGAGTGCGGCTTGCTTGTTGCGGCCGAGCAAGCGATATTTGACTTCGCGCTCCAAGTTTTTGCGAATGTCTGCGCGCAAGGCTTCGACGGTGGCATCCGCCACGCCCAGCGACTTGGCCAGTTCATTGGTGACTTCAGGCAAATGCGTGGCTTCCAGCTTTTTCAATGTCACCATGAAGTCAGCGGTTTTGCCAGCGACGTCGCGGCCTTGGTAATCCTCGGGGAAGCTCAAGGGGAAGGTTTTGCTTTCGCCAACTTTCATGCCGACAACAGCTTCTTCGAATTCCTTGAGCATCTGGCCTTCGCCCACGACAAATTGGTAGTCTTCAGCGCGTCCGCCATCAAAGGGCTCGCCGTCGATTTTGCCGATGAAGTCGACGGTTACCCGGTCGTCTGTGGCGGCCGTTGCATCCATCGCACGTTGCGCAAAGGTGCGTTTTTGTTTGCGCAAAATTTCAACGGTTTTGTCAATGGCTTCATCGGTGACATGGGCTTGCAAAGTTTCGACTTCTACTAGGCTCAAGTCTTTGATGACCACTTCGGGGTAAACCTCAAAAATGGCGTCGAAGGCCATTTCGGTGTCCGATATCTGTTCTTTTTCGCTGATACGCGGTTGTCCGGCCACACGCAGTTTGGCTTCGTTGGCGGCCACGCTGAACGCTTCTCCGACCTTGTCGTTCATGACCTCGTAGTGCACCGAATAGCCGTAGCGCTGAGCCACGATATTCATGGGCACTTTGCCGGGACGGAAACCGTCGACCTTGACTTGGCGTGCCAAGCGCTTGAGTCGGGTGTTGACTTCGTTTTGAATAACAGAAGTCGGCAAAGTCAAGGTAATTTTGCGTTCTAGTTTTTCGAGGGTTTCTACAGTAACGGCCATGAGGCTTCTCCAAAATGAATCAACACGCGTCAGACAGTGAACGCTTTGGTGCGCGGGGGGGGACTCGAACCCCCACACCATTGCTGGCGTCAGGACCTAAACCTGGTGCGTCTACCAATTTCGCCACCCGCGCGGGCCACCCTAAAAGCAAAAGGCGGTCTGCGTGAACAGACCGCCCGTTCAAAATCGGTCAAAGGGAAATTCTAACCGTCTTCACCTGCCGTTTCAGCCCTCAGCGCTTAACCCTGAACCACGCTGCATACATGGCTGGCAAGGCCAACAAGGTCAATACGGTGGCAACCACCAAGCCGCCCATGATGGCCACGGCCATCGGCCCCCAAAACACGCTGCGCGATAAGGGGATCATGGCGAGCACCGCAGCAGCAGCGGTCAAGACAATCGGACGCAAACGTCGCACCGCAGACTCGACAATCGCGTCCCAAGCCGGAATGCCTTTGGCACGGTCTTGTTCTATCTGGTCAATCAATATCACCGAGTTGCGCTGAATCATGCCCATCAAAGCGATCACACCCAGCAAAGCGACAAATCCAAAGGGTCTGTTGAGCAACAGCAGCGCCAAGGCAACGCCTGCAATGCCCATGGGGCCGGTCAAAAACACCAGCATGGCACGGCTGAAACTTTGCAACTGAATCATCAACAGGGTGAACGTGACGAACAACATCAACGGCAAGCCCGCGGCAATCGAAGACGATCCTTTGGCGCTTTCTTCCACGGCACCTGCCACGCTGATTGTGTAGGCCGACAAGCCTTGCTCCACCCATCGGGCCTCCAAGGCTTTGAGAGAAGGCAAGATTTGCTGGGTGACCGTGGCACCTTGCAGCCCCTCGGCAATGTCAGATTGGGCGGTGATGGCGTAATTGCGGTTTTCACGCCACATCACGCCAGGCTCCCAATCGAACACGGGTTTGGCAATTTGCAACAAAGGGATGGCCTTGCCTGTTCCCGTGGGCACATACGCGTTGCCCAGGTCTGACATGGTTTGGCGTTCGCTCGCCGGTTGGCGCAACACCATGTCAATCAATTTGTCGCCTTCTCGGAACTGTCCCACCGTATTACCACTCAGCAGTACCCGCAAGGCCTGCGCGATGGACTGGCTGGTCACACCCAAGGCACGCGCCTTGTCTTGGTCCACTTCAAAGCGCATCACTTTGACCGACTCGTTCCAGTTATCGTTGACACCTCGGGTGTTGCTGTTTTCACGCATCACCGCCTTGACTTCATCGGCACGTTGCCGAAGCACCAAGGGATCAGGGCCAGACACGCGAAATTGCACCGGAAACGGCACAGGCGGTCCATTGGGCAGAAGCTTCACGCGAGCTCGCACCTCTGGAAATTCGTTGGCCATCAACGCAGGCAAGGCCACGCGCAGGGTTTCACGGATGGCCAAATCGGTTGGCACCACAATGAACTGCGACACATTGGTTTGCGGAAAAATTTGGTCCAAAGGCAGGTAAAAACGCGGCACACCAGAGCCCACCCACAAGCTCACCGAGTCCACGCCTTGCAAGGACATCATGCGTTTTTCAATCTGCTTGACCAAAACCTCATTGGCTTGCAGCGAGGTGCCCTCCGGGAACCACACATCCATCATGATTTCAGGTCGGCTGGAATCTGGGAAAAACTGTTGCTGCACTTTGCCCATGCCGAAGATGCCAAGTGCGAAAGTCAGCAAGGTCGCGCCTATCGTCAACCAACGGTGCTTGACGCACCAATGAACAGTGGCCCGAAACCCGTTGTAGAAGGCCGAGTCAAACATCTCTTGCGGTGGGTATCCCGCATGCTGCGGTTTGACTTTCAACAACCACATACCCAACAAAGGCACGAAAAACACCGATACCCACCAACTCAGCAACAAGGCAATGACAGTGACGGCAAATATCGCAAACGTGTACTCACCAGTGGCAGATTTGGCCAGACCAATCGGCAAGAAGCCTGCAGCGGTGATCAAGGTGCCGGTCAGCATTGGCATGGCGGTGACTTCGTAGGCAAAGGTGGCTGCCTTGACTTTGTCAAAACCTTCTTCCATTTTGCGCACCATCATCTCCACCGCAATGATGGCGTCGTCCACCAGCAAACCCAGCGAAATAATGAGCGAGCCCAATGAAATTTTGTGTAAGCCGATATCCCAGTAGTACATGGCCAAAAAAGTCATTGCCAACACCAAAGGAATGGTGATTCCCACCACCAAACCAGGCCGCATATCGACATACCAACCGAAGCGCCCACCTTTGTGCCAACCGAGTGAGACAAAACTCACCAACAGCACAATCACCACGGCTTCAATCAGAACGCCAATGAATTCACCCACCGAACGCGACACCGCTTTGGGTTGGTTTTGCAAATTGCTGAGCTTCACACCTGCAGGCAAACTGGCTTGCAACTGGCCGACAGCCACTTCCAGCGATTTGCCCAAACGGATGATGTCGCCGCCTTTGGTCATCGACACCCCCAAGGCAATGACTTGCTGGCCTTGAAACCGCACTTTGACATTCGGCGGGTCGGCATAGCCGCGTGAAATAGTAGCGATATCACCCAAGCGCAATTGCTGACCAGAAACGCCACGAATCGGCATGGCGCTTAACTGTGCCACCGCTTCAAATTGACCGGCCACGCGAATTTGCACCACGTCTTGTGGGGTTTGCAAGTTGCCCGCGCTTTCCACTGCGTTTTGCTGTCCGAGTTGGGCCAACACCGCATTCAGGTCCAAGCCCAGTTGCACGAGCCTTTTTTGGGGAATTTCGATGAATATTTTTTCGTCTTGAACGCCAAACAGTTCAACCTTCGAAACATCTTTGACTTGCAGCAATTGCTGCCTGACATCGTCTGCAATGTCTTGCAGCTCAGCAGGCGAAAACCCATCGGCTTGCAGCGCATAAATCACGCCATACACATCGCCAAAATCGTCATTGAAAAAAGGCCCTTGAACGCCTTGCGGCAAGGTGTAGCGCATATCCCCGATTTTTTTTCTGACCGTGTACCAAACATCTGCCACTTCGTTGGGTTTGGAATAGTCTTTGAGCTGAAAAATGACTTGCGATTCACCGGGCTTGGAATAACTGCGGATCTTGTCCGCGTAGGGTGCTTCTTGCAACACGCGCTCAATTTTGTCGGTGACTTGCTCTGCCACTTGCTGCGCGGTGGCGCCTGGCCAATAAGTGCGTACCACCATGGCGCGAAAAGTGAACGGCGGGTCTTCATCCTGACCCAACTGGAAATAGGCTGCCACCCCCAACAACAGCAACACCACCATCAAATAGCGGGTGAAAGCACGGTGGTTCAACGCCCATTCGGACAAATTGAAGCCTTTTTCAGGCTGGGAAGACGGCATCATGGCTGGCTACCGGCAGGTTTGAAGTAAGACACTTTTTGCCCTTCGGACAGCACATGCACGCCAGCGGTCACCACTTGTTGCCCGGGCCGCAAACCACTGCTGACCACCACCGTGTTGTCTTGCATACCGCTGACCTCAATGGCTTGGGAGCGCACGGTCATGCTGGCTGGGTCAACCAACCACACACTGGTTTTGCCGCCCTCTTGCCTGACCGCCGAGGTCGGCAGTGCGATATTTTTGGCAGCAGATGTCTCACCACTGATCAGCACAGTGACCGTGCTGCCCAGCGGTACTTTCATGTCATCCAAGGTCGCCTTGACCATGAAGGTTCGGGTCACAGGGTCGGCACTGGCCGCCACTTCTTGCACTTTGGCAGACAAGGTGGTTTGGCCACCCCACAACTGGACCCGAAGGACCTGGCCAGATTTGACCAGCGACAACCGGTCCTCGGGCACCGCAAAAGCCACTTCTCGCGCCCCGTCTTGCGCCAGCCGAAGCACCGGCATACCCGCGCTCAACACCTGTCCCACCTCAGCCTCTAAGCCTGTGACCACCCCTGGCTTGTCCGCGTACAACTTGCTGTAGGTCAACTGATTGCGTTGGGCCGAGAGTTGCGCCTGTGCCTGATCCAGCTGCGATTGCGCCGCTTTCAAAACGCTTTCCCGGCGCTCCAGTTCCGCGCCACTGATGAATTCTTTGTCGCGCAATTCTTTGTAGCGCTTGAAATCTGCGTCGGCCAAATCGCGATTGGTTTGCGCCGCAGTGACCGATGCTCTGGCGCTGTCCACCGATAAACGGTAATCTTGCGCATCCATCTCAGCCAATAACTGCCCGGCTTTGACACGTTGACCGAGTTCGACATACCTGGCCGTCAGTTTGCCGGGTACCCGAAAACCTACCCTAGCCTCGACCCTTGCTCGTACTTCACCCGCAAATTCAGCTTGTGTGGAAAGTATGGATTCACTGACTTGCAGCACTTTGACAGCCCGGACGGGAACCTGAACATTGGGTGCAGGAGAGCAGGCAAACAACAACGACATGCCTGCGACACACAGAACAGTTTGAATGCGATACATGAAATACCCTGAAGATGTTTTTAATGACTGACCGGTTAGTAATCTAATTCTGAACCCTGGCCCTGTCAAGTCACAATACAAAGACCATGTCCGCAGTCAACCACTACGAGAACTTTCCTGTTGCATCGGTGCTTTGCCCGCCACATTTGCGTGCGGCGGTGGTGGCCATCTACCACTTTGCTCGCACTGGCGACGACATCGCGGACGAAGGCCCAGCCAGCGCCGAAGAGCGCTTGCGGTTGCTCGCCAGCCTGCGCACAGATCTGCTCAACGGCTTGCAACAAACCAGCCCGCCCAGCCACCACTGGCCCACCATGCTGCATGCCTTGTCGCACCAAATACATGCGTTTGACATACCTGTTGAGCCCTTGCTGGCGCTCTTATCGGCGTTTGAACAAGACGTTATTTACACCCGCGACAAGCGCATCTACCCCAACCGTGCCGAATTGCTGGACTACTGCACGCGATCGGCCAACCCGATTGGGCGGCTGCTGTTGCACCTGTATGGCATCAACGATCCCGTGGCTTTGCAACAAAGTGACGCGGTGTGTTCGGCCCTGCAATTGATCAACTTTTGGCAAGACCTGAGCGTGGATATTCCGCGCGGCAGGTTTTACTTGCCTGTGAATGCCAAGCTTGCAGAGGAACTGGCCTTTGCCCGTGCCTTGATGCACGAAGGCGCAGGTTTGGTTCACCGCGTGCCGGGGCGGGCCGGTTGGGAGTTGCGTCTGGTGGTGCAAGGGGGGCTGCGAGTGTTGGACAAAATTTCAAACACCGACCCGTTTGTGCACCGCACCAAGCTCCACACCGCCGATCTGGCCCTGATGCTGTGGCGCAGTCTATGGATGTCGCCCAAGCCCACGCCGCTTTCATAGGCAAACACCGGTGCCACAATCTCCTCCATGACACCACAGCAATATGTGCAAGCCAAAGCCGCTGGCTCTGGCAGCAGCTTTTATTACGCATTTTTGTTTCTGCCACCTCGCAAACGTGCCGCCATCACCGCGTTTTATGCGTTTTGTCGTGAAATCGACGATGTGGTGGACGAAGTCCACGACACGGGCGTGGCCGCCCACAAATTGCAATGGTGGCGCACCGAAGTCGCCCGCAGTTTTGCGGGGGATGCACAGCACCCGGTGATGCAAGCGCTCATGCCATTGACCGATGAGCACGGCATCACCCAGCACCATTTGCAACAAGTGATTCAAGGTTGCGACATGGATTTGCACCAAACGCGCTACTTGGATTTCAAAGGGCTGCAAACCTATTGCCATTTGGTGGCTGGGGTGGTGGGCGAAGTTGCGGCCCTGATCTTTGGTCAAACCCAAGCCCAAACCACGCAGTACGCGCACACGCTGGGCTTGGCATTTCAATTGACCAACATCATTCGTGATGTGGGTGAGGATGCATTGCGCGGGCGTATTTACTTGCCCGTGGATGAGTTGCAGCAATTTCAAGTCACTGCCGCTGATCTGCTCAACCGCCGTGATTCACCTGCCTTTCAGGCGTTGATGCGGTTTCAAACCGACCGAGCCCTGGGTTTATATGAGAAGGCTTTTGCCATGTTGCCCGCTGCCGACTGGCGCGCCCAAAAACCGGGCTTGATGATGGCCAGCATCTACCGCACCTTGCTGCATGAAATCGCCCAAGCCCAGTTTCCTGTGCTCCAGCAGCGGGTGTCGCTGACACCGGTTCGCAAATTGTGGCTCGCCTGGAAGATGCAGGCATTGGGACGGTTTTGAAAAAACTCACCGTCGTGGGTGCGGGCTGGGCGGGACTGGCCGCTGCCGTGCATGCCGTGCAACAAGGCTGGCAAGTGCGTTTGCTGGAAGCCGCACCGCAAGTGGGCGGGCGTGCGCGTCGGGTCATGCACCAAGGCTTGCCTTTGGACAACGGCCAACACATTTTGATTGGCGCTTACCGAGAAACATTGCAAATGATGCGTGCGGTCGGCATTGACACCGACCAACACCTTTGGCGATTGCCGCTGAATTTGCGCAGACCCGATGGGCGCGGCTTGCAATTGCCCGCATGGCCTGCGCCTTGGAACATGTTGGCGGCGATCATGCTCGCCAAGGGCTGGGGTTGGCGCGACAAACTGTCGCTCGGCGGGCATGCATTGCGTTGGCGGCTCAACCATTTTCAAGCGCCGCCAGACATGAGCGTGGCCATGCTGTGTCGCGATTTGCCTGCGGCGGTGATGTCTTTGCTGATTGAACCGCTGTGCGTATCGGCCTTGAATCTGCCCCCGGCACAAGCCAGCGCGCAGGTGTTTTTGCGGGTCATGCAAGACGCACTGGCCGGCGGCGCGGGCAGCAGTGACATGTTGATTCCGCGCACCGATTTGAGCAGTCTCTGGCCCGATGCCGCCGTGCATTGGTTGGCGCAGCATGGCGCAGACGTGGAGACTGGCTGCCATGTGCAATCCCTCGATGCTTGGCTGACAGACCCCGTGGTGCTGGCATGTCCTGCTTGGGAAGCCGCACGCTTGACCGCCGGTATCGAACCCACTTGGTCGGCTCAGGCCCATGCGCTGACGCACACCGCCATCACCACGGTGTATGTAAAAGCCAACCAACCGCTGGATTGGCAAAGCCCCGTCATGGCGTTGCACAGCGATGCGCATGCCCCCGCCCAATTTGCTTTTGACAAGGGCCAACTGTCCCCCAACCCCGAGATGCAAGGCGTATTGGCGATGGTGGTGAGCGCCAGCACACATGACCGGCAAACCACCACAGAAGCGGTGCTGTGGCAGGCCAAACACCAACTCGGGTTGGGTCAGGCCAGCGCGCTGCTCACCGTGGTGGAAAAGCGCGCGGCATTTGCCTGCGAACCGGGGGTCCGCAGACCCTCTGCATGGGTTCGGCAAGGCCTGGTGGCATGCGGCGATTACATCGATGGTCCCTACCCTGCCACCTTGGAAGGCGCAGTTCAATCAGGGCTTCATGCGGTGACCCTGCTTTCACACAAGCGCATGGGGGAAAATAAGGCATGAATTCAACTCCCAGATTTGCTGCCGAACCCGCCTACAGCCACGGTCAGCCCGCCAAAACAGCCATCGTTTACTGCAATTTAGGCACGCCACAAGCGCCCACCGCCCCCGCATTGCGCCGCTACCTTGCTGAATTTTTAAGCGACCCCAGGGTGGTGGAAATACCGCGTTTTCTTTGGTTGATGATCTTGCACGGCATCATTTTGCGGGTACGTCCCGCCAAATCCGCGCACAAATACGCCAGCATTTGGACCACTGAAGGTTCGCCGTTGAAGGTTTGGACCGAGAAGCAAAGCTTGGCGCTTCAGCAATTGTTCGACCCCCACAAGGTGGTGGTCCGCTATGCCATGCGCTATGGGTCACCTGCCGTGCCGCAAGTGCTGGATGAATTGAAAGCGCAAGGCGTCACCCGTGTGCTGGTCTTGCCCGCGTACCCCCAATACTCTGGCACCACCACCGCCAGCGTGTTCGATGCGGTGTACGCCTGGGGCATGCGCACCCGCAACTTGCCTGAGCTGCGGTTCATCAACCACTACCACGACCACCCGGGCTACATAGAAGCGCTGGCCGAGAAAATCCGCGCCCACTGGGCACAACATGGTCGAGCCGAACAGTTGGTCATGAGCTTTCACGGCGTTCCAGAACGCACCTTGCTTTTGGGCGACCCCTACCACTGCGAATGCCACAAAACCGCCCGCTTACTGGCCCAGTCACTGGGCTTGTCCAAAGACGAATACAAAGTGTGTTTCCAATCGCGCTTTGGCAAAGCCAAATGGCTCGAGCCTTACACCGAACCCACGGTGCGCGAACTTGCCCGCCAAGGTTGCCGTTCGGTACAAATCGTCTGCCCCGGCTTTGTCAGCGACTGTCTTGAAACCCTCGAAGAGATCGCGCTTGAGGTAAAGGCAGCGTTTTTAGAAGAAGGTGGCGAGCAATTTCACTATATTGAATGCATCAACGACAGCCCGGTTTGGATACAAGCCATGCACAGCTTGACGATGACCCATATGTCTGGCTGGCCGCTTGAACCGGCAAGCGATGCAGATCGCTCGGTTTCACGCCAAGCCGCATTGGCTATCGGCGCAAAAAACTGATTGACAAGCCATTTTCCGCTCACGTGAATGCAAGCACTTTGGACTGAACCGTGCCTGCGGGACCTTTCAACGCCTCAGCCTCACGCAGGCAAGCCACTGACCCATTCGCAAAAGAAGCTTATTTGCTGGTCGTGGCAGACGGTGTTTCAGGCTGGGGTTTGCTGACGGGGTCTGCTGGCAACGAGACTGAAGGTGCTTTTTCCGCCCCGGCAGCAGGCAAAACCGTGGCTGGGTCTGTGCTGGTCGCCGTGGCTTGTGCAGCATTGCCAGTCGGCTCTTGGGCAGTGGGCATGGCAGGCGGCGGCTCAAGGACAGGCGACACGGCAGGCGCAGGTTCGCTCGCAGTGGCTTGGGCTTTCTCGTCACCGGCTTGCTGCCTGAGCAGAGCCGCTGCAGCCAAGGCCACCAAAAACAATGCCAAAATTTTGATCAAGTAATTGGCATTGCTGCTTTCTGGCGGCGGCGGTTGATCCGCCTCAGTTGCTGATGCTGCTGGCACAGCGCTGTCTGGTGCTTCGGACTGTGCCAAGTTGTCAGACTCGCCTGTTTGTTCATTTGTTGGGCTGGCTTGTTTGCTCTGGTCCGGATTTTCGGGGGGCTGTGCCAGGACATGCCAAGATTCACTGCGAGAAATGGCGGCGGTTTCTGCGGGTGCGGAAGCATGGCTGGAAAGTGCTCCGCGAAAGGTGGTTTGGCCGTCAACAACATCTTCGTCCACTGGCGATGCTGGGTCTTGCTGCATCACCTCAGGCGTGACCTGCCCAAACAGCTGGGCTTCGGTCATACCAAGCAAAGCTGCGACTTTGCGTGCTGCGGTGAGCTTGACGTTTTCACTGTAGAAAGCTGTCATGCCCCCTTCTTCGATTTGCTTGATTTGTTTAGTGGACAAACAGGCCGTAGTGGCCACATCCGAGACGGCTAATCCCAAAGCCTCACGCTTGCGTCGAACGGTTTGACCGTCAATCTGGGATATGTCCGACATGCATGGCCTTTGATCAAAAAACTTACTTTACCAGCAGCAGTTCACCTTTGATAGACGCGCCTTTTTGCACCGACAGCGTTTGGTACACCACATGGCCATCCACCGAAGCTGATGATGTCACGATCAATTCGCTGCATGTCGCGGTACCAGAAAATTTACCTTTGATATGCAAACTAGAGCAGGTCACGACTCCCTCGACTTGACCGCGTGAACCAATGGTCAATTCGTCCACTTGTACTTGTCCGTTCAAAGATCCTTCCACGTGGATAGCACCTTTGGCTGCAATTTCGCCGCGAAACGAAAAGCCTTCGCTCAAAATCGAAGGCTTAGAAGCGTTGGAGGAGATCATGTCCATCATGTTGTTTCTCTGTGGTTGTGCAACTGGCTGATTGTCTGGGCTGGTTTCAACGGGTGCATTGGGCTTGGTAGCTTCTGCAGCAGGAGGGGTAGCAGTGTTAGGGGTTACTGTTTTGGATTTGTTGAACATATTGCGCGGTCCTGATCACTTTTTGCGGATTGACAGGATATCCACCTACCAAGATCTCAAAATGGAGATGCTTGCCAGTAGAGGAATCGCCCGTGTTTCCGATGTAGCCCAGCAGGCTTTCTGTGGTGACCTTGTCACCCACTTTGACCAACAATTGCGCCAAATGTGCGTACAAAGATTCAACGCCGTTTAAGTGCCGAATCATCACGGTGTTGCCATACTGAGGATGGTATTCTGCCATGACCACAATACCCGGTTTGACCGCGAACACTTTGTCATCCCCCGTGTGACTCATCAAGTCGAGGCCAGTATGGAAATGTGAACGTCCGGTGAGCGGGTGTTTTCGTATGCCGAAATCAGAGGAAACGCTGTAATTGGCTACCGGCAAATGGCCGGGTAATGCATACAACACCTCGCGCAATGCACGGTTGGTTGCCAATTCGTCAGCCACTTTGCCTCGCAATAAAGGATTGGATTGGAGATCACCTTGAGGGGAGTAGCCACCATTGGCTGAATTTTGTTGAATGATGCCAACGATTTTCTCGGTCAATCCCGAAGATTCCAGTTGGCTTTTGAGGGTTTCGTTTTCCTCAGAGACGGCCACCATCGACGTTTCAACAAACCGCCTGATGCTCATGTCGCGATCGCGGATGGTTTGCGCCAGAGTGACCATCTGTTCTTCGGTGAGTGATGCCGCGTCGGGGGAATTGGTGTCTACCGAACTGGTCAGCAACGCGCGGTACACCTCTTCATGCGATTTCTCCAGGCGGGCTCGGCTGACACCCAGCACCAAACTGGTGATCACCAAAAAAGCTATCAAGCCCAGCAAAGCTGCAGACGTGATCAAAATACCTCTGGCGGCAAATCGCTGAAACCCGGCAGAAATATGGAAATACTTGAGGTCACCGCTTTGCTCAAGAATCAGTTTCACATCGTGGTACTCGCGAGACCACATGCGCTTAATCAACAAGGGAATACGGCGGGTGAATGCTAGAGAAGAGTAAGACAAAAAACGCATGAACTCACCATGTATAGGGCATCAACTGCCCGATGGCTTGGTCTGCTGATGGCTTGCACCGGTAGATGCGGCGGCAGGCGGCTCAGAGCCTTGGTTAAGGGCGCCCTCGATTTCACCGCCCTTTTCAATTTCTATTTCGGCGTAATGGATTTTTCCAACGATTTTTCCAGTGGCGCGAACGATCAAACTTTTCTCGCTGACGATGGTGTGGTGCAACTGGCCTCTGACATCGATCATTTTGGCGGAAACCCTGCCTGTGATTCGCCCAGTGGTGCCAATGAGCACTTCCTCAGCAGTCAAATCGCCTTCAATCACACCATTGATCACAGCCTTTGAAGGTACGGTGAAAGCACCTTTCACGACCACGCCATCGCCGATCACGACGCTTTCTAATGTATCTGCTGGATTTGCCATACTTGCTCCCTTGTTTTGATCTTATCAAAGATCAAATATAAATTAACTTTTTTATTGAAGCTCTTGATTTAATTGAAAAAAAAAGCAAAACCTTGCATTTGAAAACGCTGAAAAAACAGGCGGCACCTAAGTTAAATGGATATTTTTTTCAAAAAATACAATACCAAATAACTCATTAAATGAATAATTGTTTATTGATTGAATAAGTTGTCAGCTATTTGCAAATCAACAACAAACCGTCCCAAAATCACCAGAGACAGGCAACCCTGATCATTTTGGGAGGTGATGGGTCTATGTTTAGGGGCGAGCGGCACGCGGTTTGAAGCTGTTGCCCCGTTTGGCACCCGCAAAAGACTTTCCACCACCGGGCTTACCGCGACGTGGTTCGTGCGACGGAGCGCGGGCTGGGCGCTGTGTGGGCTCCAACCCAGGTATGACTTCGGCGTTCAGGGTTTGTTGCGTGTAATGCTGAATGTCTTGGATTTTGCGGCGATCGCGGAATTCGGCAAAGGTGACCGCCAAACCATCGCGGCCAGCACGACCGGTTCGGCCAATCCGGTGTACGTAATCTTCTTGCTTCATGGGCAAGCCGAAGTTGAACACATGGCTGATGCTGGGCACATCAATACCGCGCGCCGCCACATCGGTAGCCACCAAAATTTGCACACGACCATCGCGCAATGCCTGCAAGCGGCGATTACGCAAGCCTTGGCTGAGCGCGCCATGCAATGCAACGGCTGAAAAACCGACTTGCTGCAAATCTTCGGCGAGTGCATCGCACTCAATTTGCGTGCTGGCAAACACGATCGCTTGATCGATCGTCGTGTCGCGCAACCAATGGTCAAGTAATTTGCGTTTGTGTTGCTGGCTGTCTGCCCAAAACAAAATTTGTTTGATATTGCTTTTTTGCGCCTGCGTGGATTCAATTTGCAAACGCTGGGGAGTGCGCATGATGCGCGCTGCCAATTGCTGGATTCGAGGCGCGATGGTGGCGCTGAACATCATGGTTTGGCGGCGCGATTCTGTGAGTTTGTGGATGTCAGCCAAATCTTCGGCAAAGCCCAAATCCAACATGCGATCTGCTTCATCCACCACCAGAAATTGAACTTTGCTCAAGTGAAGTTGCTTGGAGCGTTGCAAATCCAGCAAGCGTCCTGGTGTGGCCACCACCAAATCGGCGTTGTGCAAACGCGCAATTTGCAAGGGGTATGGCATACCGCCCACCACACAAGCGACGCGCAAACCTTTGCAATGTTTGACCAAATCGATGGCATCTTTGGCCACTTGTTGCGCCAACTCGCGGGTGGGACACAATACCAAAGCACTGGGGAAAGCAGGCTTCACATGGCGCACATCGGTGGGGTTTTTACGGCGTGGTTTTTTGGGCAACTCTTCACCGTTGGCCTTGGCCTGCTCTACCTTTGACGCCCAAGCTTTGGCTTCTTCTTGCTCGACAGCCTGGCGCTCTACCAAAATAGTGTGCAGCACAGGCAACAAAAAAGCAGCGGTCTTGCCACTGCCAGTTTGGCTAGAGACCAACAAATCATTGGCAGGTTTGTCCGCGTTGTCTTGCAGAGCCAAAGGTATGGCGCGCAATTGGACTTCGGTGGGTTGAGTGAAATTCAAGTCATGCACAGCAGCCAGCAGTTCTTTGGCCAAGCCCATTTGGGCAAATGCGTTGGGCGCAGCGGCGGCTTGGGGTGGTGCGCCGTGCATAGAGGGAAGTTCGTGGGCTGGCTCGTGGTTAGCGTCAGCGAGGGAATGCAAATTCAAATCGTCCATTGTGTTTTTGGCCCACACCTGAAAAGGTGGAGCAGCTCCGTTCAAAAGTGTGAAAAACATCAACCTTCAAACAAAGCATGCTGCAAAAAAACTGCAACGCGGCTCTAAAAGAACCCAAGGTGTGAAGAGGATGTAGCTAGGTTGCTCTTACCAGAACAACTAGGGGTATTCTCGCACGAAAAGCGGGTGCTGTTGTAAAAAATTATGAGGACTTACAGTTTCAAAAAGTGCTCGCGATAGTGCGCAAGTTCATCAATCGACTCGTGCACATCTGCCAACGCCGTGTGGCTTTGCTGTTTTTTGAAGCTGTTGAAGACCTCGGGTTTCCAACGCTTTGACAATTCCTTCAAAGTGCTGACATCGAGGTTGCGGTAATGGAACCAAGCCTCAAAGCGAGGCAGGTACTTCAATAAAAAACGCCGGTCTTGTCCAATCGTGTTACCGCACATGGGGGCCACACCTTTGCTGACATACCGCTTCATGAAGTCGATCAACACGTCTTCTGCTTGGGTTTCTGTCACATCAGAGGCTTTGACCTTGTCGATCAAACCGCTTTTGCCGTGAGTGCCCTTGTTCCAAGCGTCCATGCCTGCCAGCAGCGCATCGCTTTGGTGGATCACGACCACCGGGCCTTCGATCCGGGGCGAGAGGTCTGGCCCGGTCACCACGATGGCAATTTCCAACAACCTCTCCCGCTCGGGATCTAAGCCTGACATTTCACAATCCAACCAAACCAGGTTGTTGTCGTTTTTGGCAAGTTCGGGGATGTCGGTCGAAGCAGAGGTGGTGTAGGTAATCATGCGGTCATTGTCCCTCAAGCGCACGCAGATTAAGCGTAATCAAGCAAAATACCAGCTTGCTCGCACTGCTTGAAACGCTTCTGCCGCTGCGATTGTGCAAACCTCTACACTGCTCCCATGATGTCCCCTCTGAATTTCACTTTGCTGTTCGCTGCCTTGCTGTTGGTCAATTTGCTGCTCAAACTGTGGCTGGCCAACCGACAAATTCGCCATGTGGCCAACCACCGCGGCGAAGTCCCCGCCGATTTTGCGCAATCGATCACACTGCCCACCCATCAAAAGGCTGCTGATTACACCTTGGCCAAATTGCGACTCGGTCATTGGGATTTGGCTGTGGACGCGATGGTGTTGCTGGGCTGGACCTTGCTGGGCGGCTTGAGCTTGCTCGATCAATGGCTGATGGGTTTGCTCGGCTCTGGCATGTTGCAGCAACTGGCGTTGGTTGCAGGCTTCATGCTGATCACGGGCGCTTTGAATTTGCCCATTTCTTATTACCAAACATTTCACCTCGAACAACGCTTCGGGTTCAACAACATGACGATTGGCCTGTGGCTGAGCGACCTGGTCAAAAGCACTTTGGTGGGTGGAGTGCTGGGTATGCCTTTGATCTGGGCCGTGTTGCAGTTGATGGAATCAGGTGGCAGTGTCTGGTGGCTGTGGGCTTGGGCGTTGCTGGTGGCTTACCAATTGTTTGTGATGTGGATCGCCCCCAACTTCATCATGCCTTTGTTCAACAAATTCCAACCTTTGGAAGACGCCGAACTCAAAGAACGGGTCAATCGCTTGATGCAGCGCACCGGCTTTCAATCGGATGGTTTTTTTGTGATGGACGGTAGCCGTCGCTCCGCCCACTCCAATGCATTTTTCACAGGCTTGGGCAAACAAAAACGGGTCGTGTTTTTCGACACCTTGCTCAAGCAACTCAATGCCAGCGAAATGGAAGCGGTGTTGGCCCACGAACTTGGCCACGCCAAGCTCAACCATATTCCCAAGTCGTTGCTCAGAAGCTTTTTGGTCACGCTGGTCGGCATGGCCGCATTGGGTTGGCTCAGTACGCAAGTTTGGTTTTACCAAGGGCTGGGAGTCATGCCGCACGTGCTTTCAGAAAACAATGCATTGGCTTTGTTGTTGTTCTTGCAAGTTGTGCCTTTGTTGACCTTCATCACCACCCCTGTGCGTGCTGCGCGCTCTCGCAAACACGAGTTTGAGGCGGATGCATTTGCCAGCGAACACGCCAATGCAGCTGACTTGCGCCAAGCTTTGATCAAGCTGTACCAAGACAATGCCTCCACCCTCACGCCAGACCCGCTGTACGTGGCCTTCTACCATTCGCACCCGCCGGCTTCGCAGCGACTGGCCAAACTGTCTTCATGACACAAACCGGCCGTGTGGTTGCCAGCCACGGCAGGCATGTGGTGGTCGAAGACAGTGCAGGCAATCGCCGCATCTGCCATCCACGCGGAAAAAAAAACCAGGCTGTGGTCGGGGATTGGGTGCAATGGCTGGCCAGTGAGGACGAAGGCAGTATCGAGTCGGTCGACACACGCAAAAATTTGTTTTACCGGCAAGACGATATTCGCACCAAATCCTTTGCCGCCAATCTCGACCAGGTGCTGGTTTTGGTGGCCGCAGAGCCTGAATTTTCACCAAGCCAAGTCGCGCGGGCATTGATAGCCGCTGAGCATGCGGGTATTCGCAGCCTCATCGCTTTGAACAAACAAGACTTGAGCGAAGCCTTTGACAAAGCCTGGGCGCGGTTGTCGCCCTACAGAGCGTTTGGCGTCAACGTCTTGCCCTTGGGTTTGCGCCAACTTGAAGACCCCTTGCTTGCTCTGCGCGCTGAGATGCATCACCGCGTCACCTTGGTACTAGGCCCCTCGGGCGCGGGCAAAAGCACATTGATCAACCGCTTGGTACCTGCAGCCAACGCCACGACCAACATCATTTCGAAAGCCTTGAACAGCGGCAAGCACACCACCACTTCCACGACTTGGTACTGGGTTGACGCAGACAAAAACACGGCGTTGCTGGATTCGCCGGGGTTTCAAGAATTTGGCTTGAACCATATCGCCGCGACAGACTTGGCGACTTGCATGCCGGATATTCGACCGTTCAAAGACGACTGCAAGTTTTACAACTGCACCCATGTGCACGAACCCGAGTGCGGCGTACGTCGCGCGTTGAAGGCCGGGGAAATCGATGCAGGTCGCTACAAAATTTATGGGGATTTGTTCGCTGAATTGTCTGCGCCCAAAAATTATTGAGGCCGGGTTGGATTCAACCGACCATGCGCGCCAGGGTCAGCAAAGCCAGCAGCACCATCCACATCACCACTGCCCGCCAAACCAAACCGACCATGCTGCGCAGGTGCGAAAACTCGGGTTCACGACCCGCTGTAGGAGGCACCATGTCATCGATGTCATTGAATTCTGTGGACTCGAAACCCACCACCGATCCACCTAACCGAACGTTGATGGCGCCCGAAGTCGCCGCCAAAACAACACCATCATTGGGATGCTGAAACTGATCGGCTTGTTGGCGCCATGCGTCAACCGCATCCTCAAAATTACCGACCACGGCAAAAGACAGACCAGTGAGCCGAGCCGGTAACCAGTCCACCCGATACCACGCACTGGCGCTGACCGATTGAAGCGCCTCGCTGGTGTGCGGGCCATCGTCTGCCGTCAGCGGTTTGTGCTCGCCCCAGGCAGTGAAAAGCAGCGCAGATAAACGAAACAACAGTGCGCCCACGGGCCCCAAGCCCACGGCGGCGAGTAAGGAAAACCAAGCCACCACGCCAAACACATGCCTGTGCGCTGCAAGGGCTGAATGCTCAATCACATGCCTGACGATTTCAGTGCGGGTCATGGACGCATTGGAATCACCTTGCCATTCGCGCAAGAGTTCTCTGGCGGTCAGGTCGTCACCGGTAGCCAACGCATCCCGAATGCCCGTGAAATGGTGGCTGAATCGGCGAAAACCCAACGTGGCATAAAGCACAGCAAGGTTCCACAGCATGGCAAATACCCAACCCATGGCAAGCATCAACCACCAATGCACCGCAACCACCAAGACGCAAGGCACCCCAACCGCCACCACCCAAGCGGCCCAAGCATGTCTGCGGTCACCTGCGTCGAGGTTATTTTTGAGCCAGTCTGCCCAACTGTGAAATGCCCGCTCTAACCCGTGGCCCGAGGCCAGCGGCCTGACCTGTTCCAGCAAAAAAGCAAAAAGCAGCGAGAGAAAACTCATGTGTCAATGATAGAAGTTAATCGCCAGCGCTCAAAAAATGGTAGAGATGGCGCAAGATGCCCGCGGTTGCGCCCCAAATCAAGCGTTGCCTGTGCTCGGTGTCGTAGGGCATCGAGAACCATTCGCGTGTCACGCCACGCCATTGCACGGCATGCCGGCGGTGGTTGGCGGGATCCATCAAATGCGCCAGCGGCACCTCAAATACGTCAGCCACTTCCTGCGGATTGGCCGCCAATTGCATGGCCGGGTTGAGCAACGCCACCACGGGTGTGACGCGGTAACCCGTGCCCGTGACATACACCGGCAAGCAGCCCAGCACAGACACACAATCAGGATGCAAGCCGACTTCCTCTTGCGCCTCACGCAAAGCCGTGGCGATTTCGTCTGCGTCTTGTGTGTCTTGTCGGCCACCAGGCAAAGCCACTTGCCCCGAATGCGACGATAAATGGGCAGTGCGCACGGTCAACAACACACTGGGCTGCGCACGCATCACCAAACCCAATAACACCGACGCCGGTTTGGGCGCTACATCGTTCCATAGCGGTTCATGAAAAGCGGTTGCTTTCCCCGAATCAGGGCGAGCAAATCTTTGCCTGAGTGATGCTTCGCTCAATGCATGCAGCGGCACCGCTGGCAAATGGGCATCCGTCCCCAGCACTTCCACATCATGCGGAGAAAAATCGGGAATCTGGGCCAATGACACGAAAGGGGCTTGGGACATGGTCAATAAAAAACCGCCACAGCTTGCACTGAGGCGGTTTGGCAAAACACCATCGGCCAGCGGTTATTCAGCGGCGGCGGCGGCTTTGGCGGCCGGACTGGCCTTGGCAGTGAGTTTTTCTTTGATACGGGCCGACTTGCCGCTGCGCTCACGCAAATAGTAGAGCTTGGCGCGACGAACGTCGCCACGACGCTTGACTTCAATGGCAGCAATCAGCGGGCTATAGGTTTGGAAAGTACGCTCAACGCCTTCGCCGCTGGAAATTTTGCGGACGATGAAATTGCTGTTGATGCCGCGATTACGCTTGGCAATCACCACGCCTTCGAAGGCCTGAACACGTTTGCGGCTGCCTTCCACCACATTGACGCTGACCACGACGGTGTCGCCGGGGGCGAATGCAGGGATTTTTTTGCCCATGCGGGCGATTTCTTCCTGTTCCAGGATTTGGATGAGATTCATAAGGTCCTCTGTACGATCATGGATGCGCTACACAAAAGGCCTGTGCTTGCAAAAGGCTGTAACACCAGGCGGCCATCCAGAGGATCGAAAAGCCCTCCATTATAACCAGCAGTGCTGGGTTACTTTTTACCTGCCAACAGGCACTCGTCTTGAGAGCTCAAAAGCCCTGCGGACCGGGCTTGGGCGATCAAATCGGGACGGTTTTCTGCCGTTAGACGCAAACTGCTGGCGCGTCGCCACTGTGCAATATGCGCATGGTGGCCTGACAACAGTTCAGGCGGTGCGCTTTGGTCGCGCCAGACTTCGGGACGGGTGAAATGCGGGCAATCCAGCAAGCCGCTCAAGTCGGGTGAAAAACTGTCCTGCGCATGGCTGTCGCTGTCGTTCAACACACCGGCTTGGAGTCTGGCCACCGCGTCTAGCCACGCCATGGCGGCGATCTCCCCGCCAGACATCACAAAATCACCCAAGCTGATTTGCTGGTCCACATAGCTGTCGATGAACCGCTGGTCAACGCCTTCATATCGACCGCACAGCAGCACCGCGCCTTGGGGCGAACTGGCAAAACCTCGTACCTGTTCTTGTTCAAGTCGTTTTCCAACCGGTGAAAAATAAACGAGTGGTGCGGATTGCCTGTCGTCATCGCGGGCTTGCCGAATGGCCTGCAAACACTGGGTCAGCGGTTCAGCCAACATGACCATGCCTGGGCCGCCGCCAAACGGTCGGTCATCGACCCGCCGGTTCGGTCCGTCAGCAAAATCGCGCGGGTTCCAGCAATGCAAGGCGATGCTGCCTTGGTCAAATGCACGGCGAATCACCCCTTGCACAGCGAAAAACTGGATCAATTCAGGAAAAAGCGTGATGACGTCGATACGCATGGTCGCGCTCAATAATCCGCTTGCCAATCCACCCAAATTTGCTTGGCAGCGGTATCCACCCGGTCAATATATGCACTGACAAAGGGAATCATGCGTTCGATGGGCTTGGCTGGGTCCTCGGGGTTGGCTTGGTGAATCACCAGCACGGTTTGGGGTCCGGTAGACAACAGTTCAGTCACCGTTCCCAACGCCAGACTCTCCCGGTTCAGTACCGATAAACCGATCAAATCCACCCAATAGTACTCGTCGGCCTGGGTAGAGGGAAACGAAGAACGGGGTACAAAAATACGAGCCCCCTTGAGGCTTTCAGCGGTGTCTCGGTCTATCGCCTCCATCGGACAAGCCACCACGGAATCGGCATGTTCCTTGGCCTCGCGTATGCGCATGAGGACTGTGCCCTTGAAAGGGGAAGGACCGCGCTGATTGGCTTGCAAAAACCAACGTTTGGAAGAAAAAAGCGCCTGCGGAGAGGCGCTGTGGGGCAAAACTTTGAACCAGCCTTTGAGGCCCCATGCATCCAGAATGCGTCCGACCTCGACAGCATCCGCTGGCAATTCAGCAGGCTCCCAGGCAGGCTGCATGGGATTGGGTATCAGGCGGCTTTTTTGCCGGCCTGTTTGATCAGGCGCTCGACGGTGGGCGAGGTTTGCGCGCCTACACCGGTCCAGTAACTCAGACGGTCTTGAGAAATACGCAAGCCTTCTTCGCCACCGGCAGCGATGGGGTTGTAAAAGCCGATGCGCTCGATAAAGCGGCCGTCACGGCGAACGCGTTTGTCGGCGACAACGATATTGAAAAAGGGACGGGCTTTTGCGCCGCCGCGGGAGAGTCGGATGACGACCATGGTTTATCCTTGGGTGCAGTCTTTGATTCAGCGATGAGACACGCGACTTGACCACCCGGCCAGCGCTCGCTGAAAAGCCCACCATTATAGACCGCCGCCACATGAGCCCTTTCCGCCCGTTGATTCGCGCCTGCCAACCTGCCGACTTGCCTGCAGTGGCCGCTATTTACGCCCACCATGTGACCCATGGCAGCGGCAGTTTTGAAACCGATCCGCCCTCGCTGGCCGACATGACCCAGCGCCATGCCCATGTCCTTCAACTCGGCCTGCCGTGGCTGGTGGCCAGCGTGGACAGCGAAGTGCGGGGATTTGCCTATGCCAACCATTTCAGGCCGCGCCCGGGTTTTCGCTTTTTGGTCGAGGATTCGGTGTACGTGCATGCCGATCATGGCGGGCAAGGCCTGGGCTTGGCGTTGCTGGCAGAGTTGGTGAGGCGCTGTGAAATCGCGGGTATGCGACAAATGCTGGCGGTGATTGGCGACTCGGCCAACACCGGTTCTATCGCCTTGCACCAGCGGCTGGGGTTTGCCAAAGTGGGGCAACTCAACGCCAGCGGCAGAAAGCATGGCAAGTGGCTGGACACCGTGCTGATGCAACGCGCATTGGGTGCGGGCGACGCCAGCGATCCGGCATGACCCCAGACACGATTCATCCCCCAGCACCAACGGTTATCACGGCTTCACGGGTCGCTGCGGCTTGCAGCGGCAGATAATCTGTCGATGAAAAACAAAACCTTGGTGTGCTGGTTAGGGCTGATTGCTGGACCGTTGGGCGCGGCCCGTTTTTACATGTACGGTTGGCGCGATTCCATCGGTTGGTCACTGGTGTTGCTGAGCATGTTGGGTATGTACGGCTTTGAACGGGCCCAATCATTTGGTGTGGATGATCCGTTGAGTTGGTGGTTGGCACCACTGCTCGGCATATCTATCGCCGTCAGCGCAATTCACACGTTGTACTGGGGGTTGCTGTCTCAAACCGATTGGAACCAGCGCTATAACCCTGACGCCGATACCGAAGCCCGCAGCGGTCGCACCAATTGGCTCACGGTAGGTGCCTTGGTGTTGTCCATGATGCTCGGTGCGACCGCGCTCATTTCCAGTCTGGCTTACGGCTTTCAACGTTATTTCGAATCGCAAATAGAAGAAGCCCGAAAAATTTCCCAATGAGTTTTTTTCAGCGTCCGGTCAGTTTTTCGATCGGCTGCTCAGCCACCGCATGCAGCATCACGGGAATGACTTTGCGAGGCGCCAACTCTTGCAACGGTAACAACACAAATGCACGCTCCATCCAACGTGGGTGTGGCACGGTTAGCCAGCGGCTGTATATCTTGGCGTCGCCATAAAAAATCAGATCCAAATCCAATGTGCGGGGCGCGTTTTGTTGGCTACGCACCCTGCCCGCTGATTGCTCGGACAGATGCAATGCCGCCAATAAATCGGGGGCGCTCAATGCCGTGCGGATATGCGCTACTGCATTGATGAACGAAGGGCCCAAGGCTTGCCAAGGCGCGCTTCGGTACAGCGATGAAGCGGCGATCAGCTCGGTGTGGGGCAATTGCGCCAGCCCAGCCAATGCCTGTTGAACCGAAGCCACCGCATCGCCGAGATTGGCACCCACGGCGACATAGGCGTCAACCGGGTCACGGGTTGGGTGTGCCACTGGTTTGCGGCTTGTCGCCAGCAGGTTTGCGACGGCGACGCGGGCGTTTTTTGGGCTCCCCCTCAGCGCGAACCGCCCGAGGGGCTGGTTTGACGGCTTGCAGCAAGGCCACGCGGCTGTCGTCGTCGGCCAAACTGAAGTCTTCCCACCAGTCGGCCAGTTCTAGTTCTACCTCACCGACCTCGGCGCGCAAGCACATGAAATCGAAACCTGCGCGAAAACGCGCTTGTTCAACCAAGCCAAAAGGTGAGCTGCCGGTGCGTTTTTCAAAACGCGGTTGCATGGTCCAAATTTCGCGCATGTCGCCCGCCAATTTGCCGCGGCCTGACACATCGCCAATGCGGGCGTTAAACACTTCCTCAATCGCTTCTTGTAACGCAGGAAACACCGCCATTTGGCCGGTACGGGCTTGCCAACCTTTGCGCACATCGGCCCACAACACACATGCCAACAAAAAGCTGGGGGCGACCGGTTTGCCCTCGCCCACTCTTCTGTCGGTGTCTTGCAATGCGGCTTGGACAAACGGCGTGTCTGCCCGTTCAACCACCACATCTAACAAGGGATAAATGCCTTTGGCCAGGCCGAGTTTTTTCAATTGCTCGATGCTGGCCATGGCATGTCCGGTTTGCAGCAATTTGAGCATTTCATCGAACAAACGGCTTTGCGGAACATCGGCCAACAATTCCATCATGGACTTGAGTGGCTTGGCCGTGCGGGCTTCGAGTTTGAAACCCAAGGCACTGAGCTTGGCGGCAAAACGAACTGCGCGAATGATGCGCACCGGGTCTTCGCGGTAGCGTGCAGCGGGCTCGCCAATCATGCGAATCACGCGCTTGGCCGCGTCTTCAAATCCATGGTGGTAATCGATGACTTCGCCAACACTGGGGTCGTAATACATGGCGTTGACAGTGAAATCGCGGCGGGTGGCGTCTTCGTCTTGCGGGCCCCACACGTTGTCTCGCAACACCCGTCCACTGGCGTCTACCGCATGGGTCATGTTGGACAAGGCTTTTTTGCTGGTGCGCTCGTTACCGCTGACCTGCTCGGCATCGTTGCTGTCTAGGTGGGCGCGAAACGTCGAGACTTCGATCACTTCGTGGTCGCGACCGCGCCCATACACCACATGCACGATGCGAAAACGTCTGCCGATGATGAAAGCGCGCCGGAAACAGGCTTTGACTTCTTCGGGGGTGGCGTCGGTGGCCACGTCGAAATCTTTGGGCTTCAAACCAACCAACAAGTCGCGCACCGCACCACCCACGATGTACGCTTGAAAACCTCGCTCTTGCAAGGTACGCACCACATTCCAAGCGCGTTCGTCCACCAAATCGGGATCGATGCCATGGGTGCTGGTGGCAATGACGCGGCGCTTGCCAAAGCTTGTTTTGCTGCTTGCGCCGGATTTGCCAAACAGGTTTTGAATGATTTTTTTGATCATGTGTGCCCGAAAAGGTCGAGGATACGCCATGACCGCTCTTGGGCGATTTGTCGCAATGCCGGGCTGGGGTTGGTGACCACCGGTACCTGAACCTTTTCCAACAAAGGCAAGTCATTGGTGGAGTCGCTGTAAAACGTGGCGCTGACTTGTGACCAGTCCAAGCCTTGCTTGGCCAGCCAATCGGTCACGCGTATGACCTTGCCCTCGCGCAATGACGGCACCCCGGCAATTTCACCGGTGATTTGTCCGGCTTTATCGCGTTCGAGTTCCACCGCGAGCAATATATCTATGCCAAAGGCTTTGGCGATCGGTCCGGTGACAAATTCGTTGGTGGCTGTCACCATGACCAAGGTGTCGCCTTGTGCACGGTGCTGTTCAACCAATGCAATGGCTTGCGGCTTGATCGCGGGTTGAATCACTCGCTGCATGAATTGCAAATGGGCAGCATGGGCGGCCTCCCAACCGCGCTCACGCACAGATTGCGTGGTGAAACGAACATATTCGTGGATATCCAAACAGCCCGCCTGGTAGTCGGCGTAAAACGCGTTGTTTCTTTGGCGAAACGTGGCTTCATCCACCCAGCCCAACGAAAGCATGAATTCGCCCCAAGACTGGTCAGAGTCCAAGGGCAACAAGGTATGGTCTAAATCAAACAGGGCAAGCTTCATTTGCAATTCAGGTTTCATCGAGCATGGCTCTTAACAAGGGGATGGTCAAAGGCCGCTGTGTTTGCAGCGCGTAATGGTCGAGTTGCTCCAGCAGGCTGATCAAATGGCCCAGGTCACGGCTAAAGCGGCTGAGCAAGTAATCCAGCAAATCGGTACCCAAATGCAAGCCCAAAGCTTGCGCATGGGTGAGCAACACTTCTTTGCGCTGAATATCGTCCAGCAAATGCAGCTGAAACACATGGCCCCAGCCCAACCGACTGCGCAGGTCTTCACGCAAAGGCAAGTCTTGCGGCGGCAAACTGCCTGCTGACAACACCCACGGTTGCCGGTCTGCGCCCGGAGTGGCTGCGTTGACAAACCAGTTGAATGCCATGTGTTGTTGAATCGCCGAGTACTGTTGCACGTCATCGAGCAACAACACCTCCCACGCTGGGTTGAATGCATCGGGCTGGTGGGTGGTTTTGTCCATCCAACCTACTTCTGCACCTTGTTGTCGAATATGTTGCGCCACCGCTTTGAGCAAATGGGTTTTGCCGCTGCCTTGGTCGCCCCACAAATAGGTGGGCACAGGGGATCGGGTGCGGCCAGCCATCCACAATTCCAAATGCGAGAGAGCCGCGGCATTGTGGCCGGGATGGAAATTGGCCAAACTGGGGCCCACCGACACCCCAATGTCCAACGCAATTTGCTTCATGGGTACTTAACCCGCATACAAACGGCTGGCGAAATAGCGTTCACGCAAACGGCGCAATGCCACCAACAACACCGCGCTGGCAGGCAAGGCGATCAAGACACCCACAAACCCGAGCAACTGGCCAAACGCCAACAACGCAAAAATAACAACCAGCGGGTGTAAGCCGATACGCTCGCCGATCAAACGCGGCGTGAGCACAAAACTTTCGAGCAATTGGCCAATGCCAAACACCACCAACAGCATCAGTCCAGCTTGCATGGGCGCCATTTCCAAAAACCCGCAAAGCGCGGCCAACAACAAGCCCACGCCAAACCCCACATACGGCACAAACACCGCCATGCCGGTCAATATGCCGATCGGCCAGGCCGCCGACAAGCCAAACAAGGACAAACCCGCCACGTAATAAACCGACAAGCACAGCATGACCAACAACTGCCCGCGCAGATACTCGCCCAACACAGCGTCAGCTTCTTTGACAAAACGCGTCACTGAGGGCTCAGCTTGGCGCGGCAACCAATCGCGCATGTGCGCCAGCAAATGGTGTCCGTCCATCAGCCAATAAAACAAAGCCACTGGGATCAACACCGAATTACCGATCAAAGCCAGCGCCACACTGCCGCCTATGCGCAACGAGGCCAGCACCGAATCCATGCCGGTGTGCCACAAGGCTTGTGTTTGAGCAGCGACGAAATCTTTGATACCTTGCGGATCAAGTTGAATATCGATACCCACGCTTTGCAGCAACGGCACCAGCGTGGTTTGCAATTGCGCCAGCAAAACAGGCAATTGGCTTTGTAAGCGCGCCGCTTCTTTGAACAACACGGGCACGATCAGCCCGACAAATGCCACCAGCAACAGCAAAAACACGGTTTCGCACAACAACACCAAGAGAAAACGGGGCACCCTTGGTCCGCATAAATTTTCCAACCGGCGCAACACAGGTGACAGCACATAGGCGATCACCGCGGCAATCAAAAATGGGGTGAGCACCGGCGCCAACCACCACAGCAACGCGGACAACAGACTGCCTATCAGCAACCAGGCGGCGTAAAAACGGTAGTCGGGGGAAGTGGACATCAGGCGCAAAGTACCCGGATTTAGAATGGCCCGATTCTATCGACCCGCCCCTCAGGCGCATTCGCAGCGCCCATACCCATGAATAAACCACTTTCTTACAAAGACGCAGGCGTTGACATCGATGCCGGAGACGCCTTGGTTGAACGCATCAAACCTTTGGCGAAAAAAACCCTGCGCGATGGCGTATTGGCTGGCATTGGCGGTTTTGGTGCGCTGTTTGAAGTGCCCAAAAATTACCGCGAACCGGTTTTGGTCAGTGGCACCGACGGCGTCGGTACCAAACTCAAACTGGCGTTTGAATGGAACATGCATGACACCGTTGGCATCGATTTGGTGGCCATGAGTGTCAACGACGTATTGGTACAAGGCGCTGAGCCTTTGTTCTTTTTGGACTATTTCGCCTGCGGCAAACTCGATGTGGATACCGCTGCCTCTGTCGTCGGTGGAATTGCCAAAGGCTGTGAATTGTCCGGATGCGCGTTGATTGGTGGCGAAACCGCCGAAATGCCGGGCATGTACCCGGCGGGTGAATACGACTTGGCCGGTTTTGCTGTGGGCGTGGTGGAAAAGTCGCTGATCCTGACCGGCCAAGATGTCAAACCCTCAGACGTGGTGCTGGGTCTGGCCTCCAGTGGCGTGCATTCCAACGGATTCAGTTTGGTGCGAAAAGTCATCGAACGCGCGGCCTCGAATTTACCCACCACCTTAGACGGTCAACCGTTCAAAGAAGCCATCATGGCGCCCACCCGCTTGTATGTGAAATCCGTGCTGGCTGCTCTCAAAGCACACCCTGTCAAAGCACTCGCGCACATCACAGGTGGCGGTCTGACCGAGAACATTCCCCGCGTGTTGCCTGAGCACTGCGCGGCACACCTTGAACGCGCCCAATGGCCGCGCACTGAACTTTTTCAATGGCTGCAAAACACCGCGGGCATTGATGAAGCAGAAATGTGCCGCACGTTCAACAACGGGATTGGCATGGTGGTCGTGATTGCTGCCGAACACGCCCAATCCTGCGCCGACTCACTGCGGCAATCAGGTGAGCAGGTCTACACCATCGGCGTGATCGCTGACAAAGGCGAAGGTGCGGCAGTCCTGATTCGCTGAAGTTGGGAAGCTACCAGCGGATTCACTCAGGCAACAACACCGCTAATCTGGCCCGAACTTTCGCCAATCGTTCCTGATCGTCTTGGCGGCGGTAAATTTCATGCAGATTGCGCAGCATGCGCGCAATGATTTGGCGCGGTTCAGCAGGTTGTAAGTGGAATGCCAGTGCGTCGTCGGAAATGGCTTGTGGCCGCCCCAATTTGGCCCCGGGCAACCAAGGCATCAGGCGTTCTGCCAAATCATCGCGACTGAGGGATTCGCCTGTGAACGGATCGATCACCACATGGCCCTCTTGCGGAAAACTCAAGTCGAGCTTGACCAAAAAATGGCCCGGAAAACTGACACCGTTGACTTTCAGCCCCAGACTTTGACCCAACTCCAACCACAGTACCGCCAGACTGATGGGAATACCCAAGCGCTTGCTTAAGACCACATTCAAATAACTGTTGTGCGGGTCGTCGTAATGGTTGACATTGCCCGCGAAACGCATGTCTTCGTAAAAAAACCGGTTGAGTTCACGCAATTTGTCCAGCACATCGGCTTGGGGCATGAGGCGACGCTTGAGCCGGGCAGACAGCACATCGACTTCGTCCAGCACTTGCTGGATGTCCATTTTGGGGAATTCGTCTTGGGCAATGCTGACCGCAGTTTCCATCAGGGGAAATTCATCATCGCTTTGGACCAGCGTGGTGAAGTAATCCAGCGCCGAAGGGAGTTGCAGCTTGTAATCCATGGCTCAATCATGCCCCGAGCGGCGCAAAAGTGCACGAAGATCCACGCCAATAACCCTAAGCGTTGTGAAATACACCACAACCGATGCTGCCAACACCAGTGCCATGAGGCCAATGCGCTGCCAAGGCGTAGATCGCATACCGACCCAATCCACCTGATGGGCCATGGCAAACAACCCCGCCGCCAACACACCGGCGGCAAACAACACCTGTAACAACAGACGGGTCCAACCCGGTAGCGGCTGGTATTGCCCTTGTCGGCGCAAGCCAATGAGCAAACTCAGGGCGTTAACCAATGCGCCCAAAGCGATCGACAAGGTCAAAGCCGCATGGGCCAAATAAGGCACCAGCAACAGGTTCATGGCCTGCGTGAACACCAGCACCATGACCGCGATACGCACCGGTGTGCGGGTGTCTTGGTTGGCATAAAAACCTGGCGCCAAGACTTTGATGGCCACCAGCCCCCACAAACCCACGCCATAGCCGGTCAATGCCAGACTGGTTTGCTGCACATCATGGGCGGTGAATGCGCCATAGTGGTAGAGCACCGAAACCAAAGGACTTGCAAATACCCCTAAGGCCACAGCACATGGCAACGCCAACACCCAGACCAACCGCAAACCCCAGTCCAACATGGCGCTGTAGCGCAGGCTGTCCCCAGCTGCCTTGGCCGCCGACAATGGCGGCATCAACACCACGCCCAAGGCCACGCCCAGCAAGGCGATCGGGAACTCCATCAAACGGTCGGCATAACTGATCCAACTGACGCTGCCCGGGGTCAGGTGTGAAGCGATTTGGGTGTTGATCACCAAGGACAACTGCGCCACACCCACGCCCAACAGCGCCGGGCCCATCATGGCCAACATCTTGCGGGTTCCAGCGTCTTGCCAGGCACTGCGAATTTTGGAGGGCGATATGCTGATACGCGGCAACAAGCCCAATTGGCGCAAGGCCGGCATTTGTAGCGCCAGTTGCAGCACGCCACCGAGCATGACCCCGATCGCCAAGCTGTAGATCGGCTCTATGCCTCGGCTGGCCAACCACGGCGCGCCCAGCCAGGCGCTGCCAATCATGCATACATTGAGCAAGACCGGCGTGGCAGCTGGCACCGCAAACCGTCTCCACGTGTTGAGAACGCCCGCAGACAAAGCCACCATCGACATGAAAGCGATGTAGGGAAACATCAAGCTGGTCAAGTTGACCGCAGTTTGAAAACCGTGAGGGGTTTGGCGCAAGCCGCTGGCCATCAACCAGACCAAACCGGGTGCGGCCAAAACGCCCAAAATGCTGGTCAACAGCACCGCCCAAGCCAGCAATGTCGCCACTTTATCGACCAACAAACGGGTGGCGTGATCGCCGTGTTCGGCACGCGTGGCAGCCAGCACCGGGACAAATGCCTGGCTAAACGCCCCTTCTGCGAACAGGCGACGAAATAAATTCGGGATGCGAAACGCGACATTGAATGCGTCTGTCAAGGCGCTGGCCCCAAAAAGCGCAGCGATCAGCGTCTCGCGGGCAAACCCGGTGATGCGCGACACCAGAGTCAACAGCGATACGGTAGAGGCAGACTTGAACAGGCTCACCTGCGGGAGTGTAGCCGCCAGTCTGGTTCACAGGACCTGTTGTTTTGATACAATCGCAGGCTTTGCCAGCATCATCCTCAGACACCCAAAGGAACAACCATGGCTTCAGCCAAACCCAAGAAAAAGAACCCGCGCCTGGCATCAGGCCGTAAACGCGCCCGTCAGGACGTCAAACTCAACGAAGCCAACAGCTCGTTGCGCTCCAAATACCGCACCGCGGTGAAGAATGTCGAAAAAGCCGTGCAAGCCGGCGACAAAGTCAAAGCCGCAGAACTCTTCGGCAAGATGCAATCCGTGGTGGACATCATTGCTGACAAGCGCATCTTCCACAAAAACAAGGCCGCTCGCGACAAGAGCCGCCTGGCTGCCAAGGTGAAACACCTGGCACTCGCCGCCTGACGATTCAGGCACCCAGCCCGGCCTGACGCAATCAGGCCGCCGTTTGAAACCGGTGCGCTGTTGGCAAAAAAATGAGAAACCGCCCTTCGGGGCGGTTTTTTCATGGGCACCGCGCCTAAAATCTGACCCTTCGGCTCCAAGCCTTCCTGGCTTTTGAGCCGATTTCTTTTCTGCCACACCCAGAGGTTCCCATGACCACCGCCGACCCCGCTGCCCATTTGATGAACACCTATGGCCGTCTGCCGATGACGGTGTCGCACGGACGAGGCGTGTATGTGTGGGACACCGACGGTAAGCGCTATCTGGATGCGCTGTCAGGGATTGCGGTCAACACATTGGGACACAACCACCCCAAACTCGTGCCCGCTTTGCAAGACCAGATCAGCAAAATCATGCACAGCTGCAACTACTACCACATCCCTTTGCAGCAGCAACTCGCGGACAAGTTGGTGGCGCTCTCTGGCATGAGCAATGTGTTCTTTTGCAACTCCGGGTTAGAGGCCAACGAAGCCGCGCTCAAGATGGCACGCAAATTCGGTCATGACAAAGGGATTGAACGCCCCCAAATAGTGGTGTATGACAAAGCCTTCCATGGCCGCAGCATCGCCACGCTCAGTGCCACAGGCAACGCCAAAATCCAGCAAGGATTTGGTCCGTTGGTAGAGGGCTTTATCAGGGTACCGCTTAACGATATCCCAGCCATAGAACAAGCCACGGCAGGCAACCCCAATGTCGTGGCGGTGTTTTTTGAAACCATACAAGGTGAAGGCGGCATCCATCCGATGTCTAACGAATATTTACAGGATGTACGCAAGTTATGCGACGAGCGCGACTGGTTACTGATGATTGACGAAGTGCAATGCGGTATCGGTCGCACCGGCAAATGGTTTGCCCACCAATGGGCCGGTATTCACGCCGATGTCATGCCCTTGGCCAAGGGGCTGGGCTCTGGGGTGCCGATTGGCGCGGTGGTGGCTGGCCCCAAAGCCGCGCGTATTTTTCAGCCGGGTAACCATGGCACCACCTTTGGCGGTAACCCGCTGGCCATGCGTGCCGGTGTGGAAACACTGCGCATCATGGAAGAAGACGGTTTGCTGGAAAACGCCAGCCGGGTGGGCAAATATTTGCGCGATGCTTTGCATCGCGAACTGGCTGCTGTGGCCGGTTTCAAAGAAATCCGTGGCAACGGTTTGATGATTGGCATCGATTTAGACAGACCTTGCGGACCGCTGATGGGCCAAGCCCTGCAAGCGGGGTTGCTGCTGAGCGTCACGGCTGACAGCGTGATTCGTTTGCTGCCCGCATTGACCCTGACTGAAACAGAAGCAGATGAAGTGGTATCCCTGCTGGTACCGCTGGTGAAACAATTTTTAGCGACCAACCCCAAGGCCTGATATGACACAAGCCCTGTCCCATTACTTGCAGTTCAATGATTTGACAGCACAGGACTATGCCTATTTGTTTTCTCGCGCTGCCTTCATCAAGCACAAATTCAAAACCTACGCCAAACACCAACCACTGACCGACCGCAGCTTGGCCATGATTTTTGAGAAGGCCTCCACCCGCACGCGCATCAGCTTTGAAGCCGGTATGTACCAAATGGGTGGCGCAGTGGTTCACCTGACCACGGGCGACAGCCAGTTGGGCCGGGCTGAACCGATTGAAGACTCGGCCAAAGTGATCAGCCGCATGGTCGATCTGGTCATGATCCGCACCTACGAACAAACCAAGATCGAACGCTTCGCCGCCAATTCACGCGTGCCGGTGATCAATGGTCTCACCAACGAATTCCACCCTTGCCAAATCATGGCTGACTTGTTCACCTACATTGAACACCGTGGCGATGTGACACAACCCTTGCAATGCCTGCAAGGCAAGGTGGTGGCCTGGGTGGGCGACGGCAACAACATGGCCAACACTTGGTTGCAGGCTGCCGACCTGCTGGGCTTCAAAGTCCATGTCAGCACACCCAGTGGCTATGAGGTGGATCCAGCCGTGGCAGGTATCGGTCACGCCAGTTGCTACCGAGTTTTTCGCGACCCGCTAGAGGCCTGTCAAGGTGCCGATTTGGTCACCACCGATGTGTGGACCAGCATGGGGTTTGAAGCTGAAAACGAAACCCGGCGCCAAGCCTTTGCGGCTTGGTGCGTCGATCAAAACATGATGGCTGCCGCCAAACCGGATGCGTTGTTCATGCATTGCTTACCAGCCCACCGTGGCGAAGAAGTTCAAGCCGAAGTGATCGATGGTCCGCAATCGGTGGTTTGGGACGAAGCCGAAAACCGCATGCATGTGCAAAAAGCTTTGATGGAATTTTTGCTCTTGGGCCGGTTGTGATTATTTCTGTGGAAGCGGTGTCAACCGCCATACAACCAAGGCATGTCCATGAGCTTGGCGCCACCCAATGCCATGGCCGTATCGCGCGCAACGCGTAACCATCCCTGCGCATGAAATAGCTTGCCGTTACGGCGTGCGCGTTGCTGCACTTTGGCCACGCGCTGCCAACGCGCTTGCGCGTAACGCTGTAAACGATCTTCGACTGACAAGTGGGCATGCTGCCATTGCGCAGCCATTTGAGCTGCATCTTCGATCGCCATGCCTGCACCTTGCGCCAAATAAGGCAGCATAGGATGCGCCGCATCGCCCAACAAAGCCAACTTGCCACGCGCCAATTGCGCGGCTGAATCAACGGGCGGGCGATCCAACAAACACCAAGCACGCCACAACGGCGCCATGGACACCAATTCTTTCAGCCCACGGCAACAGGTGTTCATGGCCCGCTGCAAATCCGCAGCGGTTTGTGCAGGTGTTCGCGCCACGTCCCATCCTGCCGAGGCAGCGCCATCGGTGGCTTCCACCAAGACCACCAGGTTGAGCCACTCACCGCCTTTGACCGGGTAGTGCACCACATGCAATGCCGGCCCCAACCACATGCCTATCTGCGGTTTTCGCCAAACCACAGGCAGGTCTTGCATGGGCAACAAGGCGCGGTAAGCCCAGTGGCCGCTGGCCACAGGCGCTTCATCGCCACACACCAAAGGACGAACGCGGCTGTGCAAACCATCCGCCCCCAGCAACGCTTGTGCATGCACAACAGTTTGGTTGTTTTCAAAATGCAGTTCCACGCTTTGTGCGGTGTGTGTCACTGCGTGCAAGCGGTGGTTCAAAGTCAAGACAGCGCTGGTTTGGCTTTGCAATGCTTGCCACAAACAGTCGTGTAAATCGGCGCGGTGCATCGTCAGATACGGCGCACCATAACGCGCCACAAATGCATCGGCCATCGGCAAGCAACCCAACAAGCGACCGTCACCTGCATGTTGGACAAGCAATCGCTGCGGCATGCAAGCGGATTCGCGCAACGCCTTTCCGATGCCCCATGCATCCAAACGCCTGATGGCGTTGGGACCCAGACCAATCCCCGCCCCGACCTCTTCAAATGTGGCTGACTGCTCGTACAAAGAAGTGTGCACACCCACTTGTCCCAATGCCAACGCGGCCGCCAACCCGCCAATACCACCGCCCACCACCGCCACTGGCGCAGGGAATGTCATTGCGCTTGGGCTTTGTTCACCCGGCGCTCAAGCACCGAACTGGTGAAAGCATGCATCGAGTTGGGTTTGCCAGGCGTGTTTTTGCGCTTCGTTCACAAACGCGGCTTCGAAACTGTTGCGTGCCAATTGATAAGCATGGGATGCGTTCAAGCCCAGCGCGGCGAATGTTTGCACATAGTTGTCGTTCAAATAACCACCGAAATACGCCGGGTCGTCAGAATTGAGCATGACGCAAACGCCTTGCTCCAGCATCTGAGCCAGATTGTGCTGCGCCAAATCAGGGAACACGCACAGCTTCAAATTGGACAAAGGACACACGGTCAAAGGAATGCGTTGACTTGCCAAGCGATGCATCAACGCCGCGTCATGGATGGCCTGCACACCGTGGTCTATGCGTTCGGCATGCAACACATCGAGCGCACTCCAAATATAAGCAGGCGGCCCTTCTTCACCCGCATGCGCTACGGTTCGCAAACCCAGCTGGCGAGCGCGGGCAAACACACGCGCGAATTTTTCGGGCGGATGACCACGCTCGCTGGAATCTAAACCCACACCGATGAACAAATGTTTGAAAGGAATCGCCTCGTCCAAAGTGTCCATGGCAGCCTCTTCGCTCAAATGCCGCAAGAAACACAAAATCAACGATGAACTGATACCAAGTTTTTCTTTGGCATCGACACAGGCTTGGTGCAAACCCGTGATCACTGTTCGCATGGACACTTTGCGTTCGGTATGGGTTTGCGGATCAAAAAACAATTCGGCATGCACCACGTTGTCAGCTTTGGCTCGCAAAAAATACGCCCAAGCCATGTCGTAAAAATCTTGCGGCTGCTGCAACACACTGGCGCCCGCATAGTAGATATCAAGAAAACTTTGCAAATCGGTGAATGCATACGCAGCGCGCAATGCCTCCTCGCTGGCGTAATTCAAACGCACTTGGTTGCGCTTGGCCATGGCAAAAATCAACTCGGGCTCCAACGAGCCTTCAATATGCATGTGCAATTCGGTTTTGGGCATGGCCTGCAACAAGGCGGGCAATTGGGTTGGTGAAACAGCAGAAAAGTTCATTCAACAGACTCCAAAAGTAACAGCCAGCTTTTGTAAAAAACGTCTGTAAGCCACCGATGCTTTGTCACTGGCCACGTGCGATTCCGTTTTAGCGTGCAAGGGTAACAGACGCGGCATTTGCGACTCAAGCACAGGCTTGTCTTGGGAAAATATTTTGTCTTGAAATGCCAGGACGTCCTCCACATCTGCATCAAAGTCGGCGACCGCCATGCGAAACCAGACCCGACAACTGTCGGGCGATTTAGGAAGAATGCACACAACGATGGATTCTTCATAGCCGGGGGGCACGCCACTTTGCGGGTCGGGAATTTTGGTCAGCACGGCCGAATAGGGGTGGTTGACCTCGTAGCTATAGGACACCATGCCACCTTCCGTCGATAAAGCACTGGTGTTGGGTTGCCAGACTTGGGACTGGGTGATTTTGAATCCTGTTTCGCTCTCCTGCGATGAAATATCGGGAATTTCACTGTGCCCGGCCTCACCCAACCAGCCATCATGCACAAAGCTGAAATGCGACATGTCCAAAAAATTTTCTACGATGCGCGGTGCGCTGGTGGCCACGTCATAGGGGCCAGCGTTGAGTTTTCGCATGCCCGCATTCCACTCGGCGGCAAATGTCGGCCAAATAGCCTGCTCTGCATTTGCCACATCCAAACACACCCACACCAATCCCATGCGCTCGGCTACCGCCACCGCTTTGGCTTGCTGGGTAGGACCTGGCTGAAAATGTGGCAGCGCGGGCACAAGGGTGCAGTCGCCTTGGCCTGCAAACAACCACCCGTGGTACGCACATTGCAGCTGTCCATGGCAAACGCGACCCAATGACAGACTGGCCCCTCGGTGCGGACAGCGATCATGCAAACCACATACGGTGCCATTCTGGTCACGCCACAAAACCAGTGCCTGCTCTAACAACACAACGGGAAAGGGTTCTTCCTGCACTTGACGGGCATCACACACGGGGTGCCAGAGCAAATGTTCGATCGGTGTCATGGCGGGTGTGCTCCTGGTGGGTAGCCGATTGTGATCTGATTCAGTCGTCATGGCGCTTTTTGGTTGGCAACCAATGTCTTCGTGAAGGTACCCAAGCTTGGTAGGCCTCTACCCAATTTGTGGCAACACGTTGCTGTGCTTCGGTCAAAGTCAACTCACCTCGGCATACCATTTTGTAGACGATCCATTCGAGTTCATTTTTTTGTTCGGCGGACCATTCTCCTGTTCGCGGCTGCGGCCAAAGGTTTCGCGGGTCGGTGGGATGGCCACCGATGTTCAGCGGAATCAGGTGATCGAGTTCGTATTTACGCGGGTCTGTGTCCGCATATTGGTATTGCCTGAGTTGCTCGCGCTTTAAGCGGTTGGTGTAAGTCTTGTCAGGCCTGACACGTTGGGTATAGCCCTTGACGCAGACGGTAGATTGGATATTGGCCTGGTTCACAACAGAGTCCACGGAACCGGGTGTTTGGTTTGCATCTGGCAAGCCTGCAGGCTGCGCCCCACACAGGTTGATCGACAAGAGGCTGCCAGTCACTATTAAAAAAAGAGATTTCACGGTGCTCAATGATTCATTTAACGAATAAGTAAAAGCCGCAAAAAAGGCTGCCCTGGGGCAGCCTTTTGCATGAACCTGACCAAGGGGTCCATTACTTGCCGCCGGGCACTTTCCCTTCAACGCCTTTGACATAGAAATTGACGCCACTCAAGAACTTGTCGTCAGCCACTTCGTCTTTTTTCAACAGCGTTTTGCCAGTGTTGTCAATCAACGGGCCTTTCCAAATCGCAAAGCTGCCATCCTTCAAACCAGCTTTGATCTCTTCGACTTTGGCTTTGGTATCGGCTGGCACGTCTTCAGCGATAGAAACAATGTCAATCGCGCCTTCTTTGACACCCCACCAGACACCAGTGCCGCCTACCCATTTGCCTTCCAAGGCTTCACGCGTGGTTTGGATGTAGTAAGGCGCCCAATTGATGATGGCCGAGGCCAGGTGGGCCTTGGGACCATAAGCGGTCATGTCAGAGTCCCAACCAAAAGCGCGTTTGCCTTTGGCTTCAGCGGTTTTCAACACGGCTGGTGAATCGGTGTTTTGGAACAGAACATCTGCACCACCATTGATCAACGAGGTGGCTGCTTCGGTTTCTTTGGGTGGGTTGAACCACTCATTGACCCAGACAACCTTGGTTTTGACTTTGGGGTTAACCGACTGCGCACCCAAGGTGAAGCTGTTGATGTTGCGAACCACTTCAGGAATGGGAATAGAAGCCACAACGCCTAAAGTGTTGGACTTGGTCATCTTGCCAGCGATCACGCCAGCCATGTAAGCACCTTCGTAGGTACGGCTGTCATAAGTGCGCATGTTTTCGGCTTGCTTGTAACCCGTGGCATGCTCAAATTTGACGTCTTTGCTGTCAGCAGCCACTTTCAACATGGGTTCCATGTAACCAAAGGTGGTGCCAAAAATCAGTTTGTTGCCTTGAGACACCATGTCACGGAAATTGCGCTCGGCGTCCGCTGACTCGGAAACGTTTTCTGTGTAGGTGGTTTGTACTTTGTCGCCAAACTCGGCTTCTATGGCTTTGCGGGCATTGTCATGTGCAAAAGTCCAGCCACCGTCGCCGACAGGGCCTACATAGGCAAATGCAATTTTCAGCGGTTCGGCTTTGGGGGCTTCTGCCGCAGGTGCGGGTTTGGGTTCTTCTTTTTTGCCACAACCGACCATGAGGGCAGCAGCCACAAGGCCCAAAGCAGCGGCACGAAACCAGTTGCGTTTGTAAAAATCAGTCATATCCATCCTTTAGAGAATTCGCAAGAGTTGGGGGTGAACGAGAAAACCCGCATTATGGCCTTGATTGGCGCGGGTTTCCCCGTGATTCTCGGCCAATAAGCGCAATTCATGCTGCGAGTCACGCGATTTTGCGGTTGTGCGCCTGCTTCTGCTGACTTTTTTTCATGTCTGTATGCGTTTGCGCCATGCTGGCTCGGTTACTTGTGCTTTGACGTGAGGTCACTTGTGTTGTGACGCGAGGTCACTTGTGTTGTGACGCGAGGTGCTCACGCCATGCCGGCTCGGTCGCCGCTCACTGCAGCAAAGCTGCAATGTTCGCGTCGGCCCGACCGCCATGTCGGTCATCCACCCGTACTGTTTCACTCAAGCAAAGCAGTCACGATGAAATAAGTTGCACGTTTACCCAAAACATCAGTCGGGCCGTCTGTGCGGGGATGTTTTTGCCAGCGAAAGCGCAGCAAAAAGCATACCGGCGCGGACGGTCATGCCAATGATTCATCACGAAGTTACACGTGTACCAACAGCAACTCGACAGGCCGTCTGTGCGGGGATGTTTTTGCCAGCGAAAGCGCAGCGATGCATACCGGCGCGGACGGTCATGCCAATGACTTTCTGCAACGCTTACAAAGCAGCAAAGAAGCTATGCGCCTGGATAAAACGGCTTACCCAAAGACGCCGGCATATTCACACGAATCCATTGCGGATTGCGAGAAATCAGCGCCAACACGACAATCGTCGCCACATACGGCAACATGCTCAAAAACTGACTCGGCACCTCCACGCCCGTGGCCTGCAAATGAAATTGCAGCATGGTGACCCCGCCAAATAAATAGGCACCCAACAAAATACGCGCCGGTCGCCACGTGGCGAACGTCGTGAGCGCCAAGGCAATCCAGCCTTTGCCCGCAATCATGCCCTCGACCCACAACGGTGTGTAAATCACCGAAATATAAGCACCCGCCAAACCACACAAGGCACCACCGCACACCACGGCCGCCAGCCGAATACTGCGCACCGGATAACCCAAGGCATGGGCGGACTGCGGTGACTCGCCGACAGCGCGCAACACCAAGCCAGCACGGCTGCGCTGCAAAAACCAAATCAATCCCAAGGTCATGGCGATCGCCAAATACACCATGGGATGGTGACGAAACAAGGCTACACCCACCAGCGGTAAATCGGACAAATACGGCACTTCATAACTCAACCGCTCGGGCAATTTGGCCTGCACGTAACTCGTGCCAACAAACGCCGAAAAACCCACGCCAAACAAACTCAGCGCCAAGCCTGTGGCGTATTGGTTGGTGTTCAAGCCAATCACCAAGGCACCAAAGAACAAGGACAACAACGCACCGGCTCCCATGCCAGCCAAAAAGCCCAACAGATCGCTGCCCGTGTTCACCACCGTGGCGTAGCCGGCGATCGCCGCGCAGAGCATCATGCCTTCTGCACCCAAATTGACGATACCGGCTTTTTCATTGATCAACAAACCCAAAGCCGCAATGGCCAATACCGTGCCAGCACTCAATGTGGCTGCCATCAACAAAGCATAGGTTTCCATCAGACAAGCCCCCTGCTGGTTGCACTGCGCCAGCGCAACCGATAGTTCATCAACACATCACAAGCCAGCAAACAAAACAGCAGCAAGCCTTGGAACACGCCCGTGAGTGATTTGGGCAAACCCAATCGGGATTGCGCCAATTCACCACCGATATAAAACATGCTCATCAAAATGGCTGAGAACACCATGCCCACCGGGTGCAAGCGCCCCACAAACGCCACGATGATCGCCGCAAAACCATAGCCCACCGGCACATAAGGGGTGAGCTGACCGATCGGTCCCGCCACTTCCAACGCACCCGCCAAACCGGCGCATGCCCCTGACACCAACAGCGCAACCCAAATGGCACGGCGCGATGAAAACCCGGCGTAACGTGCTGCCGCTGGCGACAAGCCGCCAATTTGCTGCGCCCAACCTGCGCGGGTGCGGAACATGAACACCCACAGCGCCAACACGCCCGCCAGCGCCAGCAACGCGCCAATGTTCACCCGCGATCCTTTAAACAAACGCGGCACTTGTGTGGCGACTTCAAAGGTTTTGGTTTGGGGAAAGTTGTAACCGAGCGGGTCTTTCCAAGGCCCATACACCAAATAACCCAACACCATGATGGCGACATAGACCAACATCAGGCTCACCAAAATTTCATTGGCATGGAAGCGATCACGCAACCAGGCCGTCAGCGCCGCCCAACACATGCCACCCAACAACCCCGCACACAACACGGGGACAAAAAACCAAGCGCCGCTGCTTTTGTCTGCCAGCAATGCCACACCAGTCGCAAACACCGCACCCATGACGTACTGGCCTTCAGCGCCGATGTTCCATACATTGGAACGAAAACACAGCGCCAGTCCCAGTGCAATCAACAACAACGGGGTGGCCTTGACCACCAATTCGCCCAAGGCATAGCCGCTGCGAATAGGCTCCCAAAAAAACACCAACAAACCTTTGACCGGGTCTTTGCCCAGCGCCATGAACAACAACACGCCCAAAATGACGGTCAAAACCAAGGCCAACAAAGGCGATGCGATGCGCCAAAACGCAGAGGGTTCGGGTCGGGCTTCAAGTTTCCACACGTCAGTGCACCTTCTCGGTTTCATCGGTCCATAAACCGCTCATCCAACTGCCGATTTTGGCCACGGTGGCTTGCGCCCGAGATAAAGACGGCGACATGCGACCTTGCGCCATGACATGCATGCGGTCACAGAGTTCAAACAATTCATCCAACTCTTCGCTGACCACCAGCACGGCGCAACCGGCGTCGCGCAACGCCATGAGGGCCGATCGGATTTGCGCCGCAGCACCGACATCCACGCCCCAAGTTGGTTGCGACACGATCAACAAACGCGGGGCGGCATCGATCTCTCGGCCGACGATGAACTTTTGCAAATTGCCGCCCGACAAAGACTGCGCAGCCGCCTGTGGGCCACCTGCTTTGACTTGGTATGTGGCGATGATGGCGCTGGCTTGTGCAGCCAATGCCGACATGTTGACCCAACCCGAGCGGCTGATGGCTTCATGGCGGGTGAGCAACAGGTTGTGCGCCAAACTCAGACCCGGTACGGCACCGCGACCGAGTCGTTCATCGGGCACAAAATGCAAACCCAGCGCACGGCGTTGCGCCGGGTCACGCTGCCCCACCGGTTGTCCTGCCAAACGAATACTGTCAGGCGCGGCCCGCACATCTTCACCGCTCAATGCATACAGCAACTCGCGCTGGCCGTTGCCCGATACACCCGCAATGCCGACGATTTCACCTTGGTGGACTTGTAAATCCACGGCAGACAAATGCGTACCAAACGGATCTGAGCGGGGCAAACTGAGTTGCCGCACATCCAGCACCAATTCGCCATGCTGGCGTTGACTGTGAACCAATGCGGGAGGTTCGCTGCCAATCATCATCTGGCTCAAAGACGCGTTGGTTTGTTCGCGTGGATCGCATTCGCCGCTGACACGGCCACCGCGCAACACTGTGCAGTGGGTACACAACGCGCGAATCTCGTGCAACTTGTGGCTGATGTACAAAATGCTGCAGCCCTCTGCCACCAACTGTCGCAACACGGCAAACAATTTTTCTACCGCTTGAGGTGTCAACAC
>SXGQ01702266.1_pt1 | contig 43056 bp, 67 predicted proteins | sample 3178371 | NCBI WGS metagenome assembly SXGQ01 (sample SAMN11356859, study PRJNA531348) | freshwater metagenome | isolation source: freshwater sample F1-20 | place: China: Fuxian Lake, Yuxi | collected 2017-12-25
ACAAACGCTACTACAAAAGCAACAATAAAAGAAATTGCTGCCGGAATCCAGATTGGGCTTAGCACCCACCACCAACTCCAAGCAATTGTGCCTGTCAGCTTAAGGTAGATGAAGAGCAGCGCCAAGGCCGGCAGAAAAACTTCGTTTTTTATAATATAGGTCGGTTTGTTGAATTTGTCAAACATTAATTTACCTCAAGTATCTTCAGAGACAGTGGTTGAACTTGCTTTCCGACGAACTCAAACCCCCAAGCCCCAGATTCAAGTTCCTTAAAGGCTCGAACAATATCTTGATGCTTACAAGGATTGCGCGCGGGACACGAGCATCGCTTACCGTTAATACGATAGACTGCAATAGGCTCTCGATAATTGTCATCAAAGTTTGAGACTTGAAATACGTCTTTGAATATCTCACGCACGGTATACATCTATTGCCCTCTGTTGATAATCTATATTACGATAAAACACAGAATAGTGCAAGAGAAAAATAAAGGTGTGAGCACCGAGTACTCACACCTTTATGGTTGTGCCTACTGCACAGTAGGACTTCATCAGAGGTCAACCACTTCTCCTAAAACTACTTTAGTGCTGGGTGAGTTTAGCGACCCTGAGCAGTTTTGCTGTTTACCTGATTACTGCTAACAGGCCCCTCACACTTAGCCTTGCTAAGCCTAGAGAGTTGAGTGTAAAAGCTGCCCCGCCCATCCGCACTTTTACGAGACTGTTCACACGCGCTAGCATTATTAACAGTCTTACCAATCCACAAACCTAAGCCTGTGAATCGTCATGAGTCTTTAGATACACTATCAGAGAAGACAGTGCTTCTTTGGTAGACCCACTAAAACCAGTAGTATCAAACCCTACTAAGGACTGGAGTGTATTAAGCATTTCTTTTTTAGAAGTACCATTCTTACGATCTTGCGGTTTTGGCGCAGGAACGTAAACACCCTCTCGAACTAGTTTTGAGCGGACTGAACGTACCGGTTTTTGAAGCTGCTCAGCAATCTGGTCAAGACCGTCAGTGCCAAGCTGCGCATAGAGATTAAGTAGTTGCTGTGTTTGTTCTTCAGTGTAGTTTTGTTGTGCAGCGTTCATAGATTCCTCATTGGCAATTTATACATATACTATAGCGCACTATAGAGGATGTGGCAAGAAGAATTTTATTTAACTTTTGGTCGTTACTCTGCCCAGTCTCTGTCTCTTCGAACATAGAGAGGAGCTGTGCTACCATCTTGAAACTCTAAGAAGGTTTCGACACCTTCTCCTGAAATAGCACGTTCTTTTCCCGAGGTCTCAAAGACTAGCTCAGTAGCGTCTCTATTTACAACTCTTTTAGATACCAAGCGTAAGCCTTGAGTTTCACAGTGTTCTAGTGTTTCTTCTACATGAGCGGGACTACAGGTGACTCTTACTAACATTGAGGAGTCTCTTTTTGTCTCTGCGTCGTAACTTGCGTTTTTCTCGTTTCCATTCTTCTTTGTCTCCCTTAAAATTGATAATTCCTTTTTCTAAGGCCTGGGTTTTAGTGTCGCAATATAGTTTATCTAATTCGGACACGCGGAGTCTCCTTCTTCAGGCTACCCTACGACAGCTCCTTTCAGCTTGTCTAGAATAATCTGACTAGGATGGCTCTCGCCTTGAGAGCGATGAGCCATGCCTCTCATTAAGAATTGAATAGTAGCAATATCAAATGCAATAGCTGGGTCTTCTAGGTTGACGTCGTGATGCGCAAGATTGCTCATATAGTCTAGCGTAAAGGCATCAAGTATACCTTGCGTGACGTTAGCTTTAATAACGGCTTGCCTCTTTGCCGCAAAGTCTTGAAAGTTAATAACACTCATTAAAACATTCCTTTGAGCACAATCGCTCGATTATTCCAATAGTTGATTACTGGGATACCATACTTTTGCGCTTGTTTTGTCTTAGTCGATTCTTCTCCCGAAGAAATTAGCGCATAGCAGTCTTTGGTAAGTGCATCACTAAGTTCGAATCCGAACTTGGAGAGATGAGCCCCTAGTTCTGATTTAGTCATGTCCAGTTTTCCAGTAACACATACTTTGCGATACTCTACCTTATCTTCAGGAGTAGAGGTTTCGACCTCTAATCTATAAGGCAGTCGTTCTACCCAATCTGCATTAACCTCCAACCAGCTTAGAATATTTTCTACGGTAGTAGGCCCAATCCCATGAATTTGTAGCTCCCCAATACGTGAGAGATTTTCAAAAGCAGGAATGTGTTTACATATAAGTTGAGCTGTAGATTTACCTACGCCAGGAATACCCAGGGATGCAAGTACTGTCGGATAATCTTTCGGACGAGAAATCTCTTCTCGAATTTTATCTCCATTTTTACCAAGAATGCTCCACGGCACATCACCATAGAGTTCAGAGGGATGCGAGATTTCAAGCTTCTCAATAGAAGACGGGCCTAGACCCTTAATACCGAGTGTTTTAACATAGTGCTCTACTAAGCGCTGACCATTCTCCGCATCAACATAAATCTTTGGCCCCCGACGCTCTAGAGACACTCCTAGAGCTCGCTCTGCGTCTGCGAGAGAAAACGGAGCGTAGTTAGAGTGCTCAAGAACTCGCACAAACTGAGGAGTAATTCTGCGTTCAATGAGAATAGAGTCTCCGGGACGGAGATTGTTTTCCAGTACAAATTCAAGATTATGCAGAATAACTCGGGTAACTGTAGCCCCATCAAGCACTACGGGGTCCACCAAGCCAACAGGAGTCACAACTCCACTACGGCCTACAGTCCAGATAATATCTTTAAGATTAGTAGCTGCGCTATAGTGTTCTTTTTGTTTCAGCGCTACTGCAAATCGTGGATGCTTAGAAGTATGACCCAGCTCTTGCTCTCGAGCATAGGAGTTTACTCGATAGACTTTACCATCTTGCGGATACTGAGTATAGGCATCCTCGAGTACAGTTTTGAAACCCGCTTTTTTAGCCAGTTTCAACCTATCAAGATAGTCTGCCTCTACACCGAGTACGTCGTGAACAATAAAGCGCAGTTTACGCTCTTGTGCTTCTTTAGCGCTCTTGAGTCCGAGAGCACCTGCAACATAGTTACGAAAGTTTTCTACATTAGGATTGTCTGTAACTACCTCACCGACAAACGTAGCGCTTTGGGCTACTGTTGGCGGAACTCCTTTGATAACCTTAGACAGGTGAATAACGTTTTCACCATACTCACCGTCACCCCGAGTAAGAAGAGTACGTAGAGCACCCGACTCATAGGTTGCAGACAGATTTACTCCGTCAAGTTTAGGAGTAAGAACTGAAAATTCAGCCTCTACCTCTTCTTCACTGTACACCTTTTTCAGAGAATAGAGCTGATGCGGATGTTTGATTTTACCGCCAAGAGAGCTAATACGCACAGTAGGGCTGTCAGGGTCTTTCCAACCCTGCAGCCGTTCCATTTCTACAAGTTGGTCATAGAGACCGTCATATTCTGAGTCTGAGAGAACAGGCTTACCTAGATCATAGTAAAGCTTATCGTGATGCAGAACAATACTTTTAAGTGATTTATAGTCCATCTGAGTCCTCTTTTTTATCTTCTTCTAGAATATACTCCATAAAATTAGCATTTATCAAGAGAGAATTAAGAATGCGACGAGTATCACGATAATGTGAATGCATTGTGTATGCGTCAATTGCTATTAGCAACATTCCCGTAAAAAGAAGTAGCGGTGTGACATACTGAAGAATAAAAAGAACTATGAATACAACTCCTAGCAGTCCGTAACTTTTCATTGCAACACGCTAGAAACATATTCGTTATATAGTTTTTTCATTTCAACCTGATTTGGTAGCTTATGGTTAAATACAGCCTTACGTAATTGAGCGTAGGGTTGTTTAAAAGATTTACCGTGTGCTTTATCTACTGACATATTTAACACTTTTTTACGATAGAACTGGACCGCGTGTGCCATTTCATGGCAAACAATCATACCAGTAGCTAAGTTACGGTCAGTAGCATAGAATCCACCAATAACTGAATCAGCATCAAAACTGGCGTACTCGTACATTCTAAAAATAGTTCCGCGGTTTCGAGACAATAACCACATTGCGAGGTTAATTCCCGGACCGCTAGCATACCAACCGCCTTTATGAGCTGTTCGAGTGGTTGCCCAATCTAAACGACAGTGGTGTAGTTCAAAAGAACTACAATCACTCCAACACTTAATTTCCTGCTCACACAGAGAAATCCAGTGATACACGCTCTTCTCTAGGAGAATTTTACTAGGAGCGTCCAATGTCTATTACCTCTCGACGAGTAATAAGTTGATAGGCGCCTTTGTTAAAAGCAGGAGCGACAGTAAATTGCTTTGGCTTACCACCGTGCTGCAAACAAGTGTTATAGCCAAGGCGCGCTCGCGCTTCGCTAAAGTCTTCTCCACAAACAGAACACTTACACCATTCGTACATAGTTTACCTCTAAGATTATACTTAAAGATAGCATATAGTTAACCACGTGTCTAGAGATAACTTAAATTCGTCGGGACCACTCTTGAATAAACTGTGAACTACTCTGAGTCTTCTTACCGCCAACATTAAAAAGCAGTAGAATACCGAGCTCCATACAGAGGTCTATCTCAGCCTGACTAACATTAGTAGGAGTACGGTCTCCACCATTAGCAAAGAATAGATTACCTCTACCCCCAACTCCGTTCGTTAGTAGGTGCTTAGAGGTATAAAACTGTTGAATGGCTCCACAAGCAGTGCCGTCACTATCATCCCAGCCAGTTTGTACCTCGCTGACATGCTTACAGTGTTTTAAGATTGCAACTCGTTCACTGAGAGGTTGAAAGGGGGCACCCTTTTTTCGGGTCAACCAATTATCCGAGTTAGGTGCTACTACTAGAGTTCCTATCTGAGCAGCTTGCTCCATTGCCGCAAGATGGCCCGAATGAATAGGGTCAAAGCCGCCTGTAAATAACACATAATTCACAGACACAGATCTACCAGCTCTTGAATACGTTTAGTCTTTTCATCGAGTTCGTCAATGTTCTGCTTTTTCAGAGCCGTAGCAGCCGCTCGTACGTCAGCTACTGGAAGCCCGTATGTCTCTTTTAGATACTTAAGCTTATCACTAATCATATCACGAGACGCATCTACCGATTCCATTAGACTGACAATTGTGTGAATAGTTTTTGCTACGTCTTCCGGATTAATTGCATTAATCTGTTTCGGTTCTTTTTTCGGTGCCATTTTGAGCCTTTACTTGAGAAATTAAATGTTGGAGAATTGTTCTGCTTCTTAGAGGAAGCGTTGTATTGTTCGGGTCTTGATGCTTAAAACAAATAGCGAGTGTATGACACCCATTTACGGAGTTTGCTACTAGTTGAATATCGTGGTCACTCATTGAGAGTACATCTAGAGGATATGGCAGTCTCATAACATACTCACCCCAGTACTGGTCTTCATGTGCTATGTCAGAGTCTAGCCGTAATTCAGGAATCCACTTTGTTAAGTCGCGGAAAAACTTACGACCAACAAGTTCATTTGTTGGGATATCGCGAGGTAGTTCATAAATAATTGCTGAGTCCATGCTATAGTCCTACTGTTTTAAATCTATCATATTCAACTTCACTTGGGAAGCGTGAAGTAGTTTTAAGTGCTGGATATGCTATGTCTATTCTGCGACTTTTAGGTACGTAGTCTACAGGTACAAGCTCATCGAACGGAGTTCGATATTCAAATGGAGGCTGAGAGTCTCTACGAGCAACTTCACTTGGATGAATACTCTTTCCCCACTTCCACTGAAGGTACTCTCTATTGTAGAGTACGCGATTCATAGAGGGATTACGTTTAACTGTCAGGCTCTTATTTGAGCCTGCAGAGGGAACCATTAGAGAATTAAGAACTATTCCTTGTAACATACAGCGTTGCTTATAATCAGCGTCTTCACTATACACATAGATAAAATTTTCATCAAAAGCGCCTACCTGTTTCCAGGTATCTCTATGAATTGCAAAACAGCTAAACTCAAAGTATGGTTGAAATACGCCAGTTAAACAAGTAGCAGAAGTCTCAGCTAGTGCGTCTTCTATTTGTTCTTCTGTATAGCACGCGTCGTCCTGCGTAATAATAATCTTTTCTAAATTTAAATAGTCAAAAGCTATACGACAAATAAGATTCCAGCCGCCAGCACAGCCAAGGTTAGTGCTAGTAGTATAGGTAGTACAGGTAAAAGTTGCATCATAGCTTTGGTTTCCATTGTCTATAAAATAAAAAGTGGAGCCAGGGAAGTCTTTAACACTAATAGTATTAAAGAAGTCCTGGGCTCCACAATAACTTAGTACAAAAATGTGATTAGTCATCTCTAATCGTGTTATTATAATCCACTGCAGCACGCAAGATCGAAAGATCTAAATCTAATTCAGTGCTAGAGGTATGAAGAAGAGCTGCAGTATCCTTAGGAAAGCAATAACCGCCAAATCCTCTAGAGTCCTCAAACACAAAAGTATGGCTAGGCCCTATTCTAGAATCTAGCGCAATGCCTTCTCTAACATATCTATAGTCAATACCTAGACGCTCACAGAAGTCATATATCTGATTAAAGAACGCAACTTTTGTAGCTAAAAAAGAGTTTCTAAAGTATTTTACTGTGATGGCCTCTTCGGGTCGCATCTCATATATTTCTATATTAGGAAAGGCTCGTTGGTAAAGTCTTTTCCAAAATAGTACATCTCCACCAGCAACAATAGCACTACTAGTAGCTTGTACATCTTCTATTGCAGTATCTGCACGTAAGAATTCAGGACTAAAAGTAATTTGGTGTTTTGAAAATCTTTTTTTAAGTTTTTTCCAACCCTCTAGACTAATAGTGCTCTTAATCATAATAGGTATGGAATCTGAACATTCACTAAGTACAGATTCAACATAACTAGTATCACAGCTACCATCACTAGATTCTGGAGTAGGTACACATACAATTATGCCTTTTGCGCTTGGAAAATCTTGAATCTTTTTATAGGTATACTTTGGATCTACTACTGATACCTCGTGAGTTCTTTTAAGTGTTTCATAGTAGGCTTTACCAACAAAGCCAAAACCAGCAATAATAATCATATAGAAGCTTTCATAACAGACAATATTTTATATGTATTTTCCCAACCCTTAACAGTAAAACATTCACCTCTAGATTCTGTTTCAATAGCTACTTTTAATGGGTAGTCATTACCCCCGGGTTCCATTTTATCACCAAAAAAGAAAAGCCTGTCTTTAACTGAGAAGTCTTTAATAATCTGGCTTTTGTCATGACCTTTTGGAAAAATATCAATACCCGTATCGCCACCAACTCTAGCAGATAGGGTAGGAAATTTATGATTAAACTGAAGAGCTATACGTTCGCGCTCTTTGTTCTCCTCATCGTAATCTACGTATATTTGGCGCTGACTTAGAGAAGCTAATCTACCTACCACAGAAAAATTAACGCAGCCTGGACGCTCTTCTAAATGTTTCCCGGCACGAATTGCAAAGTTACTGAGGTCTAGTTCTCTAGCTAACCATTCTTTTGCTTCTAGAGAAATTTTCCAGGGGCTAGTATAAATATTGTTATCTTGCTCCCACACATCATTACCAGAGCAGTTATAAACTCTTTTAGAAGCGTTAACAATATCTAACCCAAGCTGTTCAATTGTTTTAGGTCTGTCAGATCCAGTAATTAAATATACAGGGTAAGACTGACAAAAATCTAAAAAGAAGGTAGAAAAAGAAGAGTCAATACGTTGACGGCTAGGGGTTAGAGTACCGTCAACGTCAAAAATAAATCGATACATAATTTAGTTATTAGTTATCCCAAAAAATGTCGGAGTCGGTGCTTCACTCGATTCTTGAAACGAGTTTTGGGGTTCCTCCGTGACAGGCGTACTTACAGATTCTGCGGGAATCTCTACTAACTCAGGGGCAACGTCAATAAGTACATCAGGGGCAGCGTCAAAAAGTGCAATAGGATTTTGAATAACAATAACATCCGAACTAAAAAGAGCCTCAATCTCAGAAGAGGTCCAAGAGCTAATAGGCTTCCAGTCGGACTGAGGAACGTCTACTTTAGTCTTACTACCATCTTCTGAAACGCGCACCCATCGGTATACATTTTTACTATTATTATCTATTACAGGGGTAAATTTAGGCATTATATTTCTCCTAGAGTGTTAAAACTTGTAGAGTTTCTCCAGCGTACTGTTCTTCTTCTTTGATATAGGCATAAAACTGCTGAACAGCTTGTTCTTTGTTTTTTGCTTCAATATCAAAGTCTGCATATTGCAGCATTGGAACAGTAAGTGCTAGAAGTTCTTCGTCCCACAGTAGCTCTGCATGAGCATTAGGTTTCATCCAGTATTCTTCATTCTCTAAAGGAAACGGATGACTAGTATGAAACAGAGGACGAACCTCTTTCCAAGTTTTAACAGATTCGATAAACCACGGATGGTTTACGGTAATGTGCTCTACATCTCGATTTTTTTGATTAACAACCGTTCCTGCAGAATTCTTTACTCTGTCGGTTTTAGTCATGAGATGGCAAGCATAGTGATGAGTATCTAATGTAGCACGAGTAGGAATACGAGCACAAAGCTCTAGTACGTGTTCGATGCCGTAACCAGATTTTGCTTTATCTTCGTTTTCAACAGCTAGACATTGCTGAGCATAGTCTGAGAGATATTGAAAATTAGTAGCAAAGCGGTTAATACCGTCAATATGTTTTCCGCCATACAAACCTTGCAGGTGAATATTCATAGTAAAATCACGAGCAGGCAAATTCATAAGCTTACCATAGAGAGCATGGTACTCTAGGTCACGAATAGAATTTTGAACTACATCAGAACTGCTAGAACCTAGAACAGTATATTGTCCAGGATGAACACTGACACGAATTTCGTATTTGCGAGCAATTTCCCCAGCCTGTGCTAGAATAGTAGAAATCTTTGGCATAATTTCATTATACCAAGGTTTAGTAAAATCTAGTGTGTAGCAAGGAAAGAGTTCAGATGAGATACGAAAACTACGAAGATTGCGAGGTTGGTCGTTGAAATACGTAGATAGGGAGTCTAGAAGCTTACGACAATTTTCAAGTGCTTTAGACTGTACTTTTTGTTTGCCTTCTGCTTTAAGAGCGTAAGTTTTTGTAGTAGTTCCAAAGTTATAGCGTTTTGCTTTAGCTGCGTCAATCCACTGACAACACTGAGAAATACGCCAATCAGTACGAGTTTTGTTAAAATAGCTGGTCATAGTAATCCTATAGTTAAGTTACAGATTACTATACGAGTTTAAATACTGAATGTCAACTAAAAATTAACTTTCAGGGGTGAGTACAATTCGGAAAGTTCCGTTTTCTAGCATGTCATTTTCACCCCCTTCCTCTTCATCTTCTTCTTCATCGCCTTCTTCGTTTTCAGGCATACCTGCTAACTGTCTAAATTTAGCCATGTGTACATCATTAATATAAGAGTGCTCTTCTGCTAAGCCCATACGCTCTGCATTATCCATAATAAGTTCTGCAAACTCTTCTGCTTTTTCGTATTCTTCTTCGTCAATAGAACCCATTGCAATTGCCTGTTTTTCTAGTCTAAAGAATAAATCTTGAAGCATCATAGTCTCTACAATAAGATGAATCATATCAGTCTTACCGCGAATATTACTGTACAGAGCCTGTGCTGAGGGGCAGATATCGAAATGTCTAGTAGTATAATCACCAATAGTTATTTGCTGAGAGTTAGCAGAATCACTATTTTCGGATTCCATCATCTCTCCCATTTCTTCCATCTCTTTTTCTTCGCTAGACTCTTCATCATCGCTAAACTTATAATAACCATAAATAGATTCGATATAGTGGTCTATATCGTTAATCTTGTTTTGCACCCAAGGCTCTAACTCGTCAGTAGGCTTAATCATACTTAAGAGCTCTGTGGAGTATGCGATAGCTTTTTTTAAGCTGCTACGTGCCATTTTACCTTCATAACTCATTTTTTCATCTCACTTCCGTGGTCCACCAGGTCTAGGATTAGATTTAGGGGCAGACGGACCTCCCCAGAGGCGTCTACGCGACCAGTAGTTAGCGCTAAACTTATCGTCTTTAGTTAAATTACCAGATTCATCCCGAATACCTGCGCTGCGTGCTAAATAGTTTTTACGTGCTTCGGCACTATAGTTGTGCCCGTATTCACGGTGACCATAGCGTACAACTTTAATCTCATCGCCTTTTTTAGCAAGAACTACTTCTTTATGCTGAGATCCTGAAGTATTGCGTTTAGGTTTGTTAAAACCTGCAAAACGTTCTCCACGATACTCAATACCACCACTAGGTAGTCTTTTTACGTCTTTTGTTGTTGCCATCTTTCTTTACCTCAACAGTCTTTGGTTTTTTAGGGCGAGCTTTTGATGGCTTCTGCCCTAAAAAAGTTGACTGAAAACTAGGAGCGATACTCATTTCATTTTCCTGTAAGGACGTACTTTTTTAGCTATCTTTTCAGGCTGAGAAACAAACTGCTTTCCTTCTTTTGTGCCTTCTCGTTTTGCACGATTAGTAGCAGCTTTCTCTCCTGAAGAAAGAGCTTTCCACGCACGCTCTGGCAGATACCTACCTCTCTCTGTCCGTGGCTTATCTCCTTCTTTTTCAGACGAGTATTGCCATTTTTGCTCTGTCCAACGCTTTAATGAACGCTGACTGGGTTTCAGAGCCATTTTACTTCTTCTTTTTCTTTAGAATTGCAGCTTGAAGTGCGGGAGGTAGTTTTTTTTGACCGGCAGTAAGACCATTAGTTGGCTTCTCTTCTTTACCGTTCATCATTTCTTTCTTACCATTTTTTCCGTTTTTACCATTTGGATGCATTGCCATTGTATTTCTCCTTTATGATTTGCCTCGGTGGCCTAAATCAATCTTTTTACCTTTATGAGGACCAGATTTTCGTGCTATTAACCCTCGAGCCACGAGTCTAGCTCTATTGGTAGAACCAATAGGCTTTCCTTCTTTATGTTTTTTTAGCAGCTCAGAATAGTTAATTTTCATTATTTTTTGTAACCGCCACCTGCGCGTTTGTATTCGCTCGCGAGCAGCTGCGCTTTTCTCGCGCTCCACTGACCGGGAGCACCGCCTTTATCGCCAGCTTTTATACGCTCAAAAATCTGCTTACGTAGAGTTGGTTTAGTGTAAACTCCAGCCTCATTTACCGTAGATTTCTTCATTCTTTACAACTCCATGCATTAGCGCTTTAGGCGTTTTCTGTATTTTATGCTTATTAGTAGAGCCTGCGTTTACGGGTGGAATTTTTTTTAGTTTTTTGCTAGTTACTGGTTTGATAATCTTTCCCATAGCTTACTTCTTCCTAGCAGCGCGGGCTTTCATCATTGCAGCAGCTGCTACTCTAGCGCCTGCTTCTTCACTGCCATACTGTTCCGCCGCAGAAGCAGCTATCTTAGAGAATTGCTTTCCCTTTTTACCAATATCTTTTCCGGCTACAGCCCGTTTGGCTAAAGAACTTCGTTCTTTCTTAGTAAGCATTTCCATGCCTGGGTGCTTAGAAGGTACTTTTTTTGCCATGCTTAACTCCTACTCATATATGCACTAGATCCAAAAAATGTAGCTACTACACCTGCTTGTGCTATATAAAACATCTGCAGTAGGTTATCTAACGCACTAACACGTTCTGTGCTGATAAACGGAAGAAAGAGAATGATAGTAAAAACAACCATACTCATCATTGCTACCCACGCCATTTGACGTAGTTGGTCTTCTTTTGCATCTTTATTTTCTAATTCAAGTATTTTTTCAGCTTGGACCATTTCTTCATCAGAAACAATTCCATCACCGTCTGAGTCAAATTGATTGTACTTGCTATCAGCTTCTAGTTTTTTACCGGCCAATAGGTCTCTCCTTACTTTTTAGATTTACCTGCGGCAGAAAGGGCAATAGCAATAGCTTGTTTACGTTGTGCTTCACTTTTTGAAATGCCTTCTTCCTTAGCTAGGGTAGATACGGCTTTACGTCTGGTCTTGCCAGGTTTTTTCATTAATTCTTTTATGTTAGCGCTAATAGTGCGCTGACTAGAGCCACGTTTTAGAGGCATTAGCTTACTCCCGTTCTAAGAACTCATAAGGTAAGTACTTTTGGTATAGAGACCAGAAAAGCAAGTATTTAGGGAGAGTTAGCAGAGGATAGCTACGCTGAGCTCGAATTAAGCTGATAACTTTCTTCCTGTCCGTTTCCGATAAAGGCTGGTCTAATAATCGCTGAAATTGGCTTCTCGAGAGCCGTCTTACTTTTATCATCTGAATCTATGTATTTTAAAATATCTCTAACAAGAGCACTACGAACTACGTCAGAATTGTTATAACGAATAATATGCACACTCTCACACAGCTTTAGCTTTTCAATAGCCCACTGTAATCCATTAGTGCCTTTTATATCACTTTGAGTTAAATCACCGGTAATTACTACTTTAACGTTTTCACCGAAACGAGTTAAAAACATTCGCATCTGTTCGATAGTAGTATTTTGCGCTTCGTCTAAGATAATAAAGGCGTCTGAAAAAGTGCGACCACGCATAAAGGCTAAAGGTGCAATCTCTATTTCGCCTGTTTGAGTAAGGTCTTGAACTCTTCTAGGGTTGCTAAGACTAATAAAAGCATCCATAAGAGGTAATAAGTATGGGTCTAGTTTTTCTTTTATATCGCCTGGCAGAAACCCGATATCTTCGGTAGCAACTACAGGGCGTACAATAATAATTCTATCTACAAATGCGAATTCTAAGTATTCTAGTGCTTTAGCTGCTGCTAAGAAAGTTTTTCCGCTTCCTGCAGCTCCTGTAGCAAAGATAACATTTTTTTCTGTTACTGCGCTAATAAACTCACGCTGTTTTTTATTCTTTGGTTCGACGACAATACTTTTTTTCTTGTTCATTAATTACCTATCCACCGGGAAACATAAAAAGTTTTCGGTTAACGTCTCTCTAATCTCATATCCTAGACTTTCTATTTGTCTTCGCAGTCTAGGCACATCAGATTTTAAAAACTCAATAAATATGATAGGCTTACATCTTTTAATTGTTTCTAGGGCTCCCAAAAGAACTTTTTCCTCCATGCCTTCAACATCTATCTTAAGCAAGTCTAGCCTCTCAAAATTTAGAGAATCTAATTTTCTTACCGGAACTGCTTCGTATGTAGAAGTTGTTTGGCCGATGTACTCTTTGTTATTTTTTTGTGGGTCAATCTCCACTCCACCATAGTTTGATACTAAAGAGTAGTCAAAAATAGGTACAGGAATCACTGAATCTTCGTCGCCTATAGCTAACTGATGACAGAACATATTCGAAAAGCAATTTAACGCTATAGAACCACATACCATGTAGTACAGTGCTCTCTGCGGTTCAAAAGAGATAACAGTGCTATTAGGGTTAGCGTGCTTTAACTCAAAAGAAAACCATCCTAAGTTTGCGCCAACATCTACTATAACAGGAGCTGGCATGTCCCTAACAATTGCACTTAATCTATCTAAATGAGACTGGTCTATATGTTTTCTATGTTCTTTGTAATAGAGACCTTGATTAGTATCAGTATTTAATATAATGAGCTTGCCAAAATGAGTCTCAAGTATTTCTGTGTAGTGCATAATAACTCTTTATTCTATATTTTAATTCGGGTAAATAATGATGCGGACTTCCAGTAAACACGGTGGAAGACCCATCTTCAACAGCCATAAGTATATAAAATCTATCTACTTGGGTATCAAATAACTTATTATGCGCGGTACAATAAAAAGTAGCTTGTAAATAGTAGTCTTTTATCTGGCTAACTGTTTTCTTTTTTCTAGAAGTTTTGTAGTCTATTACAACTAACTTATCATTCCAGTAACCGACCCCGTCACACCTACCAGCTATTTTAAGTTCTGAATCCCATACCACAAATTCCTGTGATACTGACCGAAAATTATTGGCAAGTAGATGTTTTATTAGCTCTACGGTCATAGTTCTAATAAAGGGTTTTTCTTCATTAAGTCCAGAAGAAGCTATGAAACTTTTGGCTTGCTCTTTGGTGGGACAGTCATACTCTTCGTATAAACGCTCTAGGTAATTGTGAAGTATCGTACCACGCTCTGCGGCAGCCTCTTTTATTCTGTTAGCCTCTTCTTCTCCTATACTATCAATCCACCGTTGTAACCAAGTCTTATTTGCGGTAGCTCCTAGCATAGTTGTAATGCTAGGAAAGGTTCCTTCGGGAGTAGTGTACACTCGACCAGAAGGAGAGTCTATGTTAATTATTTCTCTACACTGATTATATGTTAGCATAATATTTATACTTTGGCAATCAAAAAATTTAAAAACCAAAGAGAACGTTAGCTCTCTTTGGTTTATCTTACTTATTAGCTATTATTTTCTTATACGCTAAGAGCGGTTTTTCAAATAATTCGTAGGCCTCTTCATCGGTATAGGGCCACATGGTGTTACTCTTTTTTGTCCTTGGTAGAAATAAAAGAATACATATCTATAGCTTTTTTCATCATATCATCAAAAGAGTATGGCTGAAAAGCTTTCATGTATTCATCAATCTGTATCTTACCAAGAGCTTGCATTTTTTCTGCATAAATCATATTCATTTCAGCTTGCTTATCCATATATTCCTTGGCAAGTTGAAGAATTTCTCCGCGAATCTCAAAAGGGTTCTTGTTCATTTCATCGCCCTAGCCATAGCTTCACCAGTTGCGTTAGAATACGCAGCAATAGACTTCATTGCGATTTTAGTAAATTGTGTTTGTGCAGCAATAAAATCATGGAGAGGCTTACTAATTTCTTTGTCTTTGACCCAAGTGTTTACCCATGAAGTTTTTGCATTCTGGACTGTATCAATCCACATATTTGTCATGTATTCATTCATATTAATTCTCCTGTGTTGTGTGTAAATGAGGGGCTAACCGTAGCCCCTCGCGTGCTTATTAAGTAGCAACCCTTAGCGATATGTAACGGTTTGATAAGCTACATCGCGAATTTGTGATCGAGTAATACCGATATCATTTAACTCTTTATCAGAGAGTCTAGAAAGCTCTTTGATAGTATGTTGAGCTTCATGACTCAGAACTCGATTACGAGCGTACTCTTCCCAAGCTTTCATAAGTTTTGAGCTCATAAACGCTTCAAAAAGATTAAGAATTTTCATATAACTACCTGTAACTGCTTCAGAGAGCGGTTTTTGAAGATAGTTGTTTAGTGCTGTTACTAATTGTGTCATGTGTGACTACCTCGCTTTTACCAATTGGAATTACACGAGGACGCATTTCTTCTGGAATTACGTACTTCAATTGAATTGCAAGTATGCCATCCTGAATGTCTGCTCCGCTAACGTGAACGTGTTCAGACAGCCTAAAGGTGCGCTGGAACTTTTTAGTAGAAATTCCGCGATGAATATACTGGCGACCTTGTGAAACGTGCTCACCTCTCACAACTAGAGTTCTATCTTTGACTTCAATAGTGAGTTCATCTTTATTAAAGCCTGCAATAGCCAGCTCGATAAGGTATTCTCCCTCTCCTGTTTTTACGATATTATGAGGGGGGTAATGGTCGTTTGCTTGTTTTGCTACTCTATCTAGTTCATCTAAGAGGTGGTCAAAACCTACAAACGCTGAGCGCGGAAATAATGTATTTACAGTTAAGCCTGTCATTTGCTTTCTCCTTTTTTAAGCAAGAAAATATATTAAGCCCCAAAATTTGGCAGCTTATCATTATCAACTACTAGCTTAATTTTACTATGAGCTACTAGTTGAGTTTCTCTAATAAATCGCTCTTCTTTAAGCTGGTTTATTAGAAATCTCCAGGCAGATTCGAATTTAGCAGAATCTGCTTTATTTAGTTTTTGAAGGGCGCGGCCATGCGTGACTTCGTCACACACCAAAGCTGCGGCAACAAAAAGATTAACACTACCTATGTATCGAGTTAAGTCTTCGTCGTCGTCTTCTTCATACTCTTCATCTTCATCGTCGTCATCATCTAATACTTCTCGAGGGTCTACTAATTCAAAAGAGCTATGGCTAATAGACTCTTGTTCCTCATAGAAAATATCTACCGGGTCAGACAACAAAATTTTTTTTACATAGTCTACTAAGTTTTGTTCTATCATTTCAACCAAGAGGCTAAAAGAGCTAAACCGCCAGTCACTAAACCTCCAATCACCCAAAGGGTGCGAAGACTAGTTTTACCTTGAGTTGCAAGTTCTTGCAGTGCACTAATATGCCGCAGAATTTCTGCCATATCTGTAGAGATTTGCTCTTCTAAGGTATCTAAACTATTCTCCAACCTCTCAAAACGTTCTATCATGTTTTGATGGCGTTCTGCACGAGTTGCATCTTCTACTTTAAGAGTAGTCTCAGCTTCTTGCAGGCGCTTAGAGATATCTTTTAAGTCTTCTCTGAGGTTAGAGAGTTCGTCCATAGGCTTTCTCCTAGTTATACTATTATTATATAGTAGTAACCTTTTAAAGTCAAAAACTATTTTTGTAAAACTGGCGAGAAGTGCGTAGTTCTACCGTCGTCTAGGGTAATACGACTAATAGCATTGCCATACGGGTCTATTTTTTGCCCATATACCATCACCTTACCAAGTCGAGCATCTGCAATTTCTTTTACTGCAGAAGCATATCTTACATACTTACCTTCAGAATTGTAGATATCGGAATAGCTCTGAATAGTTGAACCTCCCGTTTCATACGCAGTTCTAAGCACTTGCACTACGGCATTATACAGGGTTAGTAGCTCTTCTCTAGAACAAGATGACACAAGCCTAGCTGGATGTAAACGAGCTAGGAAAAGACTTTCACTCTTATAGATGTTTCCAACTCCGCTGACGACACTCTGTGTCATGAGAAAGTTTACTAGACTCTTACGTTTATGCCGAGCCGCAATATCTAGCCACTGCTCTTCGCTGCAAGGCTCGTTAAGCATATCAGGGCCAATAGCCAAAAGCTTACGATTTAGCTCGCTGGTGCCGCGTATAAACTTAAGAGTACCAAAATTACGCATATCGCTAAAGTAAACACGGCTTTCAACTTGAGTATCTCCTAAATCGTGTAGGTAGTCAAACCTAACACGAGCATAAGGATTAGTTGAAATTTTAAAAGAGCCAGACATGCCAAGAGTAATAAATACGTAATGCTCTTGTTCTAGGCTCATATAGATAAACTTACCCTTGTTGTTTACACTAAGAATTTGTCTAGGCAAACGAGAGGTAAAGTCCTCATACCCTTCTGGCAGAGACTTTAAATACCTGCCAGAAAGAATGTCTACATCAGTTAGGTATGCGTTTTTTAGGATAGAGTTAAGCTGAACAGCTACAGTTGTGCACTCAGGGCCTTCAGGCATTTTGTTTCTCGAGGTTTTGATACCACGAATAATGATGGAAGGCCCAAGCGTACTCTTGCTGCAGTTGACGCAGCTTGAGTTCATCTGAGTCTGTAGACTTCAGAATTTGCAACATAGCTGAAATAGCTTTCAGCAGTGGGTTAATAGTCTTTTTTTGATAATATCCGTAAGAACTAGCTGGATGGGTAGAAGTAAACTTAGAGTAGTAAGTAGGATTGTTAAGCTTAAGTAGACTCTTTTTCAGAGTTTCTACATTGAGAGTAGTTTTCAGTGAGTTAGCAAGTTCAAAGAATTCAATATCAAAGGTAGAGAAGTTCATTTGTTTCCTTTAGGTTGGGTTAAGTTAAGTTTTATACGTCGGGACTCTGCTAATCTATGTCCCCAATATTCTTCATGTTTCACTTTACCAGATTTTTCCAAAAAGTCAATTGTAAAGTTAATTTTTTCTGCTGATTGGTTCCAACTTTTTAGTTGAACGTCGTTTTGGATATGTACGCGAACATCTTCCATCCAATCAATAGCTAAGTTAGGATTCCACTTAGCTATATTAGGAGATTCTCGCACTACTTGTTGAAAGTTCCAGGTATTTAATCCTTTTTGAGCCATGATTGGTTCTCCTCAATTTTTTATTTGACTTTATATTTTTTCCTAGTATAATTAGTGTTGTGAGGTGCCCAATGAGAATAATTGGAATTTACGACAGCTTAACACAAAAAGTGGTTCAAAAACAGGTAGCAGAGCTAGTTCGACTAGGCTATCCGGCAGAAACTCTAGATTTTGAAAGCGCTAGCAGAGAGTACTCAGTAAAGTACGCTCCAAGTTTTGCTATCTTAAAGAATAATAAACTTGGCTACAGTCTTAATGGTAAACAAGATTTTGGTCGGGTACTACAATGGGTACAAGAGTCCGGAATATAATGCAAGTCAATACTAAAAAATATAACGGAGACCCAATGCGCAGTTACAAAGCTCTCATGCGCAAACTTAATAGAGAAGGTCTATATCAAGAGCTTAGAGAGCGTGAGTACTTTAAGAGCAAAGGACAACGCAGACGTGAAGAACGTATTAGAAGTGAAATGAGAACTAAGCGAAAACAGCAACTACGAATGGAACAGTTGCTTAAGGAGCTTCCACCCCGTAAAAACACAAATAAAAGTAGACAGCAAAAAATTTAAATTTTTGCTTGCACGATTCCTATATTTTATTTATATTAATAATTGAAAGTGCTCATACTTTTGAGCACTATTTTTTTATTGGGTATTGATATGATTATATATTTTAGAGTTTGTGAAAAGCAAGAAACACTAAGTTTTGTGCCTCGTTGGGAAAATAAAGATAAGAGAGAAATTATTAGAAAGTGTTTTTTGTCGCTGCAACCTTCTATTCAGGCAAATGACACTTTTATTATTTTGTGGGACAAGGTGAGACCTAGCACTCTTGAGTGGTTGAAGGCTCACAGTGCTACTCCTAACGTAATTATTCAAGAGTGTCCTATTTCTGATGAAACTAGTAAGCTAACGCACTTAGATATCGGGCTAGACAAGCGTGGAAGCAACTTCCTAAATCTAGCTGCAGTAATGGATAAGTATACAAAGCAGTTTCCTGATGAAATCCACTATCTCTGCAATGACGACTTCTTACACTTGCCTCACGCACTTCTAGCTATCAAGTCAGTTTACGAAGATGGTTGGACAGGGTTTGTTCTAGCCTACGACTATCCAGACCGTTATACTCTTGATAGAGACAGAAATACTACTATTCTATTAAATAGGTACTCTCATTGGCGAACAGTTCCATCGGGCACTGGAGTAGTAAACGCTCTAGGTAAAACTTGGCAAAAGTATATACACCTGCTGAAACAAAACTCTCTCTATAATTCAGATAGCTTTACTTGGGAAGCCTATATTAAAGAAGGTGCTCTAGCTCCTATTCCAGGTATGGCTACACACTTAACAGCCTATCACTTGACACCTAGAATAAACTGGAAAGAGCTTTATGAGTCTATTGATATCGGTCAGCCTGACTGGTAATACCTATAATATAGTCAGAAACAGATCAAAAGTCAATATAAAAATTTATTAAAGTTTACTCATGAGCACCTATGTAGAGATAAAAGGTAACTTAATCCACAAAACAGCTGTAATAGACTGGGATTATGTAGAGATTGGTACAGGCAATAAGATTGGTCCTTATGTTTGCATAGGAGAAGATGCTCAGCATCCGAGAAAAGCATCGTCTGGAAAAATTGTTATTGGAAACAATAATATATTTAGAGAACACTGCTCAATAAATAGGCCTACCTCCTGGTCTAAAGAAACTAAAATAGGTAATAGTAACTACTTAATGGTAGGTAGTCATATTGACCATGACTGTGTTTTAGAAGATAACGTCAGGCTCTCTACGCAGACAATATTGTCTGGCCATGTATATATAATGTCAGGAGCTGTGCTAGGGTTAGGTGTCTTAATTCACCAGTTTCAAGTAATAGGCTCGTACACTATGCTAGGAATGGGCGCAGTTATCCCAAAAAAACTTAGTGTAACTCCCGGCTATACCTTTGCAGGAAATCCCGCAAAACTACTAAAAAAGAATGTCATTGGGCTAGACAGAAATAGTATTACTGAAGATATGCTAAAAACAGAAACAGATAGATTTTTACAGTTGAAAGCTAGGTATCAAGAATGAAAATAGGTTTAGTAGGTTTCGGCTACTGGGGTAGAATACTGTATAAGAATCTAAAAACATCCTACGCTAAAATCACAGTGTACGACCCCGTAGCAACAGAGTCTTTTGTAACAAAAAACATAGAAGATTTATATAGCTGCACAGACGTTTTTATTGCAGTACCGTGTTTTTATCACTATGATTTATGTAAAAACTTTTTAGCTAGAGGCATAAACGTATTCTGCGAAAAACCTCTAACTATTACCTTTGAGCAGGCTAAAGACTTATATGCACTAGCAGAGACTACTAACACAATACTTTTTGTGGATTGGTTATTTACCTTTAATGAACAGGTAAACTATATAAAACAACTAGTAGCAACAAATGAGCTAGGAAAACTAAAAGCTATTAGTATGAAACGCCTAAACAAAGGACCTGTTAGAGTAGATGTTAATTGCTTTTATGACTTAGCGTCTCATGACGTGTCAGTACTGCTACACATACTAGGCACAGATAGCACATTTAAGAGCGTTAAAACTAACCACTACAGAATGAATCCGCTGTCACAAACTCACGACAGCTTCTTTGGTATTTTTACTGTAAAAGATGTTTCTTGCACAATCGAAACTAGTTGGGAGCACCCAGTAAAGAACAGAGACTGCTATTTTGTGTTTGAAAAAGCAACAGTCTACTGGAACGATATAAATCAAGAAATTATTATTGACGGTTCAAAAGTTTATCCAATAACACAGCAACAGCCACTAAAACTAAGTATTGATGCCTTTTTAAAAGATAGACATAACAACAAAGATATTACCCTAAAGATTGCAGAGATTCTAGATGATAATAAAATTTAATGACCTATTTGCTCAATGGAGCGAAATAGAGAGAGAAGCTCTGCCAAATTTATTACAGGTTCTTCGAACAGGAAACTACATTTTAGGAGAGCCTGTACGAGTATTTGAAGAAGCGTTCGCAAAATGGAACGGTAATCTTTTTGGAGTCGGAGTAGCTAACGGTACAGATGCAATAAAAGTAGCTGTAAAAGCACTTAATCTAAAAGGTAAAAGTATATTTTATGTACCTGCAAATACTTATATCGCCTCGGTATTGGGAATTTTATTTGCAGAGCCTGATGCACGAATTGAGTTAGTAGATTGCGATGAATATTTTCAAATTGATACAGCTCTTTTAGAAAAAGCTGTCAGCTATCTAAGCAACTATGCAGATAACCATATTATTATGCCTGTCCATTTATACGGACATAGTTGCGATATGGAAAAGATAACTAAAATTGCTAGTACCTATAACTGTACGATAGTAGAAGACTGTTCACAGGCTCATGGTACTCTAGCCTATAACTCTCAAAAAGTAGGCAATTTTGGCAAGGTTGCGGCCTTCTCTCTCTATCCGGGGAAAAATTTAGGTGCTGCGGGAGATGCAGGTATTGTTACTACAAACGACGCAGCACTGTTTGAGAGTATGTTAAAACTAAGAAACCTAGGCTCTACTGTAAAGTACCGTCACGATGTACTTGGGTGGAATAGTCGTTTAGACACGGTGCAAGCTTGTATCTTAAATGAGAAGCTAAAAAGGCTAGACTGGTGGAACTTTAAAAAGGCTCAAATAGCTAAAATATTTGATACAGAAATTATAGAATCAGAAAACTTAACTCTGCCAAAAATAGCTCCTTATTGCGTCAAACATAGTTATCACCTATATCCTGTTTTAACTACTAATAGAGTTGAATTACAGCAGCATTTGCAAGAAAAAGGTATACCTACTATTATTCACTATCCCATACCAATGGAGGAGAGTAAAGCTTTACAGCACTTAAACGCCTATAGCCCCAAAACTCGTGAGTATAGTAAAAAACTACTAAGCCTGCCTCTACATCCTTTCTTATCTGAGAATGAAATATCGCATATTGTAACCACAATAAATGCTTTTAAAGGGTAAAATATGAAAACAGTTATTATAACGGGTAGTGCAGGTTTAATAGGTAGCCACCTTTGTCATCGGTTTTTGAAGCTTGGATATGACGTTGTTGGTATTGATAGCCTTATTGGCGGATACGATACTAACATGCCTACTCACCACCCTAACTTTTACTGGCGTAATGTAGATATCTTAAACCACGCAGCTGTTTTAAATATCTTTAAAATTTTTGAGCCTGAGCTAGTTATTCATTGTGCAGCACTCGCTCACGAAGGGCTTAGTGTTTTTTCGCCAAAAACAATTGTTGAAAATATCTATGCCGGTACTGCTTCTATAGTGAGCGCCGCGTGTGCAACTAACGTTGCAACCTTTATTAACACTAGTTCAATGGCTCGATATGGAGAGGGTAATCCACCTTTTGAAGAGTCACATCGCCCTAATCCGATAGACCCATATGGATTAGCTAAGATTCACGCTGAACAACACTTAAAACTTATGAGCGATATCTATGGCATTAAAGTAATGACTATGGTACCGCACAATGTTTGCGGACCGCACCAGTGCTATAGTGACCCGTTTCGTAATGTAATGAGTATCTTTGCTAATCAACTAAAGCGTGATAAACCTATTTACATCTATGGAGACGGGGAACAAAAACGTAGTTTTTCACATGTAGAAGACTGCGTAGACGCATTTATTACGGCGTATGAAAACAGAGATAGTATTACTTCTGGCGAGGTATTCAATATCGGACCAGACGACGGTACTGAAATTACTATTCGAGAACTTGCGTATACTGTTTCTAAGTATTTTAACATAGAGCCTAATATTATTCACATGCCTCCTAGACCGCGAGAAGTCAAACATGCATGGGTTAGCACTGAAAAAGCGCGTACACGCTTAAGCTATAAAACACGCCATAGCACTGAAGATGTTGTTAGAGACACGGTTAGTTGGATGAGGCAACAGCCACAAAGAGACTTTAACTACCATTTACCAATTGAAATTCATACACCAAATACCCCACGCACCTGGACAGAAAGGCTCTTTAATAAATGAAATCAGTCTTAATCTATAATTCTCAAGCATCTGGAGATTGCCTGCTAGGTACCCACACTGCACGTCTATACAAACAGCGTTTTCCAGATTCAAAAATATACTACTGTGTACGTAGCGGTCTTACACCCACTACAGCAGAAGGAGAGGATGAAACCGCTTCTATTTTAGAAGTGTTACAACACCAAGAGGCTATTGATAAGTTAGGTTTTGTGATACACACCTCAAAAGGCCCCATGATTAGCCTACTAGACCATTCCGAAATGCCACAGTTCGATGAAGTTATAGAACAACATGGCTGGTTTAGTGATTTAGGTATTGTACGTAGTCAGTCTTACCAACTATTTAATCGTCATGGCAGAGAACACTTTGAAAACACTGATACAAGCTTTAGCGTAGGACAAAAAAAGGAACTACCAACAGACCACCTTGTAATAGCCTTTCCCGGACCTCTAGATTGGAACCGCAAAACTAAAAATGAAGCGCTGCGCTTATCTTTCTTGACTCGGTTAAAGTACTACTTAGAGCAAAATAATATTCGAGCACGTATTACACTGTTGGGCAGAGATGTAGAAACCGGAAGTTTGCTAGAGTCTCTACAAAAACTTAATAACTCTCATCTATTTATCGGACCTATTGGCTTACCTCTTCATGCAGCTGCAGGTTTAGGGGTAGACACTATTGCAGTTAGCTCTGTATATCCTAACTCTTACGATACTCCTGCAGAGTACCACAGCGGTTGGCATAGAGCAATTAAATCGCACATACACTGCGGAGACTATCGCTGCGTAACAGAAAAGCTGTATGATAAAGAGATTACTAACACTTTTGAAGGCCCTCCAACTAAGTGGGGTTTCTGGCCTAAAAAATGCCCACACACTTCCAACGGTTTTTCTTGTATCTATAATACTAGTCCAGAACAGCTAGTAGCAACTGTAGCTGATTGGTACTTAGAAAAAGGACAATATCTGTGGACCCGCTAGTAGTAGTTCCCTATATTAATGAAGCTGAGATTCAAGAGTTGCGTTCTCGGCTACGCTGGCACGTGCCTGTAGTATTTTGGGAAGACCGAGGTAGAATTGGAAGTGATTTAGCCTACCAAACTCTTTGGAATACCTATTCGGATAGAGACATTATTATTCTGCACGCGGATATGCTACCGCTACCTGAAGACTTAAATAACAGCTGGTACGCTAAACTGTGTCAGTACGCTAATCAGTTTCCAGAAGCGGGTATGTTAGGAATGACACTGCTATATCCCGCAAAAGACCAAACTGGGCATTACTATATTCAACACGCAGGAGGCAGGTTTCATAATGGAGAGGCAATTCATTTCGGAGGGGGACTTGAATTATCTAGTCAATCTGCATCTAGAGAACTGGAAACAGATAAAGGGCAGTACGATAGAAAAATCCGTAAAGTTGCCTGGGCTACGTTCGGCGGCATATATTTGCGTAGGGCTGCTCTTGCTACTGTTGGCAATTTTGATCCCCTTTATCATTGGACTTACTATCGTGACGTGGATTACTGTCTTACTGCCCGGCAGCATGGTTGGCAAATATACCAAACACCTGTTAAGCTACTTCACTATGAAGGTAAAGACAACAAAAGACTCCAATCCCTCGAACCAAGCAAGCGAGACAAGTGGAGAATAAATCACGAAATCTTTACTAAAAAGTGGAATAGCAGCCCACTACTACAAACAATAGATGAGATAGTCTATGAAGAAGATTAAAAAAACTCCAGCTAAGAAGCACAAAAGAGCACTACGAGCAGCTCAAAGACGAAAAACATTTGCAAAACAAAAACATATGTGGAACTTAGGGATAGGATTATATGAAACAGAACCAAAAGAAGAGCGTAATTAGTCTTATCAGCTATGACGCGCACTATTTGCCAGATAGTATACGTAGCTACTACGATTATGTAGATGAGATTATACTAGGATTAGACATTGATAGAATTAGCTGGAGTCGCAACAAGTTTTCTTTTGATGAAACTGCTCTATGGGCAGAGCTACAAAAAATTGACTATGCCGGCAAGATTCAAGTAATAGAAGAAAACTTTCATCGTAGCTTAGTTCCTATTGAGAATGACACTCACGAGCGCAACTTTTTAAAGCAACACTGTTCAAATGATTGGGTGTTTTCTTTTGATGCGGATGAAATACTAGTTAATGCAAAAGAGTTCTTTTTAGACTTTTTACCACTAGTGCAAGACTACAAAGACGTAGAACTAATGTTTACTTGGTTCTTATTGTATAAAGAGTTTCCTAACGACTTTTTAATTATTGCCGATGAGACTAGACAGCACATCTTTAAAAAAGATATACAGGGATTTTCAGCACAGAAGAATTTACATACCTATACATACTGTCGCTGGACAAACGCTCCTAAAAAACTACTTAGCCCTCTTGGCATCCTACACTATAGTTTTTGCCGAAATGACGAAGAGCTATCTAAGAAGATAAATAACTTTGGGCATTCTGTAGAGAGTAAACGAGATCCCTTCTACGATATTCAGAAAACAATAACAATGAATAACTTTGAACGGCTTGTTAATTTTAAAACTAGTAATATGGGTCCACAATGGCCTACTCTCAAAGCAGTACCAAAAACACAACTAATGGAATATTGCAAAGAAGAAGCGAGGTTAATCTATGGCTCTTAAAGTTCAATTTATCGGAAAGTTTTTTGATAATCACTCGCTCTCTATAGTTAATCGTAATGTTGCACTACACTTACAGCATCATGTAGACTTAACGATACTACCTCTAGATTCTTTTAATACAGACTACAAGGTAGATAAAAGTCAGGTAGAAGAACTAGTTTCTATTGCATCTAAACCAGAAACAGTACCAGACATTCAGCTTCGGCATTCTTATCCGCCAATCTGGAAATGGCCAGAGCACAAAAACACAAAGGTAGTGTATATTCAGCCTTGGGAGTTCATGGCTGTACCATCTGAATGGCAATATAAGTTTGATACTTTCGCAGATGCATTAATTACTCCTAGCTCTTGGACCACAGAAGTATTTAAGAATAGTGGTTTAGACCCTTCTAAAGTATTTACAATAGGAAACGGATATAATCCAAATGTCTTTTATCCTCCAGAAACTAAACCTACTGGAGAGGTAAAAATACTTTACGTAGGCTGTGCTCAATTTAGAAAAGGGATTGATATTCTTCTGAAATTGTGGGGAGCTGCCACTAAGCGTTCAATGCCTATATCTCTAACAATTAAAGATACTCCGCAAGTCTACGGTCAGTCTAAGTTACTAGAAGAAATAGTACAGCTTCAGCATAAAACTGGCTGCGCCCACATTCACTATGATGATAGCGCAAAATCAGAAGCAGAAATGGCAGAGCTGTACCGCTCTCATCATATTCTAGTACATCCCTATCGCGGTGAAGGTTTTGGAATGCATATACAAGAAGCAATGGCTTGTGGCTGCATACCTATTGTGACGGGTGGTGGCGCTACAGATGACTTTGTCTTGCAAAATCGCATTAAGAGTAGTCATCGTATAGTTAATATGTATGAAATATTTGGACTAAAAACAGAAGACTCTATGTCTATGATGGGGGCTCATAAGTGGGTACTAGAACCAGATATCAATCACTTTGCCTCTTTACTAAACGAAACTATTAACTCAGTTACTACGTTTAAAGTCGATAATAGTAAACTACAAACCTGGGAGACAGTTTCTAAGGAATATGCCAAGACACTAGAAAAGGTGCACAAGCTGACTAAGATCTCAAGGAGATTAAAATGAGTGATGAGTATGACTTTGGTTTTGTAGCACATCCTATAAATGGTAAGGGCACCAAAGTTACCGTCAATCAGTTTAGAAATCAGTGGTATGTCCACCTGAGAGAATACATTGAAGACCCAGACGAAAATATTTGGTTTCCTACTCAAAAGGGAATCGCTATCAAAGCAGAAGATGTAGATACGGTTGCTGCTATGTTTAGAGACGCTGGACAACTTCTTACTGAAATATACCGTAATGGTGTAGAAAAATTAATAGATAATAGACAACTGTCACTATTCGATGAGGAAGACAAACAATGAATGGAAAAGCCTGGAGCCCAGAAGATGAGTTAGAGCTAATTAAACTCTATACTGAAGAAGAACTGGACGTTGTAGATATTGCAGAACACTTTGGCAAAAAGCCCAGAAGTATTATTAGCAAGCTAGTACAACTAAAAGTATATCAAAAGCCTGAAGATGATAAGCCTGATAAGCGTAGTGTAAAAAGTATGGTTATCGAACTAGAAAAGATACTAGGTATAGAGATTGAGGGACTAAACCTTACTAAAAAATCTAACCTAGAAAAGGTTGTAGATGGAATTAAAATTAAACTGCAGCAAAGTGGAAACTCAAAGTAAAATTACATTTGCATAGTGAGTTAAGAAGAGTTATATTATTTTTATCAAGACAGCGAAAGGCGTTTTGAGCAGACCAAGAAACAAGAGTAAAAATACAATGAAATTTTTCTTGCCTGTTTTCTGAAGTTCTGTTAAGATACCTATAGTTGTTGAGATTCTCTCAACACAAGACAACCAACCAACATATGTAAATTTACAAGAGGATACAAAATATGGCTAAATTTGAATACACTGAAGAAATGGTAGCTCGTATGGACGCTCTTTGCGCCCAGGGTGTTACCGAAGAGATTATCACCCAGCTTTGCGAAGAGTTTGAGTTCCCGCGTCGTAGCGTAACTGCTAAACTCCGTAAGCAGGGATACGATGTTCCGCACAAGCCGAAAGCTGCTCCGACCTTTACGGACGAAGAAACCAACGAACTCCGCGATTTTCTTGAGGCTAACTACGGCGTTCACACTGCCGAAGAAATTGCTGAAAATATCGCTGGTGGCAAGTTCAATGCTCGTCAAATCAACGGTAAGGCTCTTAGCCTTGAAATGACTGGCGCTATTCGTCCGGCCGACAAAAAAGCTGCTCCGCGTTCGTACACGGAAGCTGAAGAAGACCAGATTGCTGAAATGGCTAACTCTGGTGCCTATATTGAGGATATCGCTGAAGCTCTCGGCAAGCCGGTTCAGAGCATCCGTGGTAAGCTTCTTTCAATGCAACTCAAAGCTCCTCAGCGGGACAAGAAAGTTGCTCGTAGCGATTCCTATGAGGGGATTGAGGATTTCGCTACTAAGATGACTGTAGCCCAGCTTGCTGAGCACTACGGCAAAACTGAGCGCGGCGTTAAGACCGTTCTTAGCCGTCGTGGTCTTTCGGCTACTGACTACACTCCGAAGGCTGCTAAGGAGTAATCCTTAACAGCTCGAATCTAGGGCGGCAGCAATGCCGCCCTTTTTTGAGAAGATGAGTGAGTTCTGATTCCCACCTATTCCTTTATGATTTAGACGACGCCACTTTAGACTTTATTATAGGGCTGCCTTTTGAAGAGCTAGACAAGTATGTCTATGCTCTAATTAGTCGTTTTTATCCTAAAGTAGAGAAAGAAAGCGAACAGTATCAGAACTTAAAAGACTCATACAGAGCCAGCTTTGCTACCGAAAAACTATATCGAGTCAATCCGTTGCTAAATAAGAATTACACAGCCATCTATACTAAAACTGGGTTAATTCGTGAAATCGTACTTGACATATACGGAATAGGTAACGAAAAGGTAGTAATTAATTAAAAATTTAACTTGACTATTGACCAAAGATTTGTTATAGTTAACCCATCATTCAATAATGGTGGGTTTTTCTATGGCAAAAAAAGCAGAAGCAGTAAAAGAAGAGATTCCTGAGGCTAAACTCCGGCAGGCCATATGGATGCTGAAGGTTAACAAAACAAAAAAGGCTGTATGCGAGCATCTAGGAATCGCCTACAACACAAAGCGACTTGATAAGCTTATTGAAGACTTTAAAGCTAAAGAGATTCGCGAAAAAGAACTAAAAGAAAAAGCTAAGGTTACGGCTCTTACCGACCTTATCAAAAAAGATATTGTTAAAAGCTATTTAAATGGTGAGGCACAAAGTGCCATCGCAGCTAGATACTATATCTCTGCACAGAGAGTTAAAGCAGTATTGCTCGAAAGTAATGTACCGATTCGAGCCAGAGCTAAAAATGCTCCTGCAAAAACTGAGCATATCGTACAAGACCTAGATATTAAATTTAAAGTACAAGACCGAGCCTTCTTTGGTCCTGAAAACTCTTTTGTCACAATTCTAAAAGTGTTTGATGAAGACTACGCAGAATCTCTACGTCAAGGGCGTCAGCGTTGGATTGAGCTCTATCCTTGGAAAGAAGACGGTAAATTTCCAGAACCCGTTCTTGATGTTCACTACCAAATTTATTGGGAACTAGAAGATGGCACTTCTTGGAAATTAGAGTCTCTTAAGACACATATTAAACGTGTAGAAGACCTAATTGCAGAAACAGGAAGAGAGACGTACGAAGTGTGGATAGAGAGTGATCATGCTTTTCGTAAGATGTTTGTACCACGGTCTGACCTGTTCCCCGTGGTGACAAAGTAATGTCAGTAGATATTCAGAAAGTAGCTCTGCGTAGATTGCTCTCTACGCAGAGTACCGATTTCTACAATAAGCTTGTTAGTAAGTTTTTTAGCGATACAAACCTTATCGTATTTCGTAAGATTGTAAAATTTTACGAAAAGCATATGCGCATTCCTACAATGCAAGAGTTTTACGAAGCTCAAAAGATAGAGAGTATCAGAGAATACCTAGAGTCTCAAATCTATTCAGAAATTCCTGAAGAGCAATATCTCTCTAGTCAGTTTATTGCGGACCAACTACAAGACTATTTTATTAGAGAAGAAACTGTTAACTGGCTAGAAAAATTCATGGACCAACTCGAAAATTTAGAACGAGTTGAAATTATTGACAACATTCAAAATCATGTATTAGAGCTACACAAGTTCCTACCAGAGGGTGAGGAACTTTTTGACGTTGCAACTATAGACTCCTTCCTAGGAGAAGAGAAGTTTATTATGTACTCAAGTGGTCTTTCTACTGAGTACGATGCGGTAAACGGTGGATTCGGTCTTGAAGAGCTTATCATGTTTGGTGGGCGCCGTGGTAGTGGTAAGTCGATTATTACACTGAATGCGGCTAAGCATCAGTTTGAACGTAACGATAACTCTGTGCTTTTTATGAGTATCGAGATGCGATACGTAGAAGTGTACTATCGACTGATGAGTATGCTTTCAGGCATACCTTTTATGAGGTTTATCAAAAATGAACTCTCACTACAGAATAAGCTAGAACTTGCTAAAACAAAACTAGATACCTTTTATGAGAAGTCTGATGAGTCTGTAGATTTGTATAATAAATTAGTTCAGACGGGTAATCTCAAAGACTTTGACTACACACTAAAAACAGGTAAACTACCCTTTAAACAAAAGCGGTTCCATATTGTAGACGACGTTAATTTGTCTCTAGCTAAGATTGACCACTACTTAAATCTTATGACAAAGAAGTATGATGTTAAGATGTGTGTTATAGATTACCTTAACATCGTAAAGGTAGAAGATAGAATGGATTGGAAATCTCAAATTGGGATTGCTGACCAGTTAAAAACCCTTAGCCGTAAATACAAAGTAATGATGGTTTCACCTTATCAAATTGATGCTACAGGTGAAGCACGTTTTGCTAAAGGCGTACTTGACTCTGCAGACCGCAGCTTTAGATTTACACCAGCAGACTTAAACGAAGACCCTAGCATTTTGCCATTTGAAATTACTAAAATTCGTAATGGTAAGTCTATGAAGTTTAATGTGCATATGGACTGGGACTGCTTAAAGGTTGTTCCTGAGAGTAGTAAAGTAATTGAGGGCAAGATTCTAAATAAGTATGGAAACGATACTAAAGAACACGTAGGAGATTTAGGATGATTACAGTTGTTGGCGATGTGATGGTTGACCAATACGTCTACGGAAGTAGCACTCGAATGTCTCCTGAGTGTGCCTCGGCGCCTGTAGTAAAAGAGTTTGCCACTAAATATTGTCTAGGTGGGGCGGGGAACACTGCACTAAATATTAAGCATCTCGGGCATGTAGTTAGAGTAGTAGCCTCTTTTAGTAAGGACTCTAAAATTAGGCAATTACTTGGAACAGAAGAGATTCCGTTTTCAGATGTTCCCAATGAAAATCAAGACGTAATCAAAACGCGTGTTTACAGTAACGGAGAGTATATTGCCCGGTTGGACTATGACTACCCTGTAAAATGCAATTACTCAAAACTAGTGCAGGCTGTATTTGACCGCTCTCCGGATATGATTGTACTAAGTGATTATAATAAAGGTACCATTGTAGACCCTAGAGAAATTATTAAAAAAGCTAATAGTCTAGGGCTTGCTGTTCTTGTAGACCCCAAAAAAGATCTAGAACTATACAGCGGAGCCTTTGTGCTGAAACCTAATTTAAAAGAATTTTTAGAGTGGGCGGAAATTTCTGCCGAAGAACTAAATAGAGATATGCTAGTGCAGACTGCTCAGAATCTTGGCGTCCAAAACCTAGTTATTACAATGGGTGAGCAAGGAGTTTTACTGGCCACAGCCGACGGCATTTATGGTCGTTTTGATGCGTATAAAGTAAAGGCCATTGACCCGACAGGAGCTGGTGATAGCTTTTTAGCAGGCCTAGCAGTAGCAATAAATGAAGGTAAAGGCATTCGCAAGGCTATTGATTTTGCTACTAAGGTAGCGGGGATAGCAGTAACTAAAAGAGGAACATCTTATGTCAAACGTAACGAGATATAGTGGGCATGTCCCCAAAGGTTGGGGGTATGAATATATTTTTGCCACAAACGACCTTTATTGTGGGAAGTTACTTCACTTCTCTAAAGCTGGAAATAAGTTTTCTATGCACTTTCATCGTAATAAAGATGAAAGCTGGTACGTACAGTCTGGAAGTTTCACGCTTCGACTGATTAATACTACAGATGGTAGTGTCACTGAACAGACTCTTAGTAAAGGTAGCTCTGTTCGTATTTTCCCGTTAGAAGTGCATCAGCTCATAGCACTGGAAGACGATAGTGAAATTATTGAAGTTAGCACCGCCGACTCGGCAGAAGATAATTATCGCGTAGCTCCCGGAGATAATCAACTTGCAAAGTGTTGAAGAAGTGCTTAGCCAACAAGGCATCGAATATATTGTAAATGCTAATAATCCTAGTGAAGTAGCTGTTCGATGCTTTAGCGGCCTGCATGAAGATAAGAATCCTAGTCTTTCTCTAAACCTCGAAAAAGGGGTTTTTAACTGCTTTGCGTGCGGTTTTAAAGGAAATATGCAACAGTTCTTCGAGGGTCTTGGGATTATACAAGTACCTCAACTAAATACTAAACTAGGTTTTCGTATTAAAAAACTAAAAAATAAACTAGAACAGATTAGAAATGCTGGAGAGGTGAGAATGCCTGAACCAGTTATTAGCATTTCCCACCCTTTTAAAGGTATCAGTGCAAAAACACTCAAAGAGTTTGGCGCATTTTTTACGGATTCTGCAGGCTTAACAGACTACGTCTGTGTGCCTATTTACCAACATCGTAAGTTAAAATTTATCGAAGGTCGATATAAAGTACTAAATAGCGTTTCAGAGATGCCAAAGTACTTACGTAAGCCGGCTGGCGCTTCTGTTGCGGATATACTCTTTCCGCTAGATGCAGTAAAAGATTTTTCTCATGTTATTCTTGTAGAAGGCCTATTTGATGTTTTAAAGCTGCATGAACTCGGTTATACCAATTCTCTTTGCATCTTTGGCACACAAAACTTTACTCCTATAAAAGCTAAGATTCTAGATGAATATGGCTGTCGTAAAGTTACCATTCTAATGGATGGAGATAATGCGGGAAAACAGGCTTCTCAAAAGATTCAAAAGCTACTAGAACAACGCAATATAGAGACGATAACTGTTAATCTACCTAAAGATTTAGACCCAGGCGACTTTAACGAGGAAGCCGCAGAGTACTTTTTAGGCAAGCTTAAAGAGAATTTTTAATTGACTCTTGCTGTAAAGCTATATATAGTGTATTAAGCAACTAACATGAAAGATAATATATGACCCAAAAAGTACTTCTTATCGTCGCCTCACCACTTAAAAATGCTGTTCCCTCTCTCTTAAAAGAGTATGCTACTAATATCCAATTCGAAACTGTCTACCTCTGCTCGGAACCAAAAGAAAAAATTCTTCGAGGTGATGTTGACATTAACCGTGATATTTTTAATGATTATTCTATCATTTGCCCTGTAGGCTCAGATGTGTTAAAACATATCTGCGGTCTAACGGGTATTACCAAATATAATGGTAGTGTTGTCAATGAAAAGTTTATCCCAATTCTTGACCCTAATATGACTTTTATCAAGCCGCAGTATGCGGACGACTTGAAAAAAGCATTTACAAAGATTAATAGTATTATCAAAGGAGAGACCCCTCTCCTGCATAATAAGACATACCATCACTATACAGACGAGCTAGAGTTTCTGCCGTATCTTCGCAAACTGCAAGAAGCAAGTGTTATCTCGGTCGATACCGAAACTACATCTCTGTCTCCTCGTCAAGGTAATATTATTGGATTCGTCTTTAGTACTGCGGCACACGAAGGTGTGTTTGTAGACGCTCATATTATTGAGCACTACTATGATGAGTTTGAAGAAATCTTTCGCACTAAGAAGTGCGTATTTCACAATGCTAAGTTTGATATTCAGTTCATTTCGCATGAGTACGGATTTGAGTTTCTAGACTTTGAAGACACTCTGTTGCTACACTATTGCTTAGATGAAAGTGTAGGCTCACACGGCCTGAAGCAGCTTGCAATGAAGTTCACTGATTTGGGTGACTATGAAAAAGAGCTCGATGACTATAAAAAGAACTGGTGTCGCCAACATAAGATTAAACTAGACGACTTCAACTATGGAATGTTGCCTGCTGAGATACTAGGTGCTTATGCTTGTCTCACACATGATAGTAACGTAATAATGGCTGATGGAAGTAAAAAAACTATAGGAGAATTGGTAAGGACTAAGTCTTCGGAACTAGTACGCAGTTTTAATCATGTAACTAAGTTATGGGAAAATAAACCTATTACTGGGTGGTATAAATTAAAAGACGATAAAGTTAAATGGTTTAAACTAGCCACTAGTACTACAAGTAAAAATAGCAGATGGAGTACTTATAATGGACCTGTATTTACTCCTGACCATAAAATATCTACTAATAAGGGCTATATTGAAGTAGCTAATCTAGATAAAAATATACATAGAATAGCTGTAGCAGATTACGAATTAACTTATGACCAAAAACAGGTATTACTCGGCTCTTTAATGGGAGATGGTACTTTAAATAGTAGAAATAAATTAGGTGCTGGTTTTGAATTTTCACAATCAGAAAAAAGAAAAACTTATTTTGATTTTAAAGTATCCCTATTTAAAAACTATATTAGTAATGTAACGTATAGCCCCTCTAAAGGGTTGTATACTTTTATTACTAAGTATACTGAACAATTCTCTGATATAAATAATAGTATTGTGTGGAGGCCTACATCTTTAGATAAAAAACCTTATTTATCTGAGGAATTTCTTAATCAAATAGATTGGTTGGCTCTAGCCATTTGGTATTTTGATGATGGTAATAATGCAGATAATAAGAATTATAATTTAGGTAAGCGTATTAGAATATGGTCTAGGACTGTGTCTAAAGAAGAACAACAAAATGTTATTAAGGTACTAAAAAACAAATTCAATTTAGATACTGAGTATTTTGATGACGGAAACAATCAATTTTTTGTAATTAAAAACTATAGTGTATTTTTTGAGAATATCACTAAATTTGCTACGTCTGATGTATTGTATAAAATACCTGATGAGTATCATACGAATGTAATTAATTACAATTATAATACAGCACAAGTAATTCCTTATTTTGCCGAAATACTGGATATTGTTGAATGGGAGCCTCCAGTTTCAAGAAGAGGCTATAAAACAAAATGGTGTATTGATGTAGAAGATAATCATAACTTTCTTACAGATGTAGGATTAGTGCATAACTGTCGTGACGGAGATGCGACAATGCAGCTTTACCAAAAGTTCAAACCGATAGTAGATAAGAATCCGCACTTTGTAAAACTCTACAACGATTTGCTAAAACCAGCAGTGCTTAGTCTTATTCACTTGGAAGCTACAGGCGGTCCTATCAATATTGAAACACTTGACGGACTTATTGAAGATTATAAGATTGATATCGAAGAAACAATGAATGAGTTGGCGTTTCATCCAGCTATTCAAGAGTTTGAGGAAGAAACGGGTAAGACGTTTAATCCAAATAGCGTCTATCACCTGCGACAGGTGCTGTTCGATATTCTAAAACTAAAACCTCTAAAAAAGACTGATACAGGTGCTTACAGCACTGATGCTGAAGTTCTCGAAGAGCTAAAGCACCCTATTACAGAAGCAGTACTTGACCTTCGTAAAAAGGTTAAGCTGAGTCAAACCTACTTGAAAAATATTAAAGAAGGCGTAGATAAAGATACTCGTCTGCGTTCTAGCTTTAATATTACAGGTACCACTTCAGGTCGTCTGAGTTCAAGTGGGGTTCTCAACTATCAAAACCTGCCTAGAGATAAAGATGCCGGTATTAAAAAGGTCTTTCGCGCTAATGAGGGCTATAGTATTGTACAGGCTGACCTTGGTACTGCCGAGGTGTACGTAGCGGCAGCACTCAGCAACGATAAGTTTCTACAGCGAGCTTTTATTGAGAAATTAGACTTCCACTCCTACGTCGCCAAAAATATGTTCAAATTAGGCTGCGGTGTTAATGAGGTTAAAACTCAATATCCTGATTTACGGCAGTACTCAAAAGCTATTACTTTTGGTATTTTGTATGGTGCTGGACCTAGTAAAATTAGCGAAACAGCTAATATTACTATGGAAGAAGCTAAAGATTTTATTAAGAAGTATTTTAGGGAAGCGAGCAGCTTGCGTCAGTGGATTGACCACTGCCTAGAGCTTATCGAATCTCAGTACTTTATCTATAGCGCATTTGGTCGTAAGCGTCGTTTGCCAGAGGTTCAATCACCTAACAAAGGTGTTGCAGCTCACGCAGCTCGCAGTGGTCTCAACTTTTTGATTCAGAGTGTTGCTAGCGACATCAATATCTTTGGCCTAATTGACACTATTAACTGGGTTAAAGAGAATAAACTACAAAATGACGTACGAATTTTTGCAACTGTCCACGACTCTATTGTGGCAGAAGTACATAACGATATGCTTGATACCTATGCGACTGTTTTAAAATCTAATCTACAAAAGGATAGAGGGGTCTTTATTTCTGGCTGTCCGATTGTAGTAGACGTTGAAGTCGGACCCTCTTGGGGAGAGCTCTCTAAATATGGCGGTTAGAAGTAAGTTTTCTAACATCGCATTTCCAGCCTTTGGACTATTCCAGGTTCCTCACGACTTTAAAATTACTGTAGACTCTATAGAGATACAGAAAAAGGAGTTTGGAGCCTGGAACTCTATTGACCGCTACGATAAATATAAGACACTACTAGAAAGGTACATTTCCGTAAAAGAAGAAGGACAAATCTTTGATGTCACTTGCTTAAATTTAAGTCAACTCATTAGTAAACCAGTAAAATGGATTATTGATGCTAGAGCTCGTATTCACGACTTATCTAAAAAACAAGAGTTTAAAGCAAGAAATGTCAGAGTCGTAAAAGTTGTAAAAAATGCTATTTGGCTGCACTCTGTTAGTTACCCGTTTGTGATGCGAAAAAACATTTTAGACCCTAAAGAAATACTAAATCAATCAGCTACAATAGCCTATATTGACAATGTTTGGGTCATCTACAAATTTACTTCTTTTCCTGAGACCGTAGAAATGTTAAAACTATGATATGACAAGTAAAATTCAGTACAAAATTAGAAAAGCGGTTATTTCAGATAAGATATATTTTCATAAAGACGATATCTTAGATGTAACACTGCAAGACCTAAAATATGTACTGTTTAACTACAATCTAGGAGAGAGCTTCTATTCAACTCTAGAGTGCAATGAAGAGTCTGGCATATGCTCAGTACCAAGCGGGTCTTGGCATAAACTAGATATTCTAGACCTAGTAGACCGTAGAGCAACTACAGAAGCACAAGCTTGGTCTTTTAAAGGCTCATTAAGGCCCGAGCAACAAGCCGTAGCAGACAAAATGCTACAAAAAACCAAACTATATAGTGGGCTAATAAAAGCAGATTGCGGATGGGGCAAATGCAAACCTTATTTTTCTAAAATACTTACTAATAAAGGACTTTTATCGTTAGAAGAGATAAAAACTAATTGGAATAACACCACGGTAGTCAATAATTACGGCGAGTTTAATATTAACGGATTTTATGATAACGGCATAGAAGAATGTTTTGAAGTAACTACAAATATAGGTAATAAAATATACGGAACTGCAAAACATCCTATACTATGTTGGAATAAAGATACTCTGGCATTGGAATTTAAAAGCATAAAATTATTAAGTAATGATGATTACATAGTCGGAAAATTTAATACTAATATTTTCGGGAATAATTCTGTAGAAAATCCCTATTTAGTAGGACTACTAGCGGGAGACGGTAGTTTAACTTTAAAAAATAGAATAGGTTTTTCATCGGCAGATAAAGAACTTCAAGACTATTTTATAGAGAGTTTTAAAAATAAAAAACTAAATGAAGTATGCTATAATAACTATAAAGATATGTATGTTATAGACTCTGATTATTATAGTACTTTAAAAGATTTAGGTCTAACATGTTTGTCTATAGAAAAAAAACCCTCTTTGCTTATGCGGTCTTTAAATAGAGATTGTATTATTGAAATTTTAAGAGGGTTATATGATACAGACGGTACAGTATACCATACAGGTGTTATAGAATATTGTTCTAGTTCTGACGATTTAGCTTATTTTGTATTTGAACAACTTCTAAATTTAGGTATTCTTAGTACTATAAAGAGTAAAAAAACTACTCACAAAGATACTAATATTATTCGTATTGACTCTAAATTTATGTGTTCGAAATTTAAAGAATTAATAGGTTTTAAATTACCTAGAAAACAAAATCTATTAATCAGTACTTTGACTCGAAAAACAGGTAGTAGCACTAAGGGTATATTTATAGGTTTGAATAAGATTGTATATGCTGAATATAAAAATAATTTGCTAAATAAAGGTCTATCTAAAAACTTTAATAACTACTTTAGAAACAATATTAGCCTAGAGAAATTTTCTCAAATAATAAAAATTTTTAAACAACACAAATTAAGTTATAATCCCTTATTAGAAGAACTAACAGACTGTTACGCTACTAAAGTATTTAAAATCAGGTCTATAGGTAAGGTACAAACTTATGATATACAAGTTAATCACGAATCACATTCTTATATTTCTGAAGGTGTAATTAACCATAATACGTTTTTAGGAACCTACTTAATTGGAAACTATAAAAAACCTACTCTAATTATTTGCCATACTAAGCTACTAGCCTACCAGTGGCTGGAGGCACTACAAAATTTATTAGAGGGAGTTGAAATTGGTTTTATTGGAGACGGCAAAGAAAGTATCAAACCTATTACGGTTGCAATTTATAAATCTCTACTAACTCGATTGGACAAAGTTCATGATAAGTTTGAAGTTATCTTTGTAGATGAGGCGCATCTTTGCCCTGCTGAAACCTTTAGTCAGGCAGTAAATGGAGTTAACGCTAGAGTAAAGATTGCACTAAGTGCAACACCTACTCGAAAAGATGGCCTACACGTTATTCTACCTGATTATTTCGGCCCTAATCGTATTATTGCTGAAAGTGTAGATAAACTTAGTGCTAAAGTACAAATAGTCTCTACTAAAACAGCCTTCAATGTTATTAATCCAAATAGAGACTGGACTCGACAACTTACTAAACTGTCTAAGAATAAACCATATTTAAACCTAATCGCTCAGATTGCGACAGATAAAATAGCCTATGGGCGCTGTCCCCTCATTCTAAGTGAGCGAATCGAAATGCTAGAAGAGCTACAAACTTTAATACCTAAAAGCGTACTTCTAGTAGGTAGCACTAAAAATACAGAACGCGAGGACATATTAAAAAATGCAGGTACAAAATATTCTTCAATTCTTTCCACTCGAATCTTTGACGAAGGTATTAGCTGTCACCGACTCGATACACTACTATTTACCTGCCCTGGTAACAATTACGCAAAACTTGAGCAACGGATAGGTCGTATTTTACGCAATCATCCTGACAAACAGTATCCACTTATAATTGATTTTTGGTTAAGTGGGGCAATAGTATATCGACAACAGCAAAGTAGATTAGAATGGTACAGAAAACAAAACTACGAAATACTGGACAACTAAAACAATTAGCTATAAACAAAGCTATTGAATCAGTGCAAGACGGTAAATTTATTGGAGCTTTGAGCACAATTCGTAAGCACTTTGGTAGTGAAGACCCAACTAGTTACTTTTTTAAAGGTTGGGTATCTCAGCTTTCTGGAGACCACGCTAAAGCTATTAAGTACTTTGAAAAGTCACTAGTTAAAAATCCGCTAAATCAAGATGCATTAACAGGGCTTGCAGGCTCTTACCTAGAGCTAGGAGATTTTGAACGAGCACACGAGTGTGCCGAACAATGCGTATTGCTAAACAAACATGACCCTAGAAATCTTTGTATCCTGGCAACAGTTATCTCTAAACGCTATAGAGGGGATGTCGAGAAACAGTTACAAGCTATAAAGTATTTTTCAGAAGCTTTTAGTAAAGTTAAGAGTAATTCTGTTTTTACTAGGGATAGTATTGAGCTTACTACAGATATTTTATCAGGGTGGGGAGCTTGTCTAATTAATCTTCATCAGCCCCAACGAGCCATTATTCTTTTAGAAGCAGCTTTAGAGTTAGATCCTTTAAATCCTTTAGTAAATAAAAACCTAGCGTCCGCGTACACTAGCGTAAATGATATTAAAAAGGCCATAGATAGCGCTCGAAAAGCTCAGCGAAGTGACGACCCCGAAGTAGTCGCAGACTCTATATACCAGGAAGGTATGTTAGAATTAATGCTGGGCAATTATCAAAAAGGCTGGAGACTGCACGAACATAGATTGCATACTAAGCAATTTGCAGCTGTTAGAGCAACTAAAACACCACAATGGCGTGGAGAGGCCCTACAAGAGGGAGAATCTTTACTAATATATCAAGAACAAGGAATTGGTGATACTCTACAGTTTTCTAGATATTTGCCTCTTATCCCCACTAGCGCTAAAAATATTGATATAGAAGTAATGGGCAATCAGTATCAAAAATGGGTGGACCCTAAAAAAGAACCTAACTCTATTAGGCAGTTCTTACACGATAACTATAAAGAAATAGTACGCAATTCTTTCGTAAAAGGCTGGAATTCTCCGTACTACGAAGACTACACGTACATAGTTTCTTTTATGAGTCTGCCACGTATATTTCGCACTACTTTAGAGTCTGTACCTGCTATACCCAATTTTAAAGCCTATAACACGACTATAAGTGCTACTGCTGCCGACATAGGAATTCTTTGGCAAGGTTCCAAAGAGCATAAGAACGATTTCAATCGCTCTATTCCTTTAGACTACGTAAAAAATCTACTTAACCGCCACAGTGATAAAACTTTTATTAGTTTACAACTAGAACCTAGTGAAGAGTTACAGGGTATACCTAATTTAAAACAGTTAGGGCATACAGTCACTAATCTTGATGATACCTTAACACTGTTACAGTCTTGTAAACTAGTAGTAACAGTAGATTCTATGATTGCTCATCTTTCAGGTAGTGCCAATATCCCTACTGTTATACTACATGCATACTCTCCTGACTGGAGATGGATGCTAGACCGGTCTGATTCCCCTTGGTATCCTAGTGTTACCAATATTAGACAATCTTCAATTCAGAATTGGGATTCTGTTTTTACTGCTTTAGATAAGCATTTAGAAACAGTATTCAGCAATAAAAATTAAGTTGACTACTGCTCAAAAATATTCTAGTATGACTATACGATATAACTGGTATGAGTTAAATAGCATTTCTACCTTACCTGAATCTCATGTAATCCTAATCTTTGCACTATATCTAGGACGTCAAAAACCTCTCTCTGCTAATCTAAAACTACTAAAGTCCAAACTTGTGCTTGACGCTATACCGCTTGCCCTATTTCAGACTCGTGCACTAACTCAATATACTACCGGTATATTTTCTAATTTTACTACTGTAGAGCCACAGTGTTATATTCGTAACTGTTCTTTTTTACACATGCGTTTTTCTGCTCGCACAAAAGCAGACTACATTTACATACTAAGCCAAAGGTCTATTGCTAACAGAAATAACTGGATTCCTGATTACTACATAGAACCTCAATACCACACCAACCCTTTGATTACTAAAGTCAAAGATAAAATCACATTTCCACTGGAGAACTAATATGGGAAGAGACTGGACACAACTCAAAAAACCACCGTCACAAAACACCAACAGCCGAGATATTGAAAGAGTAAAAATTGAAGGAGCTGAAACGCGCGTTAGGTTCGTAGGACCGGTTATGCCGCGATACATTTACTGGGTTACTACTAACGAAGGAAAGCGCTATCCGTTAGAGTGCCTAAGCTTTGATAGAGATACTGAGCAGTTTACAAATGCTCGTGATCCTCTTAAAGAAGTTCCTGACTATATCTATGCAGATAAGCCTCAGTTTGCTTATGTTTGCAATGTTATTGACCGCAAAGATGGCGCAATGAAGCTGTTGGATCTTAAAACTACTATTTACAAGCAACTTGTTGATTACGCTACTAACGCTGACTACGGTTCTCCTGCGGACCCGGATAACGGGTATGACATTACTATCAAGCGTGAAAAGACTGGCCCTCAGCCTCAAAACGTTAAGTATACCGTTATGCCTAGCCGAAATTCTATTCCTCTAAAGCCTAACGAAAGAGAAATGGAAGTTTATAATCTTGAAACAATTTTCAAGCGTCAAACGTACGAAGAGCAAAAAGAGTGGCTGCTCAAGAATACTACCTACTTCTCAGAAGAAGTTGCTGGCGATTTGAATAGCACTGAGAAAATGGAAGATCTATGAGCAAGAAAACCTCTCTTAAAGACCTAGCAGCTAGTTCTGGTAAACAACCAGACCCTAGCAGCCCTCCTGCTAATGGTCTTCCAGCAGGATTTAGCTCTATTGATGGAGATAGAGTTACTATAGATATGAATTTTCTGCGGAAGATGAATATCTTTTTTGCCACTCCTTGCTATGGAGGAATGGTAACTGACCAGTACTTTTTAAGTATGTTTAGGTTGAGCCAGGTACTCATCCAGCACGGAATTCGTTTTAGAATTACGACACTACGTAATGAAAGCCTAGTAACACGCGCTCGTAATATTCTTACTGCGATGTTCTTAGAAGATACTAGCTGTACACATTTAATGTTTATTGATGCAGACATCGAGTTTGACCCTGATGGGGTAATTCGTATGCTTGCAATGGATAAAGATATTATCGCAGCGGCCTATCCTAAAAAGACAATTAACTGGGACCAGGTAAAACGAGCAGTAGAGCAGGGTAAAGATAACATCTCTACCTATGGAGCTGACTATGCTATCAATCTAAAAGTACAACCAGGTACTCGTCGTGTGCGTACGCATATGGGAGCCGTAGAAGTACTTGACGCTTCAACTGGATTCTTTATTGTAAAGCGTGAAGTAATTGAGCGAATGGTGCGTGAGCATCCTGAACTCCATTACAAAAATGATTCGTCTATTGATCCTAAGTTTAATCCTCACTGCTACGCTCTTTGGGATACCGAAATTGACCCGACTGATCGTCGATATCTCAGTGAAGACTATGCGTTCTGTCGTCGTTGGCAGCGCATGGGAGGAGAGATTTGGGTAGATCCTAATACAAAACTTAACCATGTGGGAAGTTTTACTTTTGAAGGTCAATTAACTAACCTCTTACAACGAGAACCATGAGAATTTTACATGTAGCAGATATTCATATAAATCTGCACAAAAAGA